>Ga0247774_1000242_pt1 | contig 26347 bp, 30 predicted proteins | sample UWRJL001104B6_FD_179933 | JGI IMG/M metagenome (GOLD analysis project Ga0247774, IMG submission 179933) | Plant litter microbial communities from Arlington Agricultural Research Station in Wisconsin, United States - UWRJ-L001-104B-6 | ecosystem: Environmental > Terrestrial > Plant litter >... | reverse complement strand
TCGGGCGGGAACAAGCCGGGATGCCCGACGTTCGCGGAGTTGTTCCCCTTGCCCGACCCAAGCCCCCTGTGCACGGAGCAAGGCTTGACTTGCGAGATTCCGATTGCTTGCTCCAGCGGAGAGCAGATTCTGACCGTGACTTGCAAGAACCGCCAATGGGAACGGGGAGCGGTCGGCTGTAACAAGCCCTTCGATTTTTGTTCCGGAATGACCGGCGAAAATGGCGGCAACGGGACCGGCCTCTATTGTAATAATGGCAAATGGGTGGTCATGGGCGCGCGCGGGCAGTCCCCTCCGCTGAAGCCCTGCCCCGCACAGCCACCCGCCGAGGCGTTGCCCTGCAGCCAGAGCGCTACCGACTATTCGGTCTACGATCGTTGCGGCTACCCCTGCACGAGCGATCCGACGAAATGGACCGTGTTCGCCTGCATTAACCCGCCAACGTACTTGGGCCCTAGAGGTTGGTTTTCCGACGGAGCCTGCGACTAGCGCGCGCACACTGGGAGCCGTGATCGTGTTCGTCCCAACGTGCCCGGCTCGCTTGCTGAGGGCTAGCTCAACCCATAGGTGCCAACTCGAGTGTAGGTCGCGACGCCAGTGGGCGAGCCTCAGTCACTGCCACGCGGGCCATTCGTCGAAGCGATGGCAAGCCGGCGATCGCCTCGTAGTTCGGCGTCGACGCTGATAGCTCCATTCATTGAAACGGAGAAAATGACAGCGCTGTTGCAGCTCGCGGTACGACTCGCACGCGGGGAGCACGCTCGAGCGACGAACGAGGCATCGAAGTGGACCGAACCTTCGGAGAGGCTATGTTTCCTCTCGTGCTTAAGTTCGCTCTGGCGCTGCTCATTCTCTCTCTGACGTCGGCTTGCTCGTCGGATGCGATGCCGAACCATCCCGCAAATGGGGGCAACGCGGGCCTGGCCGGCTCAAAGACGGGCGCAGGTGGTGGCAGTGCTGGCGCTGCGAGCGCGGGTGGGTCGGCGCTCGGCGGCGCGGGCTCTGCCGCCTCTGGCGGCGCGGCGGGAAGCGCCGCCATGGCGGGCGACGATGGCGTTGCCGGTTCGGCGGCGAGCGCTGGCGCGAGCGGCTCCGCGGGCACTCCTCCGAAGGGACTCGGCGCTTGCACCATGCCTGCGAATGCCAACTTCGCCGACGCGCAGGCAAACTATCAAAAATGGAAGACCGATCTGCTCACTGCTGACGGCGCTGGTGGTTTTCTGCGCGTGAGGCGGCCGAACTCCGGCACCCAGGTGAACTCGTCCAACTCAGAGGGGATCGCCTACGGCATGGAGATCGCAGTCTTCATGGACGACCAAGCGACCTTCGACAAGCTCTGGCAATACGAACAGCTCCATCGTGGTACGAACGGCTTGATGGATTGGGAGATCTCTCCCACGGGCGGTGTCCTCGGCTCGGGCGCCGCCTTGGACGGTGACGAGGACATGGCCTTCGCGCTGGTGATGGCCGACAAGAAATGGGGCGGACAGGGGTCGCTGTCAGACACCTATCTGAACCACGCAAAGAAATTGATCGACCTGATCTGGCAGCACGAGGTCGACCACACGCGCAACGACGTGGTCATGCCCGGTGATCAGTTCGCCGACGGCCAGATCATCAACATTTCCTACTTTGCGCCTGCCTACTATCGGATCTTCGGGCAAGTGACAGGCAGAACCAGCGAGTGGAATCGCAGCGTCAAGGCCAGCTACGACGCGATCGAAGCCGCGCTGAACGCGACCAATAAGAATACCACGAACGGTCTGGTCCCCGCCTGGTCCACGCCAGCGGGCGTGCCGACCGCACCGGCGGGCACTTCTCACCCGACTCATCACCAGCTGGATTCGTGCCGCACTCCGTTCCGCGTGGCGCAAGATTATTGTTGGTTCGGTGAGGCACGGGCGCTCTCCTACCTGCAGAAGATCACTACCTTCTATGCCGGCATCGGCGCGCTCAACCTAGTCGACGGCTACAACCTCGACGGGACGCCGTTTGACGGGGCGACCTTGCACCTCGCGGCATTCGTGGGCGGAGCGGGCGTCGGAGCGATGGCCACGCCCGAGCAAACGAAGCTGCGCGATGACGCATACGTGGGGATCGCCGGCTGGCAGAGCTTGGTCGGCGGCAGCCTGTACTACAACGAGTCGTGGTCCATGTTGTCGCTGCTGATGATGAGCGGACACATGGTGGACTTGACCGCCAAGTAGCGCCGCCCGTAGCCAGGCCAGGTACGTGCATGACCGCCCACGTCGCCCCCGCAGGAGGCGCGACGCGGGCGGCCCGTTCAGTTGCGCGTTGGTTCAGGGATCTCCGTTGCGCGCCAACCGAGAACGGTCATGGGTTAGCATCGACGCCGAAAGCGGTCACCGGAAACGAACTGGTCTTCCCACTTCCGGGAGGACCAGCAACCACGATCATCCGCGCCCGGATCACGCAGCGTCACCCCGTCTCGAGCGTCGTATCCGAGTCGGGCAACATATCTGGCGGAAGCTCGTTGGACACGAGCTTACCCTCGGCGTCGACGATTCCTAAGCGTTCGAAACGCGCTCGCGAGCCGTGCTGCGCCCAGCTCCGCGAGGCGCCGGCGCCACTCGACGCGATCCTCCTCGCGATCGAGGTCGAGATCATCGAAACGCGCTTCGGGAATCGGTGCTGAGCTCGCGGACGCGGGCACCGAGTCAGCATGCCCGACGTGGACGCGGCCGGCAAAGCCGGGCGCCAAGTCCAGCGAAGTCGCAGTTCAAAGCGGGTCGAAAGAAGAGAAAAAGGTCCTGAGATTTCAGGAGCTTCCCGGGGTTGCGCGGGGGCGCAACTACACGCTGTTTACCGAGTTTATGTGGGCTTTGAGCGGCGTCTCGTTGCGTGAAGGACCGTCGAGCTCCAGTGCAAGCGTGCGCTGCTTAGCCCAGCCGGCTACGGAACCCCACGGACAGCCAACTCCTTCGCAACCTCCACGAAGTGGCGCAGGGGTGCCGACCGCCGCGCCAGGCTGGGGAAGTAGAGGAAGAAACCAGCAACCGTAGGCGCATATCGCTCCAGGACCGGCCGTAGGCGCCCTGTTCGCAACTGCTCGCGTACCATGGGTTCGAAAGCGTACACTAGGCCGACACCCTGCTCGGCGAGCGAGGCGGTGAGGCGGCCATCACTGGTGATCACGCCTCCGCGAACGGGCACGCGCCAATTTCTCCGACCCCGCTCGAACTCCCAAGCGTAGAGCGCACCCGTAGTCTGCGAACGGAACGTGATGCACTCATGGCTCATGAGGTCTTCCGGGCGCTCGGGCGTCCCGTGGCGCGCAAGGTAGTCAGGCGCTCCGACCACCAAGAAGCGAAAGGGATCGGTGAGCCGCACCTGAACCATGTCTCGCTGGATAGACTCGCTCAACCGAACGCCAGCATCATACCGCTCAGCCACGATATCCACGAAGCGCTCTTCGATGACCACTTCAACGTCGACGCGGGGATGGCGCGCGCGAAACGTTGGCAGCACCGGCTCGATCACGAAGGGCACAGCCATCGGCGGAACCGATAACCGAAGGCGTCCTACTGTCTCGCCAGGTTGTGCGGAGACTTCGGCCAGCGCAACGGCTACCTGCCCCAATAGCGGGCCCGCGCTGTCCAGCAAGCGCTTGCCCGCGTCCGTTAAAGACACACTCCGAGTGGTGCGAGCAAGCAGAACGACGCGTAACTCCTTCTCCAGAAGCCGCACGGTATGACTGACGGCCGATCTGGACACCCTAAGTTCGCGCGCGGCCCCGCTGAAACTACGGTGCCTCGCGACGGTCAGGAACACCTCGAGTTGCGAGAAAGGAGCCATTTTCATGAATGAATCTGTTACGGCCGAGATTGTCAAATTCCGCTCAACAGCCTGTCGAGGGGTCAGTGCCTACCCGTCCGTGCCCGCGGGGCGCATCCTGTCCTCGTCGATTCGATCCGAATGACCACGCTCAGCGAGGAGATGTCATGGCTAAGAAGAAGAAGATTTGGTTCATCACCGGGGCCGGTCGCGGCATGGGTGTCGACTTTGCCAAGGCGGCGCTGGCCGCCGGCCACTCCGTCGTCGCCACCGGGCGCGATACCACCGGAGTGTCGCGCGCGTTGGGGCATTCTGATGACCTGCTCGTGGTGAAACTGGACGTAACGAGGCTTGCCGATGCGGAGGCGGCAGTGCGTGCTGCCACCGATCGATTCGGGCGCATCGACGTCCTAGTGAACAACGCAGCGAGTTTCTATGCCGGCTACTTCGAGGAGCTGACGCCAGAGCAGTTTGAGCGACAGCTTGCGACCAGCCTGCTCGGCCCCATGAACGTCACCCGCGCCGTCCTGCCCGTCATGCGCAAACAGCGCTCGGGACATCTCGTCGCGATTTCTTCCTCTGCCGGACTCGTCGGCTTCGAGTTCTGTACCGCGTACGCTGCGTCCAAGTTCGGTCTCGAGGGCTGGATGGAATCGCTAGCGCCCGAGGTCGCGCCGTTCGGCATCGCTACCACTGTCGTGAACCCGGGCTTCTTCCGTACGGAGCTGCTCACAGAGCAATCGACGAATTACGCAGAGCCTTCCATCTCGGACTACGGCGAGCGCAGAATCAAGCAACTCGAATTTTGGAAGGCGCAGAATGGCAAGCAAGGCGGAGACCCCGCAAAGCTTGCTCGCGCCTTGGTGACCATCGTCGAGCAAGAACAACCGCCGTTCCGCTTCATAGCGGGCGCGGATTCGATCGCCACGGCGGAGCAAAAGATCGCCACGCTCCAGCAGCAGATTGCGTCTTTTCGCGCCCTTTCGACATCTCTGGGCTTCGATCAGGCCGGCCATAGCGACGGCGGAAGTTGATCATGCACTCGAGGAATCAGCTGGACCCATCGACAACGGCAACGCCCGCGGCACTCACCCGACGCGAGCTATTGGGCGCCGGCGCGCTGATGGGCGTTGCACCTCTGTTGGCAGCGTGCGCAGCAACCAACGAACATAAGCAAATTGGCGGGGGACAGATGAAAGCACCACAAACGAATCGCGTAAACGTCGGACTCGACGGTCGACCGCCGGCGAGGAATGGCAAGGAGAACGCCAGGCTACTAGGCAAGCTGGCGGTCTCCGAGTTGGGCGCCGGCGCCATGAGCATCAGCTCCAACTACGGTCCCCCGGCACCTCACGAGCAAGGCATCAAGACGCTTCGAGCTGCCTACGGTAAGGGCGTCAGGTTCTTCGATACGGCGGAAGTCTACGGGCCGCACACGAGCGAAGAGCTCGTGGGCGAAGCGATCGCGCCGTTCCGCGACGAGATCGTCCTTGCAACCAAGTTCGGTTACGACATCGAGGCTGGAGGTCACAACAGCCGGCCTGAACACATTAGGAGAGTAATCGAAGGATCGCTCAACCGACTCAGGACAGACCGTATCGACCTCTATTACCAGCACCGGGTCGACAAGAACGTGCCCATCGAAGAAGTAGCCGGCACCGTCAAGGATCTCATCAAGGAAGGAAAGGTCCTACACTTCGGGCTCTCCGAAGCGAGCGCGCGGACCATCCGACGCGCCCATGCCGTGCAGCCGGTGACCGCCGTTCAGAGCGAGTACTCGATCATGGAGCGCTCTCCAGAGCGGAATGGCGTCCTCACGACATGCGAAGAGCTCGGAATTGGGTTTGTGGCTTGGGGCCCCGTCGGCATGGGCTACCTAACCGGAAAAATGGACGCTCAAACCAAGCTCGATCCGAAGACGGACTTCCGATCGGGTTTCGAGCGCTTCACTCCCGAGAACCTCGCCGCCAACATGCCGTTCGTCAACGTATTGAGGCGGTTCGCGGAGAAGAAGAACGCCACGCCGGCTCAGATTGCGCTTGCGTGGCTACTGGCTCAGAAGCCGTGGATCGTTCCGATCCCGGGCACGCGCAGCCTTGAGCACCTCGAGGAAAATCTGGGCGCTACCAGCGTGCAGTTGATGCCGGCCGAGCTTCAGAAGATCGAGGCTGAACTCGCACGGATCACGGTGCACGGCGGGCGCATGTCCGCCAAGTACATGGTCGAGGTCGAAGAGTAGAACGGAGCTGGGCCGATGAATTACCCCAAGGCTTGTGGTCGGTAGAGGCGCAACGCGCGCCGTATACCGCGATATCGCAGGACAAAAGAGAACCCCGCGGAAGGTGAGGGCACGGTCCGCGAGCTCCTGAACCAGGCCGCACGCCGCGATATCCTGCCGGCCACGGCGACCTGGTTCCGACTGGCAGCGCTCGCGCTCGGTGGCGAGCTGCTGGCTGACGCCATAAATCCGCTCACCGATCGCCAATGGGGCGCCATGGCGACGCTGTTGGACTTGGTGCCGACCGACGAGGCTATCGAGGCCGCGTTGCGCCAGGAGGCAGTGCAGTGACCTCTGCCAGCTCACAGCTTCGGGCGCTTGAAGCACAGCCTCGGGTGGTCATAGGCGCCCGCAGTGGCCGTCAGCTCCCAATACTGCGCACCAAGGAGGTTCGCTTGACCGGTCATTTCCTCTGCCTCAGCCGAAGTGCCAACGCACACATACTCCCAGCGCGTGGCACCAGGAGGGGCCTGCTGCGCGCTCGCCGGCGGAACAGCCAACCGGGCGGAGGCGCCTCCAACAGCGCAGCCAGCGATGAAAACCAGGGCAATGCCAAGACTACGGGTGTTCATGCTGCCCGAGCAGCGCGCCCCGTGGTCGGCGTGAAGGGGTCGGCCTGATGGCTCTTCGTTCCGGTTGGGCGCCGCGGAAGAAGACAGCACGCCCGCAGCTGCTCGAGATCCCCGAGATGCTCCGGCCCCTCATTCGTGACTGGTGGGAACGAGCGGGCAGGCCGACCACCGGCCTACTGTTCGCAGCTCGTCGCGGTGAGCACGCGGGCAGCGGACCCAAGATCGGCGTGAGCCACGCGGTCGCCTTCCGTCGGGACTTGCGCCGAGCGTTCGGGGTGGACCTGTGGGATCCGGAGACCCGCCGCTTCGCTCGCCCCGAAGATCGGGAGCTCTCGCCCAGGGAGCGGGAGTTGTTCGAGGACACGCCGTTCACCAAGCCGGTCGACTTTCACAGCTGGCGCCGGGCGTACTCGCAGGCCTTGGCGAACGCGGGCGCCTCGGCGCAGCAGGCGTCGGCCCTGGCCGGTCATGCCTCCTTGGATGCTCATGCGAGGGACCTGAACAACACGGCCAATATGGCGCTCGTGCCGGCGGCCGCTTTGCCGTCAATTCAGGTTTTGCCACAGCTCGTGGCTAAACTCGAAAAGAAGGCGAAGGGGACAAAAGAGAAAAGCCCCGTTTTACCGGGGCTTTTCAGGTTGTTGCGCGGGGGCGCTACTCGACTTTCCTGACCGTGAAGTCCCCGAGGAATTCGCATGCTGGATTCCTTTCGACGAGTCCCTTGCCATGGGCTGGCCCTAGTAATGGAAGACGGGGTGCCCACAGCGCACGGTCGACGAAGAGTGCAGGAGGGCACGGCATGCTCTTCGCTGCGCATGGCGCCAAAGATGGGGGAGAGGAAGACCAAACCGGCGTGGCGGTCGGAGCCGAGCTCGTGAAGTTGCCCACCGCCACCGGTCGTGAGAACCTCATTGGCCTGCCGTGAACGCTCTAGCTAGTTGTTAACGTAAGGTTTTCTATGCGCAGGCGTCCGCCCGCGACGGCTCGGGCTTGTTTTGGGACGGGCCGCGCTGGCAGTTACCTGCGATCTCACAAACACGTGAATCCTGACTACCTAACGGTGAGTCCCACTTAACTGTGAGCTCAACGCGAAAAGAACCAAGCGAGAGCCGAACTCGTTCGTCTGTATGGAGGCGCCGTCTATTGCTTTCATTCGCCGCTCTGGCGCTCGCGCTCTGGGCAATGATGCAGGCCGAGCAGGTCAAGCTTGTATGGCGCAGCTATTCGACGCCTGAGTTGACAGTGTTCCGCTTGCCGGAAGATTTTTTCGTCGCGCGCGTCTCGCAGCGCTGGCTCGTTATCGACCGGGCCGAGCAAGGCGTATTTTCCGCGTCATTGCCTCCCGCCCGGTTCGAAATGGGTGGGCTGGCGCTGATCGGCCTCGATCGGCTTCATGGGGCTCCGCTCGGCGACGGCGTCAAGGCCTACGAAGGCGAGAGCTGGGCCTTCACAATGGAGGGCGTCAACGTGACCTTGCTCCGCCCCAGGGCGCTCGAGCTTCACATTCCTTTGCAGAGCGGGCATTAGGATCTGCTGCGGCGGGCACGCCAACGAAGCTCACCGTGTGGCGAATTTCGACGTCTGCCTACGGTGGCGCGAGCCGCTGGACAGGCTGGGTGACACGGCATCGGTCTTCGATCACTTCAAGCAAGTCGCGTCGTTCGATGTCGGTGATGGGGTTGAACAGGAAGTCATCCAAACGAGCACGTCGATGCATGAGAGCTTGCCCAGTGCCGATTGAGGTACGGGTGGCTCAGGATGCGGTAGGAGCGCCCGACGCCCTTTCCGGTTGGATGGCTTGGCCAACCTCGGTCTAGGCGCTAGACTGAGCTGGTAACAATGACGAACGTTGCCAACGTGATTGCGCTTCCGGAGGACCTTCAGGCCTTTGCTGAGGAACGGGTCCGCGCTGGCGAGTACGCGAGCGTCGGTGAGGTTGCTCAGGAAGCATTTCGACTTCTCCAGCAACGCGACGAGCGTAGGCATCAGGTTCGGGAAGACCTCGCTGCTGTGTTCCGCGAGATGGACGATGGCACCTATCTCGAACCGTCGGACGACGAGTTCGAGCAAGCGGTCCAGGCGCGGGCACTGATCCACTCCGCCGAATGAGGCCGATTCGCCTTCACCCTCGCGTTTACGACGACATCGACGAAGCGCTCGCCAACACACGCGAGCAGTTTGGGCCACGGCAAGTCTTGCTCTATGCCCGGCTCATCAGCAAAGGTCGTCAGACCCTGCGAAGGCACCCGACCATCGGTCAGCTGCGTGAAGATCTCGGTCCTGGAATACGTGTGTATTGCATCGCGGCGGATCGAATCAATGCGCCACATGGCTACATCTATCGAGTGCACGAGGACGGCACCATCTACGTCGCGCGCCTCGTTCATCTCGCCCGGTACCTGCCTGACCTCCCAGATAGGCGGTTCTGAACAGCGGCACCGGGGCGACGCGAATTGTGAAGTAGCCGCTGCACGAACGGTAGCAAGCAGAGGCTCGACCCTATGTACGCAAAAACGCGGAGTCAGCTTTCGCAAACTCCGCGTTTTCATTCTTCGTTGCGCGGGGGCGATTCGTTCGATGTACCACGAGGTTTTCTCGGGAATCCGGGTGGACCTTGCCGCTTAGCAGTCGGATTCGTGGGGTCGGGACTCCAAACCTCAGGGTGAGCAGCCCTCGAGCGTTGCACGAGAACGATTCCCGGCCGGGGGGCGTGAGACGTCGTAGGGCGTGAGCACGGGGTGGGTGAGGCTGGCAAAGCCCCGCGATCGGCATACCGTTCGTTTGTACCACCATGCCTTGATCACCGCGCCCCACGCGGGCCCTTCACTCCTTCTGGCGTTCGCTGCGAAACGCGATACTTAGGGACAGCACAATGTGTTTGATGGTCTACATCGCCGCGCATGAGGCCTTGCGAAAGGTCGACTGGGTCGAAGCTGCTCCCGCCTTCTACGTCGCCGATTTGTCGCCTGATGAGCGAAGGGTCGACTCCCAAGTACCTTCGAGCGGAACTGTCTCGTGTAGGCACGATTGAGGTCTTCGCGTGCTGGGATGGCGACCAAGGACTCGAACCCGTCCATCACCGGACGCTCACGCCTGCCGCGCTCGAACGCGATGACTTCTTCTTCATCAAGAGAGAGCATTCGAGGTTTGTCGCGGACGGAGACGTTTTATGAAAGCCGCTCCGCACGTCTGCCTTTACGGTGCCATTAAGCTGCAGGTGGCGTAGGCGGCCGCTGCCGCCCCCAAAAAAAACGCCAGGGCGGCCCCACCTAGGCCCAGGGCTTTTCCGGGGCGCAGAGCTCCGTTCCTGGGCATCGTGGCCGGCGAGTGATAAGGTTTGGGCATGGAAGTGGTCGGCGTAGTCAAGGACGGCAAGGTTGAGCTTCCGGCGTCCGTGCACTTAGCGGAGGGCGCCGAGGTGCGCGTGATCGTCGCTCCCGAGGCGCTCGCGGCGACGCAGCCGTTCGAGAGCGAGCCCGTCGCCGAGGCAAACGTGCTCGCCGATATCGCGTGGGCCACGGGGCATCGATTCGATTCGTGATCGTCGTTGCCGACGCCGGTCCGATCCTCCACCTTCACTGGATCGGGTGTCTGCCGTGGGGCTTGCCGCCGAGGCCCATCCACGTCGTCGAGCAAGTCTGGACGGAGTCATTCAGCACGCCCCAGAGGTGCTCGCTGACCCGCGCCTGGAGCGGGAACCAGTGGTCGAGTTAGATCCGCATCTACAAGCCAAGTTCTCCCTGCAGTCGGGTGAGACAGCCGCCATTGCTTTCGCGCTCAAGCACTCAGGCTCGCTGCTCCTAACGGACGACGCTGCCGCGCGCCGAGCATGCGAGTCGGTTGGGCTTGCGGCCGTCGGAACGATAGGCCTCATCCTCGAGGCGGCGCGAAGCAAGCGTGTTTCGGGTCGACGAAGCACTTCGCGCGCTCGAACAGCTGCCCAACAAAGGCCGCCTTCATGTCACGCCTGAGCTGCTCGCGCGGGGCGATCGCTGCCCTGTTGCCGCTAAAGTAGGCGCGCGCAGCGTCAAATCACAATCGAAAAAACGCGGACCTAGCTTTCGCTAACTCCGCGTTTTTTCATTCTTCGTTGCGCGGGGGCGATTCTACCGATGTGCCACGAGGTTTTCTCGCAGATTCGCGTGCGGATCGTGCCGTAGAGGAGCGAAACCTCCGTCGCACATCCCGTGCTATCCTGATTCGCCAGCATGAGCATCAAGGCCCGAGATCTGATGGCCCCCGATACCGAGCCGACCGACGAGGAGCTTGCGCTCGTGATGCGTGAAGCGCGAGACCTTGCGGTAAAGCGTCGCGCCTCTGCGGACGCCTGGGTCGCAGCTCGGTTGAAGGAAGCGTCGATTTTTGGTCGGGCAAACACGCAAGCACGGCGGACCGACAACTCACGATGACGGCAGCGCCGCCCTCGCGCCCTCGCTTATTGGTCGTCGCGGGACCTAACGGCGCCGGCAAGACGACCATCACCGAGCGGGGCCTCGCACACGAGTGGTTTCACGATTGTGAATACGTCAACCCGGACACCATCGCGCAGGACGAGTTGGGGGACTGGAACGATCCCGCGATCGTGCTCCGCGCAGCGCAGCTGGCGACGGAGCGACGCGAGGCGTGCTTGCGAGAGGGGCGCAGCCTAGCGTTCGAAACGGTGTTCTCGGCAGCAGACAAGCCGGAGTTCGTGCGGCGTGCGCTCACCCTTGGCTACTTCGTGCGCCTATTCTTCGTCGGCACCGATCGGCCAGAAATCAACGCCGCCCGAGTCGCTCGCAGGGTGCTCCAAGGCGGCCACGAGGTTCCGATCCGCAAGATTATCGATCGCTGGGGCCCTTCGATCGCGAACGCGGCCTCCGTCGCCGCCGAGGTCAACCGCTTCTACGTATACGACAATTCGGTGGACGATCGGGACGCCCAGCTCGTGCTGCGTGCCGCCGACGGCCGCGTGATGAAAGCCTACGGCGACGCGCCAACATGGACGGGTCCAATCCTGGAACGACTCGCTCCGCGCGAATCTTGACCCGCAGCACCGAACCCCCGACGGCGTTGGAGGTCGGAGGTTCATATCGGGTTGAGCGGGGGCGATTCGTTCGATGTACCACGAGGTATCTGTCATCGTTCGACTGGCGCTGGTGGCATAATCCCGCAAAAACTGCGGTACGCTTGCCGGTCGGAGGCCGTGGTATCATGACGGAAATGAGCACGGTCCCCCCTGATGCAGAGAGCCGAAAGGCCGCGCGAGCCAGTGCCGAAGTGCGGATCTTTCGGCTAGGGGAGCAAGAAGCAGAGGCGGACGCGGACGCTCTATTCTGGGACAGGATCCCCGTCGACCGACGCGCCGAGTTCGTGTGGCAGCTGAGCCTCGAACTTCACGCGCTCGCCAATCCTGAGGCACGCTATGAGCCCGGACTTTCTCGATCTATTGCGCGCATTGTTAGGCGCTAACGTTCGATTTTTGGTCGTTGGAGCTTACGCCGTCGGTGTCCACGGGCGACCACGTGCGACGAAGGATCTCGACGTGTGGGTGGAGGCGAGCGCAGAAAATGCGCCGAAGGTCATCAACGGGCTCATCGAATTCGGCGCCCCGTTGATGGGACTCACCGAAGCCGATCTGAAGACTCCCGGGGTCGGGTTGCAGATTGGGGTCGCGCCCGGGCGCATCGACCTGCTCACCAAGGTCAGCGGCGTTCGCTTCGAAGACGCTTGGCCGCGCAGGGTGCAGGCCAACTTTGCAGACAGCGTTCGCTGCAATGTGATCGGGCTCGAGGAACTGTTACAGAATAAACGAGCCGCAGGCCGACCTCAGGACGTTGCGGACGTCGCGGCGCTCGAACGCCTTCACCGGCTAAAGAAATAGGCGGGCATCGCCGCCGGTAACGCTGGCGGTGATACAAAACTCGAAACCCCTCCGTTATCGGGAGGGGTTTCGGGTGCTGCGTCCACGATGCTTCTTTCATCGTGGACCGGCGGGGTTGCGCGGGGGCGATTCGTTCGATGTACCACGAGGTTTGGGCTGAAATTCGCGTGCCGCTGGCGGCATAGCGCTTGGAGGCGCCTGGTTGTATCCTGAGGGGGTGCACGCTTTTGATCTAGGACCAGCGCCAATCACCAAGGACGAGGACGGCGTCCTGCGTGTAGCGGGCACGCGCGTCACTCTCGATTCCATTGTGACGGCATTCGACCTCGGTGCCACGCCGGAGGAAATCGTCCAGCGCTACCCGTCAGTCGATCTCGCCTCGGCCTATGCCCTAATCGCCTATGTCTTGCGCCACCGCGAGAGCGTCGATGTCTATCTGACGGAACGAGCCAAGGCTGCAGCTGATGCGCAGACCGAGGTCGAGGCCCGCTTTCCTCCTGACGGGCTCAGGGCCCGCTTGTTGGCTCGGCGAGCTGCGGGGCAATGATTCGCCTCGCGGCCGACGAGGACTTCAACAATGACATCGTGCGGGCGTTACGGCGGACACTTCCGGACGTGAATATCCTGGGCGTCCGAGAGGCTGGTCACAGCGGGCGCGCTGACCGGGAGATTCTCGCTTGGGCGGCCGAGGAAGCTCGGATTCTTCTCACGCATGACGTGACGACGATGACTCGACACGCACTCGAGCGCATTGCTCGCGGTGCAGCCATGCCTGGCGTGATCGCGGTGCACCAACGCTTGCCGATCGGCAGCGCGGTCGACGATCTGGTGCTCGTCGCTTCTTGCAGTCTTCCTGAGGACTGGGCCAATCAGGTTCAGTTCCTGCCGCTTCGATAGTGGACCGACTCGCGCCAACGATCGGAGGTTCATATCGGGTTGCGCGGGGGCGATTCTACCGATGTACCACGAGGTTTTCTCGGCGATTCGGGTTGAGCTCGCGGCGTGAGGCGGTTTCACGCCCTGATGCACAGTCCGACCAGAACCGCGGGAACGCAACGGAATGCTCGTCGATCGGCTGCAAAGAGCCCGCGCATGGGTGCCCGCGGCCGCAAATTCAACTGTGCGAGATTCAGCCGATTTTATTTTGGATAGCGGGCGTGGCGGCGCCCTGCTCGTCGCGTAGCCCGTTGGGCGCCGGTTACTCCACTGCGCCGATCGAGCGGTGCTGCGAAGATCCGCGGCGCAGTCGGCCAAATGGCGACGTGCCTCGAGCGCCTAAGCGTGCTGGGCGAGGCCGCATCGCTGACGCCATACGCAAACGATAGGACGCGAGACGCTCGGTTGCGATGGGCAATGCCGAGCACTCGGTAATCGCCTTCGCCAAGCACCCAGTCGCTGACGCAAACGCCGGCTGCCTCGCCGACGCCCTGGCGCTGGCGCCTGCGCCTGCGGTTTACTTCCGCCGCTACGGCCACGATTGTCGGACCCAACATGAAATCCAATTGGGGTCGGGGATGGATACTGGGGTGTCTGGTCGCGGGTCTGGACGCGGCCACAGCAAGCTGTAGTGACAGCGACGGTGGAGGCGACCCACCGCCGCTGACTGATATGGAGCGCGGGACAATGGCCGCGACTCGCGAAGACGCTTGCGGGGTGGAGGGCTGGATGTTTAGCGGCTTGTCGGTCTACGACTCGCTTGGGATCCTGCTGTCGGTTTTTCCTGGTGGATACAAACGCGCCGTCGACTGCGACCTTGCTGCCCACAATTGCCAGGAGGTCGAAGCGTGCTCGGCGTTTTACTTCGCCGACCACGACCAATACGTGGAAGAGCTAGAGCAGATGCCGGAGTGTGACGGTGAACGGCGCTGCGAAGGCAACGTGGTCAAGTACTGCGAGAGCGCCGACGGCGACAAGACTTTCCACCAGGTGTCGTACGATTGCACGCTCGCCGGCGCCACTTGCGTCGAATACGAAGCCGAATCTGGTGCAACCGGCGCTGAATCTGGTGCAACCAGCGCTGACTGCCAAGCCCCACCACTCCGGTGCCAAGGGCCCGAAATGCCGTACTGCGATGGCAGCACGCGCGCGGTCGTTTGCGAAGAAGAACATCCTGGCATCCTCAGCCCCTCGGTTTTCGACTGCGCAGACGCCTTCGGCTCGCACTGCTTCGTCCACGGAGAAAACGTTAGCTGCGAAGGACCTGAGACCGGCGAGGAGGACTGCCATGATGGCAAGGACGGCGACGGCGACGGCAAGATCGACTGCATGGACCGCGATTGCGGGTGCGTAGAGAAGCAATGCGACGACGGCATTGACGACGACGGCGACGGCAAGGTCGACTGCGACGACGAAAATTGCTTGCACGAACCCCCTTGCCCGTGATCGTCCGCGAGCGTCCACGCGGACGACGGTTCGCCCTTTCCGACGACGATCAGATCGACCGCGTTGAGCGCATGCTCGATGACGAGGTCGTCGATGTTCGTGCGTGTTTCTGGCTCCAGACTTTTTGCGGTTGCCCGGGGGCGATTCAACCGATGCACCACGAGGTTTTCTCGACTATTTGCGTCGAGCTAGCGGCCTGAGGTTTCCCGAGGTGCCGGCCAGCGCCCCCATTTGATGGGCATGCAAACGGGGTGCGCGCCGCCGACCGCTGCGAGGTGCTCGTTCCTGGCAACTCGCTGTGGGCCAGCCTTGATCCGGGGCCGGCGCCCCCCTGGCTTCACACAGTTCCCGACGTCAGGAGGCAAAATGGCAACGTGCCTTTCCGGTTTGCATCAAACTGCTCCGGTCATTATTCTCGCGCCCAACATGAAATCCAATTGGGCTCGGGGATGGATACTGGGGTGCCTGGTCGCGTGTCTGGGTGCGACCACTGCAAGCTGTAGTGACGGCGACGACAACCCACCGCCGCCCACTGATTTGGAGCGCGGGACAATGGCCGCGACTCGCGAAGACGCTTGCGGGGTGGAGACCTGGAAAGCCTTGGATGTGGAGGAGTCGCTTGGGATCTACCTGTCGGTTACTCCTGGGGGCTTCAAACGCGGGGTCGATTGCACCCTTGCTGCCCAGAATTGCCAGGAGGTCGACGCTTGCGCGGCATTTTACCTCGCCGACGCCGATCAGCTCAACGAGGAGGTGCTCCTGCTGCCGGAGTATGAGATGGACTACTGCGAAGGCAATGTGGCCAAGTACGGTGCGACCGCCGACGACGGCAGTCTCCACCAGCAGTCGTATGATTGCACGCTAGCCGGCGCCACTTGCATCGTAACGGAAGTCGCTGGCAAGCCCTATGCTAACTGCCAAGCTCCACCACTCCAGTGCAAAGGTCCCAATCTGCCGTACTGCGATGGCACGCGCGCGGTCGTTTGCGAAACAAATTCCGCTGGCGTTCTCAGCCCCTGGGTTTACGACTGCGCCGACGCCTTCGACTCGCACTGCATCGACCCCGGGAGCAGGAGCATTGAGTGCGAAGGGCCCGCGACCGGCGAGCGGGACTGCGAGGACGGCATTGACGGCGACGGCGACGGCAAGGTCGACTGCGACGACAGCAATTGCTTGCATCACCCCCCTTGCCCGTGATCGTCCGCGAGCGTCGCCGCGCGGACGACGGCTCGCCCTTTTCTGACGATGATCTCGCGTAGCAAGGGCAAATCGTCGTCCTTTCGCGCGCTGCACGCGCCTCGTTGATTCGCGCGCTCGGGCACGCCTATTCTTTCTCTAGTGCGCCACCATCCACAAAGAGCAGAGCCGCAAGTTTCTGGCTCGAGGCTTTTATGGCCCTCGTGATCCCAAGCCGACACCGGTCGATACCGATTTGAGTCCATTGGCCTTGCCAACTTAGCCGAGCAGCGCCAACAGCACCTCAAGTTGTGCAACCAGCTCACGCTCTTCCTGCTTGTGGACCACCGCATCTCGCGCACGCTTACTTTGCAACTGTTCAAGTGCCCGCCGGTGCACCTGCTCCTGCTCGGAAAGCCTTGCGCGGAGATCGCGAGTTCGCCAGCGAATCTAATACAGTCGACGCATTCGGAGTCGTGCTCGCTATTGGGCTCGCCAGCTCTACCAGAGCTTCCGCACGCGCCAGAGCCGCGAGCTGGACCTGACCACCGCCCTTCATACCTACGAGCGGCCCGGCCGCTACACCATCGCGGTGAAGGTCATCGACATCTTCGGCAACGACACGATGACCCTCGTGCCGGTGAACGTCGGCTAACAGAGGGAGGGTTGCGGTCGGTCCACGGGTCTCGAGAACTTCAGGTCGTTGCGCGGGGGCGATTTGAACCTCCGACCTAGGTTTGCGCAGGCCCGCACCTGGCGCTTCCGACGCAGCAAGCCACGAGGCTCTTCAAAATCGCTTCAGATCTCGACTGCCTTCGCGCCCAGAGCGGCCTCACACGTGACGCATTTGGCTGGCACTTGGTCCTTCAAATAGACTTGACCACAGTTCGGACAAAGTCGCGCGTCGCGTTCGAAGGAGACCGGTTTGCCGCTGGCGGCGCAGTGGCGACCCGCGACTTGTAAGCCTTCGATCTCGACCAGCTCGCCGTCGTTGTCTTTGGGCTCGGGCAGGCCGGCAAGGCTCTGGCGCTTGACGTCCATGGCGGCGGGGATGCGCTTGGTTCCCTCGCTCAAGATGCAAGCGACGGTCGCGCGATGGGCGGCGATCGGAATGCGCAGGGTGAGCTCTTTGCTCTTGGCCACGAGCTCAGCGCGTTCGGTGAACACTCGCTCGATGTCACACCAGGCGAGGCGAATTAGCTCGTTGCCTTTCTCGATGCCGATGCCCGCATCGCCGACGCGCACGGGTAGGGCGCCTGCGTCGCCGAACCAGAGCGCGGCGCCGAGTGAGAGAGCGCCCACGCCGAACAGGTAGGGGGCGATGGCGCGGGGATTTTCGCTCAGCCATTGGCCGTACACGCCTGCGCCCAGGACCAGTGCGCCCAGCATGCCGCCTGCGATCGAAGCGCGGGAGGCATAGGTGGGCTCGGGCAAGAAGCGCCGCTCTTTTCGAACGCGCTTGGCTTGGGCCTGCTTTTTTACCTTTGCTTTCTTGACGTCCGCCATAGTTTCGGGGCCGAGGGTAGCATATCCGTGGAAATGACAAGTCGATGAGTCGCGCCTGGTCTTTGGCGCTGCCCGTGCTGACGGTACTGGTCGTCGGCTATGCGCTGCTGGTTGCGGGCGTGCCGCGAAAGCTTCGCGGCGCGCGCCTGTACGGAGGGCCGAGCGAGGGCGCTGCCGTGCTTTCGCTGCGCGTCGAGAGCGTGGAGCGAGAGGGCGAGCGCGAGCGCGCGTTCTGGAATGGTCCGCTGCGCGTGCGCGCGCACGCGTCCGGCGGGCCGGAGGTGGAGGTGGAGGTGGTGAAAGCCGTGGGCGGCGTGGCGGATTTCGAAGTCCGCTTTGCGCGCCCCGTGCACGGTCCGATCGACTTGGAGCTTCGAGACGCAGCGAGCGCCGTGTTGGCGAGCGGTCACTTCGAGCTCGACCCGACGCGCTGGGCGGCGCACGCGCGTCGGCGCGGGGGATGGATCCGCGGGCGTGCCGATCGCGCGCTGGTACTGAGCGTGGCGCCCGAGCGCGGTGCTTTCGTCGTTGGATCCGCCGAGGCTCTGATCGTCCGCGTGGAGCGGGCGGGACTCCCGCTGAGCGGCGCGTCGTTGACGGTGAGCGCGGAGGGCGCGCGCTTGTCGGGCGCACAGGAGCTGCACACGGACGAACGCGGGCGCGCGCAGCTGTTCGTGGAAGCGAGCGAGCTCAATCCCACCGTGCGCGTCGAAGCGCGCACGGAAGGCGGTGAGAGCGGTCTGATCGATACCGGCATCCCGGTCGTTGGCGGAGGATTTCGAGTCCTGGCCGTGCCTGGCGCGCTACGCATCGAATCTGCGGTGCCGCGCACGGAAGCCTTCTTCACTCTGGTTTCGGAGCGGCTTCGTTTAGCGGGTGGCGTGATTGTGCTCAGCCCGAATGGTCGCGGGGGTTCGGTTGGGACCCTACCGCTGACCACCTGGCCAGCGCCGGCGTGGCTCGTGGTCTCGAGCGAGGTCGATCAGAACAGCGCTGCGGCGATTGGCTGGCCTCTCGATTTGGGCCCTGAGCCGGCGCACACCTTCGACGTGCCGGAAGCGCTCTTGTTGGACGGTTTACCGGCAGCGTTCGCGCGCGAGCAAGCGCGTCGCTCGAGCGTACGCTGGCTGACAGCGGCGTTCATTGCTTTGGCTTTTGTGCTCAGCGTGGTGCAGCTGGTATGGCGGGTACGCGCGGCTGACCGACATATCGCGGAGCATCTGCGCGAAGGACTGGAGCAGGAACAGGCCGCCCGCATTGCACCTCGCCGGGTGCTGCCCGTGCTCGTGGCGCTACTGGCGATCGCCCTCGGTTTCGTCGCGCTCGGCTTGATCGTGCTTTCGCGCTAGCCAGGCGCGCTTTCCTCAGATCCTCTCGTGGGCTCGGGCGTACCCGAGAAAGCCCCGCAATTTGGAGGATGGTTTGACCGCGCGCACCCTTCGTTACCTCGTCGCCGCTCTTGGCATTGGGATCGTATTCTTGGTCTGCTGTACTCAGGCGGACGCGCGTAGCCCGTTTTGGCGGCCGCGTCCGGCGCCGCCGCCGTATTCGTTTTCGATCGAAGACGAGAACGGCAACTCCCTGCCCACGTTCGTCAAAGACGGGCGCACGTTTCTCTTGGGCGAGCCGGGGCTCCGTTACAACATTCGCGTACGAAACCCCACGGGCCGGCGTGTCGAGGCGGTGGTGAGTGTCGACGGGCGGGATGCACTGAGCGGACAACCGGGCGACTACGTGAACCAACGCGGCTACGTGCTCCCTGCCTACGGCTCGCTGCTCGTGGAGGGATTTCGTCGCAGCCTGGAAGAGGTGGCGGTGTTTCGCTTCACGAGTCCGGAGGACAGCTACTCCTCGCGTATGGGCACGCCGCAGAACGTGGGCGTGATTGGCGTCGCGTTCTTTCCCGAGCGCGTGCAGCCGCCAGCACCAGTGACTCGTCGTCCACGCCCGCTGCCGCGCCCGGCGCCGTTGCCTGACGACTACTTCGGAGATGGGCGCGCTAGCAGCCGGGACCTGGAGAGCGAACGGGCCCCAGAACGCCCGCAAATGAAGCCTGCCGCGCCCAGCGCCGGCTCCGCTCCGGCAAGTGAGGGGCGGGCCGACTCGGCGACGCGCTTGCGCGGCGCAGCCAAAGGCAGCTTCGACGACCAGCGCGAAGCGAGGCCGAGCGGTAGCGTGAACAACTTGGGGACCGAGTTCGGTGAGAGTCGCGAAAGCGTGGTGAGCTCGGTCTTCTTCGAACGCGCCTCGGCGACGCATCCTGCCTTGCTCGGTACGTTGCGCTACGACGACGCCGACGGCCTCGTTGCGCGCGGGATCGACGTTTCCGCGTACCGCTCGGCCCGATTTTACCAAAGCGAACCGCAGGCGTTTCCAGTCTCGCGCTTTGCCGAGCCGCCGCCCTGAGCGTCAGATCGCGGAATCGAAGCCGCGAAACTCGGAGAACAGCCGCGTGAGCACGCGGATCATCGGTGCGACGTCGCTGGTGGCGGCCATCTCTCGGCAGGAGTGCATGCTGAGCATCGGGTTGCCGATGTCCACCGCGCGCACTCCCAGCCGAGCCGCTGAGATCGGACCGATGGTACTGCCGCAGGGGGTGTCGTTGCGTGAGCTGAAGTGCTGCGGCGTGATGTCCAGCGCGCGGCAAGCGGCGCTGAAGGCAGCCACTGCCGGGCCGTCGCTGGCATACGATTGGTTGACGTTGACCTTGATCACCGGGCCCGCGCCGAGCATCGGGCGGTGCTGTTTGTCGTGCTTGTCTGGGTAGTTGGGGTGCACTCCGTGGGCCATGTCCGCCGACACCAAGAGTGAGCGGGAGATGGCGCGAGGCAAAGCACTTTCATCCCGGGGCGAGACGCTGCGCGTCAGCCGCTCGAGCAGGTCCGATAGAAACAGCGAACGTGCGCCGGAGGCGCTTTGGCTGCCCACCTCTTCGTGGTCGTAGATGGCGACCACGCGCGTGGCTTCGGGATCCGGGGAGGCGCCCAGGAGCGCGCCCAGCGCCGCGTGGCACGAGGCCAGATTGTCCAGCCGACTCGAGAACAAGAACTCTCGTCGACTGCCGGCGAATGCCGCGCGCTGGGTGTCGTACAAGCACAGGTCGAAGCCGAGCACGTCGTCGGGTCGGGCGCCGCTGAATGCGCTGTTGGCCAGGCCTTCTGCCAACAGTTCGGCGAAGCCGCCGGCTTCTGATTCCAAGCCGAGCACGGGTAGCAGGTGCGTCTGCGCGTTGAGCAACAGACCCGCGCTGTTCACGTCTCGGTTCAGGTGGATGGCCAAGTTCGGAATGCGGCACACGACGCGCTTTAGGTCGATCAATTCGCTCTTGCCATCCGCGAACACCACCCGCCCAGCGACGGACAAATCGCGATCCAGCCAGGTGGACAAGAGCACTCCGCCGTAGACCTCGACCGAGAGTTGGCGGTAGCCGACGCAGGTCAGGTCCGGCACGGGCTTGAGCCGCAAGTTCGGCGAATCACTGTGCGCCCCGATCAACACGAAGCCCGCGTCCGCCGGGGCTTTGCTGCCGACCTCGAAGGCCACCAAAGAGCCGCCCGCGCGCACCACGTAGCCCCGCGTTCCGGGCTCCACTTGCCAGGCGTCCTGCTCGCGAAACGCCCGAAAACCAGCGGCCGTCAAGCGCCGCGCGAGCTCGCTCACCGCGTGGTACGGGGTAACCGAGGCGTCCAAGAAAGCGGCCAAGTCGGAGGCTTCGGGGGTTCTGTCCTGGTCAAGCATCGCCTGGGACTATACTCCGAGCCTCGTGATCACGCAGGACGTCTCGTTCGAGGGTTTTACCGCAACCGACTGGCAGCGCTTGGCCGACGTGTTTCGCGCGCCAACCAGCAGCTTCGGCGACGAAGCCGGCCACGATCGAGCTTCGCGCGGTGGGGTGGTGGCGGTCACGACCGGCAACCGGCTGCGCAAGCTGCTGCACACGAAGCGTGGTCGGCTCGACGTGCGCGTCGAATGGCCGATGAAGTTGCCCGAGCTCGCGGGGCGTTACGATGCCAGCTGGGCGGTGGAGTTGGCAGCCGGAGCACTCGAGGAGCTGGTGGAGCGATTTTCGGAGCGCCTGCGACCGCGGCAGGAGTATCTGGAGCAGGCGCTCGAGCTAGCGCGCGCGCTTCGTGAGCTCGAAGCCGAGGGCTTGGTGGCGATGTGGCCCAAGCGCTTTGCCGACATTCCGGTGCCCGGCTCGCGTGTGATCCACAGCGCGCTCGACATGTTCTGCTCCGAGGGGCGCGCGCTGGCCCTGGGCGTGTTTCGCCACGGCGAGCTGTACACGGGTCTCGTGGCACGCCGCCGCGGCATGGGCTTCGACCGCATCGTGGGCCCGGACGAGCTGCGCTCCGACATGGGGCTTTTGTCGGCTGACTTCCGTCGTGACTATCGCCACTTCGCGGCCGCCGCCGAACGCAACGTGGCGCCGCTTTCGCTGGGCGTGTTTGGCGAACTGCTCACTTTCCAAGCGCTGGCCAGAGACCCTGCACCGGGCGCGTTCGCGCTGGCCGTGGCGGCGCGCGATCTGCTGATCTCTCCGGTCAGCCCCGGCCTGGCCGTGCCGCTCGGGCTGGACGTTGGGCGTGCGGCTTTCGCTGGCCTGCGCGGGCTGGCGGAGCGCTTCGGCGCGGGCGCTGCGCTCGCACCAATGCTGGGGCGCGCCGAGGAGTTCGTGTCACGCGATCTGTCCGCGCTCTTGGGCTTCGACCCTTGGGCAGCGCTGGTCGGTGTGTTCGAGCGAGACCGTCAGCCTCGGGAGCGCGACTAGGTGCTCGCTTCCGGTCGCATTCGGCGCCGTTTGGCGCTCGCGATCGTGCTGACCGCGATGATTCCGCTTTTGGCCGCGGTTTGGCTGGCGGAGAGCACGGTGCGCCAGACCTCTGCGCGCTTTTTCATTCCCGACGTGGGCGCGCACCTCGACAAGTCACTCGGGCTTTATCAAGAGCTCGCGCGCAGCATGAAGGGGTTGATGCGCCAAGAAGCCGCCGAGATCGCGCTGCGTCCTGCGCTGCGCCGCGCGGCCGCCGGCGATCAGGGCGCGCTTCCGGCCGAGCTGAAACGAGCGTTCGTCGACCACCCGAGCTTGGTCTCGCTGGCCGTGCGGGATGCGGACGGCAAACTGCTGGCCGAGGTCAAGCGCGACAAGCCGCTCGACCCGAACCACGAAAACCAACTCGAAGTCGGCAAACCCATCGGCGACGGCGATGGCCCCGAGGCCGATGACCTGCCGCAGCTCGTCGCCGTGTTCGCCGCCGACAAGAGCCATTTCGACGAGCTGGCAGAAATGAGCCAATTCGTCGATGCTTACAAGCAGGTCGAGCGCCGCCGCGAGTCGGATGAACGCAGCTACGTGCTCGCGTTCACGGCGCTCTTGTGCATTACGATCGTGGCCGCCATCGGCGTCGGCAGTTTGCTCGCGCGGGGCGTGTCGCGTCGCATTGCCGAGCTCGCACGAGCCACCCGCTTGGTGGGCGAAGGCGATTTGACCATTCGTGTCCCGGAAGGAGGCGGCGACGAGATCGCCGATTTGGCTGGGGCGTTCAACCGCATGCTCGGGGAAGTCGAGTCCAGCCGCGCACGCATCGAGTACTTGCAACGGATCAGCGCCTGGCAGGAAATGGCGCGTCGACTGGCCCACGAGATCAAGAATCCTTTGACTCCGATCTCGCTTGCCGTGCAAGAGATCCACCGCCGCTATGCGGGCTCTGATCCGGAGTATCAACGCCTGGTCGACACCACGCTCGAAATCGTAGAGGACGAGGTGGGCACGCTACGACGCCTGGTCGGTGAGTTCTCCGACTTCGCTCGCTTGCCGCAGGCGAGCCTGTTTCACGCCGACCTGGCCGACTTCCTGCGCGAGCAAGCGGCGCGCTTCGGCGTCCGCGGCGCCGAACGGGATAGCTCGGAGAACGCCCTGGATGATTTGCTGTCGCTTGGGCAAGTCTCTAATATTGCAGTAGAATTCGTCGTGCCCGAAGGCCCGTGCGAAGCCCTGATCGACAGCCAGATGCTGCGTCGCGTGCTGTTCAACTTAGTGCGCAACGCGGCCCAGGCGGTGCTGGGTCGTGCTGCCGAAAGCGGACGAGTGCGGGTGCGCCTGGCTCGCGAAGGCGAGTTTTGGAACCTGGACGTGGACGACGACGGACCCGGGATCCCGATCGAGCTGCGCGAAACGGTGTTCGATCCGTACGTCACCACCAAGGACGAAGGAACCGGTCTCGGCCTGTCGATCGTGAAGAAGATCGTGATCGAACATGGAGGCACCATTCACGCAGGCCAAAGCGAGCTTGGGGGTGCTCGTCTGCGTGTCCGTTTGCCAGTGCTCGGGACGCGCGCCGCCGAGCGTGCGTTGGAGGACGCGCCCCCGTCACTTGCCAATCGTGCGGAGCTCGAGCTACGCCCGGGTGCTCATGAGTAAAGCGCCGCACTCGAAGCGGGAGTCGCAGCAGGGCTACCTCACCGCGTTGCTCGTGGTGGTGGTCAGCGTCGGCTTGGGCCTGTTCGGACTGCCACGGCTGAGTCGACGTGCGGCACACTCGGATTCCGCCTTGATCGGCCGCCCAGCACCGGATTTCATGCTGCGAGTGATTTCGGAGAGCGGTCTCGGCAAGAGCCAGCGGCTCTCGGATTTGCAGGGAAAAACGGTGGTTCTGGATTTTTTTGCCAGCTGGTGCGGTCCCTGCCGCCAGCAGGCGCCAATCGTCGAGCGCGTCGCACGTCGCTTGTCGGGCCCGAAGCTCGCGGTGTACGGCGTGAACACCAGCGACGAGCTCGCCGATGCTCAGCGCTACCTCGATGCTCACCGTCCGAGCTACCCCGTGCTGTTCGACGGAGATGCCCAAGCAGCCAACGCCTTCGATGTTTCTGGGTTGCCGACTTTGCTCGTGATCGACAAGCAGGGCATCGTGCGTGCCGTGGAAATGGGTGTGGTCGGGGAGGGTGAGTTGGAGAGTTTGATTCGCGACGCCGATAGCAGCGAAAGCGCCGCCCCAGAAAAATCAAAACCCGACCGGGCCGGGCCTGCGCTTTAACGCACTGGCCCGCTGGCGACCAGCGCAACGTCCAGGGGCACGAGTCGCGGGACCATCTTGATCTCGGCGAGCGCGACGGTCAGGCGTTGCCCGCTGAGAGTGAAGGGAAAGCGCCGGCTGATACCCGCCGCAGACAGCAAAAGCTCGCCGCGCACGGTCCCGGAGTGGCCGCCCGAACGCACGATTTCTATCGCATATTCGCCGGGTTTTGCTCCGCTCAAGGCCAGGCCTTCTCGGCCATGGTCGAGCACGTCGCGTGCGCTGATCAGCTCCCGGGTCGGTGCGCCGAGCCACGACACGCGCTGACCGTCGGGGTGCAAAATCGCCAGATCCAAATCCGCGTCGTCCGACCACGTGGCTTCGACGCGCAGATCGCCGAGCAAGCGCGTATCGTCGGTAGCAGGTTGCGCCGCCAAGTCGGTCGCTTGGCGTGCGGTCTTTTCGTCGATTAGCGAAAGTACGTCGCTGGCCCAGCGGGCGCCGCCTCCGGCGCGCGCGCAGCGGAGTGCATCGGCGAGCAGTTTGGGGTCGGTCGCGCGCAATTCGGCAATCGCCATCGCATGACGGCAACCGAGATCCGTCCGACCAGCCCAGCGATGCAGGCGCGCCAAGCGCTTCTGGCTCGCGACGTCATCGGGGCGCATGTCAACCACGCTGCCCAGCATGCGCACGGCCAGCTCGCGCTCGCCACGGCGCGCGGCGAGATCGGCCCGCGCGGTGAGCGCGTCCGGATCGAGGGGTGCCTTGCCAACCCAGCGCTCGACCAAGCTCGTGGCCCGCGCCAAATCTCCGCTGGTCGCGTACAGCGAATATGCTTTTTTTACGTTCGATCGGCGATCCGGCTCGGTCGAGAGTGCGCGCTCGGCGTTGGCCACGGCGCTGATGCCGGCGTTGCGCGGTCCGCGCTCGGCGCTGTCGAGCTGCGCTTTGCGCTCCCAAACGCGGCGCATCGGGATCATGCGCCGTGCTGGCGGGCGCGAGCGCGGTAGTTCCGGCTCTTCGAATTCAGCGCGGCGTTGCGGCGTCGAGGCGAGTGCGGGCGGGGGCGGCGCAAAGCCTTCGTCCAAGCGAGGCGCCGGCGCCGCTCGTACAGCGGAGGGGGCTTTGGCTTTGGCCGGGGCGGCGGTTTCTGCTGCACCGAGCGCACTCGGCGAGCTCGAATCGGCGGCGGCGAATGCACCAGATCCGTTCGATACTCCACTCTTCTCGTTGGCCGCGCCGAATGGCCGCGAGTCCGCGTCCTGGGCGACGTCGGCATCGTCCCACGGCAACTCCGCCTTGGCTTCGCTCTGCTCGGCCAACTCCTCGCCCGTGAAACCAGGCGCGCGGTTTGCGGCCTGCAAACCAAACGCACGGATCATGGCTTCACTCTCCAGCACCAAAAGCGAGCTGTAGCGGCTGGCGACGGAGAAGCGCGTGGACAGCGCGAGCGCCTCTTTTTTGGCTTGTGCGCCGCCGTTGCGTTCGAGATCGGCGATGCGCGCCGCGGCGTACATGCGCGGTACGAACGCATTGCCCGGGCTGTCGCTGGCTGCGACGTGAACGTCGTAGCGTCGTTCGAATGGCGCGTCGCCTAGCTTGCCGCGCACGATCACGGCGCCGTCGACGTGGTCCGTGTCCATGCGGGCGCTGATGTGAGCTTCGCTGCCGGCCAAGATCGTATCGAGCTTCTCCGGTGCGCTCGCGCGCAGGCCTTCGGGCAAGACGACTTCCACATCGCGCAAAGCGCTGCCGTAGCTGG
>Ga0247774_1000241_pt1 | contig 26593 bp, 11 predicted proteins | sample UWRJL001104B6_FD_179933 | JGI IMG/M metagenome (GOLD analysis project Ga0247774, IMG submission 179933) | Plant litter microbial communities from Arlington Agricultural Research Station in Wisconsin, United States - UWRJ-L001-104B-6 | ecosystem: Environmental > Terrestrial > Plant litter >... | reverse complement strand
GTAATGGGCGATCCTGCTGCGCAGAGCTGCCACTGGTGTCATAGATGCGGAGTTGTTCGATCTGATAGCTACCACCGCGAACACCCTCTGCCTGATACCGAGTTGCGTCCTAATTACTGCGATGAGTGTACCGAAGAGATTATCGACTCGCAAATAGTCCCCCAGTTCTCTGGCATTCTCTCTGGCGGTTCTGGAAATGTCAATGTGGGTTTCTTTGAGCTACCCCTATTATGGAGACATAAGCTGACGGCCCCAATAGAATCCTGCCGAGCGTTTGGCGAGGCGAGCTTCAATCCAAAGCTCGTGCATATCGAGTGCAGTTCCTGGTGTCCATTCGAGCGAAAAGGATGCGCAGTCAGAAGTTCTTTTGCTGGCTGCTTCAAAAGTTGAGTCACCCAGCGAAACAGTTCCGAAGTATGCGACGAATCGCAAGCAGAAGCAGGATGATCGACCCAGGAAGCGCACGACAGATTCCAAGAAGACCAAATCTCATATACCCATGCCTGCAGTGCGCCATCGTACAACTGACGATTCCCCTATCAAGCCTGCAGCTCGCCATCCTACACCGATCGAACATTCTCCAACCCTTCCCAAGGTGAAGACAGCTTCCAATAGCAAGCTAAACAAGGCCAGTGACAAGTATAAGTCACCAATGGTCGAATCAATTACAGACGAAGAATTCTGCACTTGCTGTAGCAGGAGAAAAAGGGCGGTCAAGCTCAATTGTAGACATGAATGTCACCAGAGTCATTGCCACCGCTCGCCTCCTCCTGCGTCTGGGAAAGCCGCTTCGCCCACCTAGAAGTACGGCGATGGCTCTAGGAAGAAATATAAAGCAAAAGGCAATGTTGGGGAGTTATTTACAGAGGAGGAGTCTCTGAGTGAGGCGGCCGATTCGTCATCTGAGCCCTTGGATTCATCGTCCGACAATAGTAACAATGATGAATCTGGCTCTAGCTCAGAAGACGATGAGCCCCCCCGTCGGGGTGACAGCGGCTCGGATGACAGCTCCGACGACTCTGGCGATGACGCCGCCAGCTACCAAAACCCGGGCCGATCGTCACCGCCAGCTCCAGCCGTCAAGAGTGCGGGCTGTTGCGCGAGAGACAACACGGGACCGCTTTGGCGCCTGAGTGCCCGTACACCGTCGCGAGTGCGCTTCAAAGCGAACGTTGAAGTCCGAAGCTCACCGAAAAACGGCCTACCCAACGGCACTGCTAAGCAAGAGGAGTCATCTCTCCGGCGCGCCGACGACCATGTACCCCAATTCCTAGGAAACCTTAGGCAGGAGCCCCTGCTTATGGACGAGCATGGCCGTCCAGTTCGCCGACAACTCGATCCTATTGGGGCCCGAGAGGGGCGTCGTCGTGCCGAGCAGCAACAGCGACCGCAACAGCAGGCGACCACAATGGCTCCTCCGGCTCCGATGGCATATGGTCCGTTCCCGCAGACTTCCGACTTCCATTTTGGGGACCCATATCCTCAGGGATATGCGCCGATTCAGCAGAATGGGCCACCCACTCCAAAATGTGGAGGGTTCAACAAATTGAGACAGGTGCAGAGCCCAACACTTCTGATGCCTGTGTTTGGCGGATTTTTTGGTGCCGGGCAGGGTCAGAAACACCATGGCTGCGGCGTACAGAGCCAGCCGCCGGTGCAACAAGCGGCCGAAGATGACAATTTCAACAGAGAACATCCTTGTAGGGCTCGTAAAGAGAACCATCATGGAGAATACGTCCAGACGCCTCCAGGCCGTAATACTGTATCAAACAGACTTGATGGAATGCAGGAATTCGCCGAACCAGGTCTTACTGCATTTCAGAAAATGGTTCGCAGCTGGGTTCATGAAGAGTCTCAAGCTGATCCTAACCGCGCTTTTCCCGGAGGATATGGAAAGGGACCTTCGCCGGCGGAAGACGCGTTTCGAGCTCAGAGCGGCGGTCACAACCATCATGGTGCATTACCAACAAAGAGCGAACATGGACAGTACTGCAACTCTATTGCTCCTAGCCAAAGCTACCCAGGACACAAAGGTTTCTCGGAGCATCATGAAACCCGGTATAGTGGTGATGACGGCGTCTTTGACCTTAGCGATATCACGGGAATCGCGGAACCATCGACACCACTGCCCACGTTTGATGAGGCTATGGCTATGGCAGGGTCCAACAGCCATCCGGCCTCGGAAACGCAGCCTTGGGACTCAGCCATGGGTGATCACGGATTTGCGCCGACAATGCCATACCATAATGAACGGAAAAACGACGAAGAGTCATTATGGAACCGCCAGGGCAGAGGCTCCGAAACTGGAGCCGAGGAGCCGAGCTGGGCTACAGACTTCCCTGTTAGAGAACCAGAGCCAACACCTGCCACTTCGCCTGCTCCAAAGCGTCGTTCATCCTCTCAGAGGCGGTTTCCTAACCGAGAGCATCGAAATGACTATGAGTTTCACGCCACTAGGACCGAAGCTCGCAGTTCGGCTTTCTCAAATCCTACTCCTCACCCTAATTTTGTTCCGGCCGAATTTCCCATCCATGGGTGGCAGGCATATTGTTTCGCCAGTACTGGAACATGTGCCCCTCTAGGTATGCCCACCATGACCGGCAACAACAACAGCCAAGTCGACCCTTCCCCTACTGAGTCGGAATTCTCGATCGAGTCAACTAGCGATGTTGGATATGTGGCCGACGCCAGCACGCGACTCTTTCCCATCTACGAAGAACCTGGGGATGACGGTCTTATTTCGGAGAGGGAGTTGACTCCGATTGCTTCAGGCCGGTTGATAGAGTGGAAGCCTCCTGCCCTGACGGAAGAAGAAGTCGACTAAAGCAGGCAAGGGATGCTTTGTCATCGTCACTAACAAAAAAAACACCGCACGAGAAGCATCGTGGATAGCAATTTGTACGACCAGAACACGTTTTATCTTGGCTGTTTTGTTTTCAGAAAAAGGAAGCCTGAAAGAATTCGAGGTATTGGTCCCCCTTTGTTTTGCTCGCTATTATTACCATATCACGAATATCAAGGAGGAGAAAAGAAAGTGATCGGGGGGAGGGGAGTATATTTTGTGCCTTCAAGGTACGACAGTCGACGGTTTACATGAGGAGAAACATTTGCGTCATGACGGCAGACTTCTGCTTTCACTCTTGTTTGCTTTAGGGTTTATTGAGGAGGATGGCAAACAGGCACGATGTCGAGAGATTTGATTTTGAGGCCTTATAGACTAGGCTCGGAGGAAGAGAAGGCAATTGCGTCGGTACTTCATGAGACAATATTGAGTTTGAATAGTAGTGCCACTTGTTCTGCTCTAGATGCCCCCTAGTGACAACCGTTTACTATTGGTCTTTCTGTGGCTTGTGGTGAGAATATGGGGTTTATAGAAAACCCCCTTTGGGAGGCCGCTCTGCAGAGTTGTTCCTATCGTTCTAGTATTGTCGTCAAAAGCTTCATTTCATACTGGGAGTGTTGAATAAATAAAGATGTCGGACTGCCGTCTAAGAGAAAGGGGCGGGTAGGGTTCTCAGCTTTGTCCGCGTGTTGCCTTAGAAATCCGAAACCCCCGAAAATTCACTTTTGTCCCGAGGTAACTTGAGCTCATAATCACAGCCTTCCTCTGCAACATAAGAGACTTGTACTCTGAGCTTTTCGGTCCAAATGATCTAGGATAGGAGATATCCTTTCTATTTACCTAAAGAATATTTTGGCCCGCCAGGAGGTTATAGCCATTGTGAGTATTTGTGTAGCATCTGTAGCAATATGTTTCTTTGTAACCTCCTTATTTCGGCGACTACCCCCTGCCAAGGACCGAGACGCCACCGACGCTCCGGTTGGTGGGTCCTCCGACAACGGGCCGACCGTACCACGTCTGATCCGGCTGGAGCCGCGGGACAGTCTCGCAACAGCCAAGAAGCATACTACAACTACGACAAATAGTCTTGAGATATCCCCGATTTTAAGATTCAATCCAAAAAATTGTGCGGGTATAATATTAATTATCCAAAGAGGGTATATAAGCTATATATATCATCATGCTCCCGATATCACGAAAAACCATTAGCGATTGTGGTATGTATGTTCATGCCCCCCGGGGCTCATGTTCATCAGACACATCTCAATCATAACCCTCAAGGCCCCGCACATGACCCGCATATGGCCCCATTCTTCTGTCGCGGCGTTTTCTCAGGCTAGTTTGCATGGCAGGGCCAACTGGCATAATAAAGTCCCGACAGTCCCTCAATAACACCCGTGCCAGACCTCTCTCAAGCATCGTCTAGCTTCTCGACAAGAATCATATTTCTCAGCACGCTCTTCTTCACCACCTTCAGACCTCCCAAGAGCATGACAAGCGTCTGGATGCCGAGAATAACCACAAGCGTCACAATGGCGCCAATGACACCCGCCACGACTGTGCTGATGCCATTGGAGCCATTGCCCGACGACGGAGAGCCGTTTGACAAAGTGTCGTACAACGAGCACACACCCGTGGTCTCGCCGCAGGCCTCGCACCACGCCTTCCGGTCGCGGACGGCGAACTTGGTCATACCGGCTTCAAAGTCGGGCCAAGCCAAGTTCATGACCTCCTGCCCAAAAAGAGGCACCTGCCTAAGCCCGACGCGCGACGCCTCGCCGTTGGCGAAGAAGAAGCGCACGCGCACATCGCCGAGATTGTCGCGGTAAAGCTCAAACACCATGCTCGACGCATAGTCCACAATCGACTTGAAGCGGATCGAATCGTAGGCGGGCAGGTCGGCGAGGCCGAAGAAGGACAGGAAAGTAGCGTAGGCACCAAACTGGATGTTCATCTTCGGGGCTGACGGGTTGCCCTGAACGATGGGCTCAAGGGCGTCCAAGATGTGGCCCGCGAGAAGAGAACCGGCGATAGCACGAATGGGCTCGCTGGCGTTGTAGGCGAGACTCCACTCATGCGTGTTGGCAAGGAACTTGAGGAGGGCGAGCTGCGTGTCAGTCACCGGATCGGAGTCGAGGTACGTGGTATTGTGGATGAGGTTGACGTTGATGTAGTCCCAGACTAAACGATATTGTTAAAGAAGTTCTTGCCTCTTACTGGGGTTCTAAAATAAATAGCCGCGAACTCACTCGTGTAAGCATTCTCAAAGCTTGCGGTACGTTTGTTGAAGGCCGGCTCAATAGCCGGCAGCACCTCATGGTAGAAGTCATCGGACTGCAGAAACCTGTCCCGGTACTCTTTGGTGTCATAATAAGCCTTGGAACTTGCAAGAGCCTTCCCGCAACCGCTCCCCGACTGCAGCATGGGCTTGCTCTCGCTTTGCTTCGTGCTGGCTGCCATGTCGTCGACGTTGACCGCCACATACTGGCGGCCGGCCATTGGGGCTATCACCTGGGAGCCATTGGCGAGCGTCTCGGCGGAACTCAGCGCGCCGAGGGGCGGATACAAGCCCTGGAAGAAGATCTGAGCCGACGATTGGAGGACCGGATCCTCAGGCGACATGAAGTGCATCTGGTCTGGAACCGCCACCTCGTCGCTAAAGCCGAGAATGTGCTGCGGAGCGCCCGACGCCACATACCGCTCGCGGTAGAAGTTGCCCGAGTCAAAGACCTGAGAAGCGCCGAGGACAGTGAGATTCACAGGGGACGTGATCTTTGACGTACGGTCACCGTGGCGGTGGAAGATGTAGACTCCGAGCACCGTCTCCGCCTGGGCCAAGGGCAGCGCCGTGAGGGCAAGAAGGAAGGTGAGCTCCATTGTGCGACTTCGGCTCTTTCTTTTATCTTCTCTCTATTTTGGAGCTCTGGCGGCGAGGCAGGAGTTCCTAAAGCTCAACCGAGCTTTATTCCTTCGCTGGGAAGGTAGGGAGAGGAGCTCTGGAGCGGTACTAGGAAGCTCTGGAGCGGTCAGTGTCAGGCAAGGGTAGCAATTGAACTTCAAAACAGCAAACGGAGATCACCAGGAACTTCAGGAAGGAGCCTTAAGGCGATAATATATAAAGCAATCCATGGTGCCTTTTTTGTAGGGCGGGGAAGACCTTAATAAGAGTAGAGTAGCTCTCTTCCGAGGCGATGGGGCTAAGCTCCTGCTACCCCTCCCCCGCCTACATCGTTGGCGCTAACAAGCTCCAACTACCCCACTACAAAGGGCTCAACCTCCAGGATGAGAGCTTGACGATGATGTAGGTGGAGGTGGAGACCTGCATCTATATGCCCCTTCGGCTCAGAAATTGGGAGAAAAATCCCGCACCCACTCAGAATCTCGCGATAACGAAATTACGCAGAAGGAAGAGGTGCTTTGGTGGTGGGGAGGATGTTGTATTGGAGCTGTCAGGTGGGCACCAGCTTCTGTCACTTGGTCCTTATCGACGCCCGATAGTCCGCCTCTCCAGAACTGGCTTATCGTGCCTTTCGTCAAGTATTTGCTTACTTTTGGGCGAGAGGTACAAGAAGCGGACGAAAATGAAATTGGTGACGGCATACTGCAGGTGTGATTCAGGTGCATTCGGATATGGAAACCTTCCGTCACCTGCAGTCACCATGGTGGGTTGGTAGATAGGCTTGCATTTCCACTGGCCGAAAAATGGCAGGAAGTGTTTCCCGCAATACAAAATGTGCCAAGGCCGAAGTTATGATTTTGATTTTGAGCCTTTACCGAACAGTGGTACATGGAATTCTGTATTAGCCATTGGTATATTGATAGACTCTTACGCCGAGAAAACGTCTTAATCGTGGGCGAAAGGACGCTAGAGTGATCGGAAAGAGCAGATCCCTCTGATGCAGGGCACACAATGGCATCGCAATGGCAAACTGCCAGGATGTCACTACTCTGGCGAGATTACTTGATCAAGACATCCAACTCAGTAAGAAATATGGCTGCGAAATCTTAGAATGCCTACTCGGCTATAGCTTCGAGCTCCCTTTTTTTCCGCCTTTGAGATTTTGGGCTATTTTTCCTTCAATCAGAAAATCGGGATATCTCATCGATTCGTCAACGCCTACACCGACGCTGCCGCCCATCCTCCATGTAGCTCCATCCACAACCAACACATGCCCATTAACATAGTTCCCGGCGTCACTGAACAGCCAGATGGTCGCGTCGGCAATATCCTTCACAGTACCCCATCGGCCAACCGGCGTCCTCCGAGCTAAGTCATCGTCCGACCGGCCGGCCAGCCTCGCCATTCCCTCTGTCCCAGCAATAGGTCCTGGCGCCACGACATTGCATGTGATACCCAAGGGTCCGTACTCAAGGGCGACGCTTGCACACAGCGAGTCGACCGATGCTTTGGCGGCTGAGACGTGTGCTTGGAGAGGCATGCCAGTATAGTGAAAGGTAGCCGATATGGCAATAATTCGACCGCCGGTCAGACCATTCGGCGAAGGGTTAGGGTTCTGAGAGGCTGATTTGAGGAGATGGGGAATAGTGGCCTTGATGGTGTTAAAGGTACCCAGTACGTCTATGTCCATTACTGCCTTGAAGGCTGAAGGTTGTGAGCGAGCCAATTCGATGAGTGCATCTCGGCCGAATATCATCTACTCACCGTTCGGGCTCATTCCTGACAATGGGACGACAAAGTTCCCTGCCGCACCGGCTCTACACAAGATCAGTTGTCTGCAACCAAGGCGGACCGTTAGGGAAGATGTGAGCTTTACATAACAAAGTCGATCCCTCCAAGCTCTTTTACACAACGTCCTACTGCCGCCGAGAGGCTCTCAAACTATCCATCAATATCAAGTTAGGGCGTTGAACCTCAGAATCACGTGGGGGGATCAAACTTACGCTCCGGACATCGCATCCCCCAATCCCCAGAACTTTGGCGCCTCTTCGCGAGGTAGCAATATCTCTAGCTGCTTTCTGCGTCTTCTCGACGTTCCGGCCGATGATGCAGGCGTCGGCGCCGAGACGGACCAGGGCCCTCGTCTGCGCACTGCAGATGGTTCCCGCACCGCCCGTAACAAAAACTACACGGCCATCTAGTAGTCGCGAGGGGAGAAATATGCGTCAGTGGAAAGAAGATGCAACTTGCTCGCAGTTCACCCAGGACACGTAACGAGTAGCAGCAAGCTCGGGTGCAACGGGCTTCCAACTGGGCGCCACCTACCGAAGATTCCGTCTTTCCAGACGCCGCTGAGGTATTCTGACTCAGGAATTCCCATGGTTACAAGAACTCGGTCCTATTTCTAATCATATTGAAAGGAAAGAAAGAGAGGCCATAACGAGAAGGGGCGGCCGATGAAATTCACCATGAAAAGGGTGATTGATTATTGATACGTTGTAGACCGAGGTAGGGCAGTTCTAGCTCGGACTAGTGGTCCGAGCTCCCACCTCGCCAATCAGGGTCGGCCCCTCGCTTCATTGCTGGCTGCAAATCATTCCACCGCAATTCGGACCAGACGAGGCCACAATCCAACAACGCCGCTCTCCGCAGAGATTCACCGCCGAGCAGAACGACAATTCAGCCCGGGACCGCCCATCGCATCTACCGAAGCAATGGCGTCTAAGAAGGTTTCCCTCCTAAAGTTCGTCGGCACCGTGTCCGTCGGACTTTTGACGGTATGTCCTCTAGGCTCCTAATTGGAAATCCCGCTTTCCGAATATCCGAACATCAGGCATCTTCGCAACCTCCTGCTAGTCGGCACAAGTTGCTTCTTGAAATCGCATCGAATTGTCTTCCGTGATGGTCCGCGCTAACAAATCGCTCCAGGGAGTCTCTTACACGCTCACCAACCTCGCCGTCCCCGCTCTCCTGTCCCTCCCCTCGGCCTCCTCCGCCAGCAGGGCCTTCCACTCGCTCGTCCAGTCGGCAACGCCGCACCTGCGCGCCCTCTCCTTCCTCCCCACGACGGCCTTTGCCCTCGCCTTCGTGCTCTCCCCGCGCGCCCATCGCCACCCGTACCTGCTTTACGCATCGGTCCTGTCCTTCGCCTCAGCCTTCGCGCCCGCCCGCGTCGCCCCGCTCCTCCTGGGCGCCGCCTCGTCAACGAGCGGCGGCAGCGGCTCGACAACGCCAAAGCCGGCCGCGGCGCAGCCGAAGCGCGCCAAGGCAGGCGGCAGCAGCAGCAGGATGATGGAGTCGAGCTACGAGGTGCTGGGATCCGACAACCACAGCGAGGGGTCCGCCGCCTCGGTCTCGGGCGAGGATGTGGACGTGGACGACGTGGTAAACGGCGAGGGTGTGCGCGGCGAGGTGGAGAACTGGCTGAAAGCTCGGGTCGTGCAGACCGGGATTGCGGCAGTGGCATTCATGATTTCCGTGGTGGGCATCTGGGGCGACGGCGCCGCTCAGATGATTGGCACCGAAGTTGTCATTCTCTGAAGCAGACGGTAATCCGGGACATTTGTTACTGGTTGACGTGGCCGGTGCGAGCTTGGCGGGTGTCATTGATCTTTTGCTTCATAGCTTATGGATGAACCGCAAGGGAAGAATACGACGGCCACCGAAAGAGAAAGCGAGAAGACGTAGAACATAAACGAAGACGTGAGAAATCGTTATGAGGAGGTGTGGTTATGCACGACAGTGCTGGTGGTACAGATATTTAACAGCCCATAGTAGGCGATCCCTACTTTGATATCGTTCGGGTAACATTAGAAGAAACACCACTTTGCTTTTGATATTACTAAGAGATATCTGCTCCATCAGACGTGCAGCAAAAGACATGGTAACTTGTAAAATATTTGATTTGAGAATGTTTCATGGCCGTTGCACGTTTACTGGCCGGCCAGCCACGCGGGTCATGAATTCCCAAGGGAATTATAATTACATGAGCTACGACTTTCCATGCTGTCGGATATACCTAGAATGGATTATAGGCCGTTGAACGCAATGCGTATGTAGAACCTCGATCCGTACCAAACAAACCCACGAACATACGATAGAAACAACCATGTTCGCTCCAAGCACGCAAATGTGATACATTAAGGCAAGGCTACTCATCCCAGTAATGGCCCATGCCTCCAGACATGCTCGCAAGTTGAAAACCAAAATCGGTTGAAGGCCGAATCAGCGAAGTTTGGTCATCTCAAGGAGATCGTGCTGGTGGAAGTAAGCCCGTATGCGCTTGCCATAGATGTCTATGCACAGTCCAAGTTAGATATGATCAATGTCATGGCCTTTGCGGTGATGGAAGGGTGGAGGATAAAGCCTACACATGGGAATGCTCAGGAGAGATACTACGACCTGAATCGTCGCTATGGTGTTCATGGTGACTTTAATGCCGGCACCCTTGGTGACCCAGTCGAAAGCGTAAAATGTCAAGACAAAACTGAAGAAATTCTTGAATATGATCATCATAGTGAAGCCTTCAATGGTAAGATCACCTGGGGAGGAACGGGTTAGTTTTCGACATCATTGTCCTCTCGGGGCAGGGGATGCTTACGATATGCGTCGACAATGTAAAGAGAGCTCGATACGGTACCAATAACCATTCCAGCCACCTGTAGGCCAAAGAAGATGGTGGGTACAATCCAGTGGACGTTGCCGGTAATAATCTGCGAGGCAGACGCGCCGAAGCCGTACAAGCCAATACATCCTATAATGGTCATAGGAATGACGAGCAAAATACGGAACTCGGGTTCGTATATGCCATTGTTCCGTCTCGTCATGAACTTGGCCGAGGTGTCTGCCATGACGCCTGAGAAAATGAAGCCTAGGAGGGCCCCGAGGAAGGGCCCCACGTACGTGTAGCCGGTCTTGACCTCATTCCACCAGTAGGGCGGCCCCATAAAGATGGACGCAAGGATGACACCGATGAAAACAGTCCAGCCGATCATGGTTCCCTGGATCAGACATGCCCAGGCAAAGGCAGGGTGGATAAATAGGGGGAACGGACGGAGCAGCAGCTTCCAGTAGCTGTCATCCGTCTTTCGGCCATCAAAGAGTGCCAGCTTCTGCTTCCACGACTTCGGCTGCGGAACGCCCCTGACCCCGTTCGCCTGCACTGCTTGCTCGGTGTCGAGGCCTGTTGCCGGGGCGGTGCCTGCAGACGTGACGGGCTTCTCCGGGCTCTCGGAAGCCCTCGCGTCGGTGCTCGACACCGACTCGGCCTGCCGGTACGGGTCGTTGCCGCTGGCCACCATGTCGGTATTGAGCTTCGCGTCTCGACGGAAGGCCGTCTCGGGACAGAAGAAGAAAACGGCGGGCAGGCAAAGGCCGCAGAAAATGGCCACGAGTTTAAAGGTCCACCACCAGTGCATCTCGTGCGTAATCTTTCCCACCAGAACCGGCGTCAGGAAGGCCCCGCCAAACACCGCCAGGTTTGTAAAGGCCATGCGCAACCCGCGCTGGTGAACAAAGTACAGATCACCCACGGCCGCATTGACGAGAGTCTCGAACGGCGCGCATCCCACGCCCTGGATGGTACGGGCAGCAATGAAGCTGCCGTAGTTGGTCCGCACCGCACTGGCCCAAGCACTCGAGGCCACAAGAATGAGCAATCCTAGAATGAAGGCATGTCGCTTTCCCCAAACACGACCCGACGGAACGAAGAATACTGCGGCGGCACCAACTCCCAGCAGGAAATATCCAGTCATCAAGGCAACGTCGGTAAAGGATCGTTCGAAGAGAAGGGTGATGACGATGGTATTAGCCGCGAGGATGGGGCCAAGCGATGTCGCGAAGATGGCGCTGATCGAAAGGATGAGGGTAATCAGATCTCGCCTCCATAATGGCCAGTTGAGCGGATCGTTTGGGTCGTCCGAGGGCTGCGGAATGAGGATAATAGATTCGCCCCCGCGAGTTCTGTGAACCTTTAGGCCATGTTCTTGGCCTGTCGCGACCTGCGTTCTCGCCTCGTCATCGAAATAGCGCGTTGTCCCTGCAGCAAATCGCCATGTTAGATGTCACAGTCTTCACAGTGGTCCTAGGAGACCGATCAGATCCAGCTCCTACGCACCAGGCACCTGGTCCAGCGTCTTCGATTGAAGAATTCCCATAGGCATCTTGACGACGTCGGGGTTCGTGCACCTGCTGCTGGATACGTCGTTTGCGTAGAAAAGTGGTAGGGACGTTGCGGCTTAGGCCATCTTTTAGACGGCTGTTACTTCTTGCAATCGAAGCCTTACGGGTTGACGAGAACAAGCAAAATCGTAGCAAGCATGGGATGGAAGCCGTGGCCGCGACGAAAATCGAATTTCGCGACTTGGTGCTGGAAGCCAGCTGCGAGGCACCAAAGTGGCTGTTGCGCCGAGATCGCCTTCGATCGCGGAGATCCAGCCCTGATTGGCTCGTCAGGCTGGGCTGTGATCTCCTGCTCCTGCCTGGGCTGTGGTTCCGGAGGCCTGGATTGGGCGCCGAGAGCGCTAGGTTAATTTACACTGCAACGAGGGCGCGCTCTGGCCAATTCTTTAGGGGACATGTGTGTGTGGGAAGTGGGCATGGCCAAATGTCACCTGTCCCTCAGCAATTGCAGCATGCAACAAAGTCTTTTGCCCCTCGCAGGTTCAAGTGAGCTGCTGTTCATAGCTTCGGTATCCAGCAGGACCGTCTCGGCTGGGCGTCTGGCCGGCTGCTCCTGGTTCGGACACGTACAAAACGGTAGCGCGGCGAGAAGTACGAAGGTACAGAGATGTGAGGTGTGATTGCGACATCATGACTTGCTAATTGCGAAGTCTGTCACTTTTGTATGGTGTACTTGCCAAGCAAGTACCTCCTCTGCCTCCCGAGTTCCTGAACAGTGCCAAAGTGCCAAAGCGCTTCTTGATGGGCGAGAAGGGTCTACAGTCAACTCCGTGGATGTCCTGCTTTTGATATGACGGTGATCATCACCGCGCGTCATGGTATTTTCGCCTAGGGGTCAGGCGGCAGAGACGGTTCCTGCAGAAACATATAAGTGTCTTCCGAGAGTCATAATCCAGTGGTTCTCGAGTCACTACCATGGAGGGCAAGGAACGAGACCACTAGTTCGCATGCATTGATATCTGGACCAACTGGAGTCTCAATTAGTTCGAAATTGTCTGCAGCAAACTGGGATCAGTTCGGACATGCATTATGGCTTCGCCGCTCGGAAACGGCCTTCGGCGCGGAGGGCCTAGGTGCTTGGTTGCTATGTTTCACAGGCTTCGGCTGCAAATTTTGGTGGTATGTCGGCTATTCAGCTGAGAGCCTCCTCCATGAGGGATTGATAGGGTCTTTTGAGTGATCCATCTTGTCCTAGCGGCGCGGAACGTTATCAAGGGCGCTGACAGCTGGGCTTCAAAGTGGTGGGGGGTTTTTTTTTTTTTTTGAGACGGTGGAAAAGTCGAAGCGGCGAGCTGATTCTTCCATTCTCAAAATGCGACGCACACCGAGTTTTGCCAGTCTTTCCTCAACACTGGAGCCGCATTAGCACGAATAGACGGCCGATACGGCGAGGTCCATTCTCACCATTGTCGGCCGAACTATATGTGCGAAGTATCAGCATCGTGTCGACGCTGGACGAACCCGAGCCCCAAGTAGGGATCACAGGGACGCTTTTGCGAGCACCGCTAGGCTGTTCAGTGAAAGGTACTAACAAGTAAGGACTATGCTTGAGACTAGTAGAGAACGATCCCGCCAGACTTCAATGTGCACAATATGATCACTGTAGCACAACTGAAGACCCTGTCGGCCACCAGATGGGCGACGCTAGTATGACGTATGCACACATGTCGCGTCATACAAAATTCTATCAGATCATGGTTATTTCCGGCGCTCCTGGGCGACGCTTGAAGGCGCTGGCGAAGGGAACCGATTGTGACGGCATTTTTTATGGCAATTTGAGCAGTCTCTGGGGTAGATACAAAATGTCCTAGAGATGTCGTTGCGCTTTGCATCGAGAAGTGAAAACTCGATGTTAGTGGCCGAGTGGGGTGAGAAGGTGCGAATCTATGGTCCCACGCCACTTCCCGCAGCTCCTCAGGTACCTGTCATGCGAGAGGTGCTACTTGTGAGATACCGTTTTGGAGATAGTACAAAGTGCATGCGGGGATGGGACATTGGTGTGGCTGCCCCGTCTCATTGGGTGTCTTGCTGTACTTCAACTCTCTCCGGTAGGCAGCGAAGTCCACGGCGAAACGCTGGTTCCCGATTTCCCTAACAAACAGCGATTGTGAGAACCATACGGGAGACCCGGCGGGAGAGCAACACTAAGGCGCGGCATCCTAACCTCTTCCATGGGACTAATAGCAGGTGTTGACCAAGCTGGAACCCACAGGCAAGGAAGTGGGGGCTACCAGTCTGCGCTCTGGGGAAGTTGCTTGGTGAGGCTCTTGCCACTAGAGGAGCATGCACAGAAGTAGGGATGAGTCTGATGCGTGTATCTGTACTGCCTAACTACTACTTGCTTCACAGCTAGCATATGGCTACTTACCTAAGACTTCCAACCATTTGAGTATCGTGCTTGACAGCCTCCGACCTACACAGCTACTTATTACCTCACATCGTTATGTGTTCATCAACAATCATCCCAAAAAATTACACTGTGGTTATGGTCCAATCATAAAGACATCATACGAACCTGCCGTTGGCTCCCTTCATCCCCACCACCTTGTTCGATTGTCCCAGCAGCCGGACACGAGACCTGATGCAGGTTTTGATATCGTCAACTCCATCAGGATCCCCCAAACCACCCTTCTCAGCGGTAATGGTGCGTCAACCGTCACATCGTTCTTCATGGTGCCGGAGAAGATTTGCTGATGGCACCTATCGAAATCCAGACATAAGAATATTCGAAAAAGCTGAAGCGTAGACCCCTGACGCTTTCAGGCGCAGCGCTAGGTATTTGCTGTGCTTGCCTTATTTGCCTCCACATTGTCAGGCCATCTGTCACGCCTTACCACCGTCAACGTCAGAGCCAGCAGCTCTCCAACCATTATCGGTTTCCAACTCAGGTTGTCGGCAGAAAGGCATCTTCACTTTCTCGTCCTTTCTATGCCAGTTCCCGGTAACGGCATTCATCTTGTCCTGCTGGTCGCCGTCGTATCCTCAGGCTGAATGCGATTATCGCTCACCGCTCGCTGCTCGCTGCTCCTCTCACTTGGGCGAACCAGCGGACAGGCTAAGAAGTCGCAAGTTCTGTATGCCAGCGTTGGACTCAGGCGTCGAAGCTCTGTAGTTGATACATGAACGGTAAGTACCAAGCCAATTTTCTGCGGCGACGTCGTGTTCGCACTCAGTCGACTATCGACTGACGCGCACGTCCGATCAGGTATGACAGATTCCTCGACGCTTGCCTTCGCTATCAATGCTTGTTTCTATCGCCTCCTCGTGCACATGCCGAAGCCCACGTCGAACATTCACAGGACTGTTCGTCGAAATCGTCTTGCGAGACGTCGAAATTCACCCCCGTGTCGCTAATTAATGCCGGGAAGCCCAGAATTTATTGAATCGGTGTCAGGTCGCATCGAGATCCTAGACCGGCTCTCGCCATAGGCCCGGCAACACATCCGAGTTCCGAAGTAGTTGGTGGCGGTAAATGTTTTCGAGAAGAGGAGTTCTGCTGGGTGAATATGTAAGTGGCAGTAACAGGTTGATATCTGAACGCTCACCTGCGGTCGGATTGAGTTGTTTAGATCTCTAGCTAGGCTGGTAGTCGGTAAGTCAGGACCAATTACGACTGGTCTTCTTCGGTCCCTCGGGGGCACTGCCGCCTGGCGCCGCTGATCGCCCCTCCACCCTCCCCTGCTCTGCTCGGAGGCGGACGCAGGTCCGACGTCCTTCTCCATATTCGGCACCTTCACATTCTGAACGCCATCCCACCTGCGCCCTCGTCGCTGGCCGTAAATTCCGGCGGGGAAAAAAATACCAGAATCTCAAATGCATCCACTACTCTGGCCTGCACAAGGTAAATAAAATTGCTTGTTTGTGCCTCCGATCCACCCCCCGCTACTGAAGCTGTCACCACCACCGACTGTTCCCTTTGATAGTAGTCAATAAGAAGAACGAGAGGAAGAGAAGAGGACACAACTGTGCTCGGGGCTCCCCCGTTGTCGGTTTGACGTCGACTTCAAATGCAACCCGTCAACCGTAACCCGCTACCAGCTCTGCGCGCCCACAACGACTGGTGTAGCAACAGCAGATCACCTGCTACCAAGTCGAATATTTGCCGGGCCATACTATACCTGGTCTTTCACCTAGGCCCTGCAGAGTCGCCACACAGTCAGCGACTGTCACCACCGCGCCAATTACCAAGAACTCTCTGTCTTCTGCATTGAGACTTTGCCAGCGGTAGACACCTCGAAAGCCTTATCTTGACCATCCGCCTCATGACGCCGCACTTGCATCCTGAATGGACAGTATCCTCTTCGTTCCATCTTCATATCACATCATATTAACACCTGCCTTACATCCTCCCTATAACCCGAGACTAGCGTTCTTCTTTTGTTGAATCCCCCATTTCAACCTCGAGGTCGTCATAGTTATCCACCATAGCCCGCTTTCAGTTGTTTGAATGATGAATGTTGAGTCGTTATCAGCCAGCTCCAGCTCTGGTGCCGGAGGCCTTCCCGCCAACCACCGGAAGGAACGAGGCGCCATAGCTGCCCAGGTGAGTTGGTGCTGTTCCTTTCCCCCCTTCTCGCTCGCTCGGGGGATGGTTACCTTGCATGTCGGGGCTTTGGTGCTTCGCGGCTCCGGGCTCCGGACTCCTGGCACCCCGTGCATATACCCAGCTAGCCTGGATGCCGTGGCATCCATCGGCATCTCGTTTTGCCCCAACCACCTTTGGCTGACCTTAACTGCGATCCAGGCCTGCGAAACATGTCGCAGCCGAAAGCAAAAATGCGACGAAGAGCGACCAAAATGCGGCACGTGCCAGAAATTCAAACTCGATTGCCGCTATCGAGAGCCTCAACCTACCAAGTAAGTCTCCAAAACTAGCAGTAGTCCTAGCTCAGGAGTTTCTTAGATACTCGCAGCCATTTTGTAACCATGACGGCATGACGCTTAAACACCGATGCGAGGATGCTAACTGCGTCTTCTCGTCAGAAAGGATAAGACGCTTGCCGAGATTCTCGATCGTCTCAAAAGTCTGGAGGGGAAAATAGATATCCTCAGTCTCCGCGGAAGCATGGCGCCGTCGCTCCAGATGTCGCTGCCATCGGGCATATCCACTTCGCCTCAGAACGTCGTCGATGGAGACGCTAACCACATGTCGACTTCACCCATCCTTTCTCCGGACACGTCGTCTCACCAATCTTCAGGGCCATTCAACTACCGGTCGTCGGCGTATCGCATGTTCTCTTGGCCCGTCGTCCAGCAGCTGTTCGAAAACACCCGGCCGTGGCTACAAGGCCAGAGTGACGACGAAAGCCCTACAGCCTTGTTTGAGCTGCAAAGCCAAGCGCCCCCTCTGTCGGTCGAGGGCATTGAATCCATCGAGACCATTGGGGCAAAAGACGGGAAATTGCCCCTCAACCAGCAGCTGCAAGTTCCAGCCTCGCCAGGAAACCTCCCACTCAGTCCGTCGGCTCTGAACTGGGAAACAATGGAGCGTCTCAGCAAGGCCTACTTTGACACTTTCAACCTCATCTACCCCATCATGGACCGCCAACACTTCAACAATAACATGCTCGCCGTTTTGATTCGGGACGGATTCGACGAGCAGATGCCATCAACCTTGGCATGTTTGGTATTTGCGCTAGGGGAAGTGGCCATGTCGTCTACGGTCGCCCCTTTAGCAGGGTACAAACATGCTTTGGGTGTAAAGGGCGGCGCGTTTGACCGGCCACCGGGACTAGCCTTCTTCAACGAGGCGCGGAAACGAATGGGCTTCTCCTTGTCGGAATGTAGCGTCGAAAATGTCCAAATGTTCGCTTTGGCTGGGTAAGAAACCTTGGATCGCCAGTTTGGCAAGTTTGAACAGAGGCTGACGAAGGCTACATGGCGCAGGATATATTATGGCAGTTGTTTTCACCACAGGGTAGGTTCCCTTGTTGTCGGCTTCCGATTCATAGACGTGCTGTGCGCATTGTGCGCCTCCTGGACGATTGGGCTGCATGAAGCTAATCAACTTGTTCGCCAGGAATATTGGAGAATGAACGGAGCGGCTTCCCTTGCGTGCCAAGTCCTTCTAACCTGGTGCGTTATTTTCTCTCCCCTCTCCCCACAGGCGCGCACAATATAATTCCTCTAACACTGGACCTCAGCAAGCCTGATGAATTAACATCAGCCCGCGGTGATTTGATCAAGCGCCTCTTTTGGCACTGCTCAATCGTCGAAACGTAAGTCTCTCAACTCGGCGTCCCCACCACGATTGTCCCGCCGGGTAGTTGGTCGCTAACACCAATCTCCAAGGTGCCTTCATCTTGAACTCGAGGTCCCACTCTCGGGCTTGGAGAAGTTCGAGGATAGTGTTGGCCTTGTCGATTTTAGCGGTTCGTTCTCACAGGAAGACTATATGGCCAACCAAGCGTCGCATTTCCAAGGGCATTTCTTGTCGCAAATAGTGCTCAGGAAGCTGGCCGTGAATTTCCATGGCGCCCTGCAAGCGGGTGAGTTTTTTTTTCAACTTTAATTTTCCCCCTCATCTTTTTTCCCCCGTCTTTGAGGTTCCTCCATTTCTCTACACCGTGGCTCGCAGTGATGGAGCAATGTCGATTTGGAAGCGATTTGGGGGGGTGTAAAAGAGAAAATCCTTCGCTGAGTGGTCCAAATTCGAAAATCGAATTGGCCAAAGCATGCCAGGTTGTCTGGCAATATATTAGCAGCGCTGTTGGATTTAGCGGGGGTCTAGTCACAGGCACGACCGGTGGTAATAATCTGCTGTTTCGAAGAGAGACGTAATTGGACGGACCAACCCAGACGGTGGAGACCGCCCCAAAACCCCAACAGACAACCTCCAAGCTCCCCCCCAACTGATGTTCTTGGCAGGACTGGGTTCCACAGCGTCATCCCCAGCCGGACCGCAGCCGCCTCGGAGCCCCTTCGTCCCTGTGGGGCCAAATTCCGCCTCCGCGAATTCCGTCCGATCGACAGTGCAAAGCGACGGTGCCGACGGTCACTCGGCTGTTCTCACAGCTCGGCAGCTTGGTGCGCAGTTGGACCAATGGCGCAGCGTACTGCCTCCCATCCTCAGGTGGTCCGACTCGCAGCCAGGAGCCTTCTCCCTGCCGAACCTTGACATGTTCGGCCAGGATCTCTCTGCCTCGCTCATGTTTTCGTCGGACCTGGACGGCCCACCGACCATGTACGCCTATTCCATGGATGTCCAAGTGGCACTTCTCCGCTCCCGATTCTACCACGCCAAGATCCTTATCTATCGGCCCTTCGTATACAAGGCCATCCACCACGGCGACCACCTAACGCGTGACGATGCAGATTGCGTGGCCAATTGCCTTCAGGCCTGCTTGAAGTGGCCCGTTGCCATGTCGCCCACTTGCCTCAACAAGCGCTTGATCCCCTACCTCTGTTTCTGGACCCAGAACATTGTCGGCGTCCTCATTCTCCTCCACCTGTCGCGGCACGTTCCCATCCTCGTGCGCATTCGGACGAACCTGTGCGGCGATGGATTTAATACGGCCGCGAACGAAACCATCGCGCTTTATCTTGACTGGCTCCGAGACCTAAAGACGGTCGATCCCGTAGCGGCATGGTTTTGGTCTCTTGTGCGCGGTCCCTACCAGTTGGATGAGTAGTCCAAGCTGGACTTTAGGCATGTGTCATAGCTCGATGACGCGTTATAGTTAGGTAGGGAGCAGTACCGGTAGCAGCAATTCGGCGGGCTAGGCTGCGCGGTGAGCTTCGGAAGCAGGACGGGTTCAGAGATCCACTCCGTCTACCGATGGTCGGTTGCTATCCCTTCTCCCCGGCTGCAGGCCGGCCCGCCGAAGGTGGTGGTGCGACTTTTCCGAGCCTTCGATCAGCCAATGGCATTGCGGTGTCGCCTTCTTGGAAACCTAGCACGGCCCGGTTAGAGAGAAGGAGTTCCGTTAACAGGGTTGGCTTGGTGAACGTAAAGCATTCCCTTTTGTCGTGCATCTCCGCTGGGATGGAGTAGAAGATTCAGTTCGGGGTTGCGGGGGCGCCATTCAGGGAGAATTCAAATCACGACCCCAAAACACGAGGTGTCTTTGCTGCTGGTTTCCCTCTAACGTTTGCGAAAAAACGGAAAAGAAGGAAACATGTCCCGAATCAAGTTCGGCGAAGTGTAAAGGCTAGGGAAAAACGGGTCACGACGGAATGATTTTAATGACGGGTTCGCTGAAATATATCTGCATTGACAGCCGAGGGAATATGAAAAATGGGTGGGATGGGTGAGTTGTGCTACCCTCTCTCCTTTTCATCCTCTCGCCTCGTGGCCACCACATGCGGATTTATAGTTTCTCTCCCCTCTCTTCCTGCGCAGAGTACGTATTTGCGCCATGCATGTTGTAGCATCCGTCCGGCCGGAATCTGTGTCTCTCCCCTCCCTTGGCTCTGTGAATGGCGGACGTCTTGTCCTGTTCCCCGATCGCAGGTAACAAGTAGGGGTGCGTGTGTGCCTGGTGGCGGGGTTTTTTTTCGTTTGCGGCGTGTACGGAGCAATTTTACAATGACGTCGAACTTGCCATTTCGGATCTGCAGACGGTTTCTTGGTGGCCGACGTTGGAAGACGGAAATGGCAAACCTGCCATGTGATGTGCTTATATCCAATACCAGTAGCAGAGCAGAGGAGCAGTGCAATTCAAGTGCTGCCCATGGGAAAGATACATCTATATAGTACATATATGGGTAGCTTTGACAGTAAAGTCACCAGGCAGCAAGAAATACATAATAGTAGACAAGTACAAACGGCCCCAATTAGAAGGAGAAGGTAAAACGGCGGGGGGGCTCAGGTCCGCTCCGATGGGGTCAAGACATCATCAGGTGGTTCTTGCTCCCGGTTCCAGAATTGGAGGAACATGTGTTATTAAACGGACTTTATCGAAGCTTTACTCTTACGAAGGGAATACAAAGTAGCTCCAGCTCATGAAACCAGGGAACTTCAACGCAATTGATTGAACCGGATGGCACAACCCTTCCGGGCGATTCTTTTCTTGCCCCGTCGGGGCGACGCTCTGTCAACTAAATATGGCCCCGTGTGGAGGTAAGTTGATCCCCTAGAATATTCCTGCCTGGTAGGCGTGGCTACCAACTATTACCACTCGTCTCTGCTGAGTTAGGTCCTAAGCAACCGAGTAAGAATTCGTGATAGCTCTGATAATGAACCAGACTGTCAAGACCGTGGGCTCTACCTCTTGGCGGAGAAATGGACATGGCTGAAATGAACGTATTGCTCCATCCTCACGTCATTCGCGAAGCCATATGTAGGGCGTATGGGAGGCAATCCTAATCGTACATGAGCTTCTTACGGCTTCTCGCCTCGCAGGGGTGTACCCCCCTTCCTAGAAAGTTCGCAGTAGTGCCTACTACAGCCCGGACCTAACTAGAAGGAGGTCTTTTGGTTTTGTTGGGTCCAAATCATCCATGGCTTGTGGTGACATAGAGTGGTGACCTGAAGGCGAGCCTTCGGGTGATTCCATTGTGCATGATTCTTTTGGGAGCGAGAGTATGAGTGGCCTAAGAGACTCTATGTTGCCGTTGGAAATATGAGTGTGACAGCGAGATGTGCAGATGAGCTTCCTGTGAGGAGTCTGTCGCGCCAGGAGAAACTCCTGCCCAAAGAGCAGAGCACAAAAGTGAGCGTCGGACAGGACCGGTTCGAAGCAAACTTGGAAGCTACGGTGGACGAAGGACATTCTGCTTCGTCAGCCAGTCTCGCTGGCGGGCGACGTGCACAAAAGCGAGATGGCAATCACGATTCAGAAGCCAATCGACCGAGCATGCGCGGCATCATGCTACAGGGCGACCCATAGGGGCAACAGCAACGGCCAAGATGGAGGCGGCGAGAGAATTAAGATCGCAACCAGAATGAAGGATATCTATTGTTTCCCATGCGCATCATTTGAGCAACAGAGGCACGACACTGCTCGATTCCCTCCATCGCGACGGGTCTGACACAGCCGGCCCGCGGTTTCCACAAGCGTCGACGACATAGCCCTGGAGGATGTGGACTTCCCCCTCAAAGAACGATCCGGCAGAGTAGAAATGTGCAGACAGCCGTAGCGGAGTAGGCTCCATCCCCCGGGGGGGGACAAAAGAGTTGAGATTTTGAGCAGGGAAGGTGGACAGCCTGCGAACAAGCGGCGGGAGCGACACGTCTGGCAGCAAATCACCACAGTGGGCGGACCTGCAAAGGCGCAACTTTGGCAGTGCAAAGGACCGAAATAAAATTTTAAAGCAAGGAAAGGGTATTGACAGGGCGATGATGAGATTTCCATCACCAGAAGGCGAACTCCACGTGCTACCAAGCGGGTACTCAATGGTCCCTTAAATGCCCTCAACCCTCGGCAGCGTCCCGTTTTCAGCCACACTTCGTTGATGATGAGTGCAAGGCGTTACCGCATTCTCCTCGAGATTCCAACCATTTCTTTGACGAGCCACTGCAACTTGTTGCCTTCCTGGCGCCTTGTGATGTCGACGACATGGCCGCTACGAGCTGGTAGGGCTAGGGTTTTACACCTTTCTGCCCCCGTCGACATCATCAAAGACACTCATTATGTAATCAGCGAGAAGGCGACAAGGCGACATGAAAGGGATGGTTATTCATAATCGGGGCAGGGGCAAATCCTGTCGAGCTTACGGACGGTTCCAACTCCGACGCTTGTTGTTGGCATCGGGCCACTCTCGCGGAGCCGGCCACCTTGTCCGAGGAACCGACCGGATGTTAGGATCCTACACAACCCGGCCGCCCCAGGACCGTCTCCGTTTCGGCAACCACCGACACATAACGCCAGGGACAGGCAATTGCAGAGAATCGGGTACCTTTCGTTTCTGTCCGTTCCCTCCCTGTGTTTTTGGATGGCGTCGATCTCGCAGAAGGCGGTGGCCTGTGGCGGGCTCTGGGAACTTCCAGGGGCCATTTCCTGCTCTCGTTTTGGTTCGTATTCTTCAAATGTGTCAGGGTTTGCGAGGTGTTAGTTTGCCTTTTGAGCCGCCTCCTCGTCCTCCAATCTAGATCCTCGCAGGTAGGCATTTAGTACAAAGCCGGCACCGTAGATTATCCCTAGACATTCCTTCCCATACGAGCGAGAACTTAAGCGATACAATGAGTGTGGTCCCCTGACTGGCTTGGGGCTCGTGGAAGCGGCAAGTACTTCGCAGTCTCAATCCGTACCTGTCAGCCAAACAGATTATGGCCTGAAAATGGGAGACAGCCCTGGGCTATGAGCTGAGAGGCTATGTGTCGGCACCCTTCAGAAGGCCAGTCGGCCAACTCGTATCACTTTTTTTACTCGCTGGCGCAAAATCGCAGCTTGGAGGGAGAGAGAGAGCCACCTCCTCTCACTAGGGCGGCTGACCAGTTGTAGGCGCACACACAAAAGCTCCGATTAAACGGTCGCACACCGTCTCCGCTTCTGTTTGGGCTCAGGATTTCTTGCCAGGGCGGGTGTCTGTTGTTTGTTTCTCTACCGTTTTGGCGCTATTTCCCTTCTTTGTGACGCAATTGTCTATCGTGGTTCCATGGAAGGCTCGTTGGCGCCACTACTTTGCGCTCTGGTTCTCGGGCAGTCTGTACCTTCGTAAGCTAAATGTTATTGGGGGGTATTCATGAGACTTCGGGCGGCCCAGAAACGGTCGGTGTCATTGACAGGCCACTTTGTTCCCCTCTGATCTACGATAAATCGATTCTAACAGCCCGGATCTCAGTCAACCGTCTTGTAGCAATGGGTTGTTCGGTGCTGAGCCCGGCTACTTTGCTCGAGGCTACCTGGGATAACGTACTGGGTTCTGCATATCGTCCCTCCACTCTTAAGTATTGCCTTCTGCAGAAGTCCAGCGAGGGCCAAGACTCGCGGGGTTGAGAAGGCCTCGCGAGAGCTTCCCAGGGCCACGAATCAATCAACCCCCACCGCGCAACGTCCCCCCCTGAACCCCCACTGCGTGGGCGACGTGTGGAGAGTTGCGCATCAGCCACAGCCTTAACAGTAGGGGTACATTGCACTCTCAAATGCGATGTGCCTCATTTGTACCGATGAGCCCTGCAGAAGTACCCTTCCCGAGGGAAGAGGTACGTGGGCAGCAGCCAGCCATACTGTCTTCTAACGCGCAAATCACATTGCGTGGTTCGCTGCATGAAAATATAGCGCAAGCCGCCCCCAGAGAGTCGGTTTCAATTCCAGGTTCCGCTCCACTTTTGGACTGATTCGTTCATCATGCCTGTTCCAACGCCTGCACGAAGGCGTCAAGGCCTGTGTTCCCTATGGGGATGGAGGGGAAGACAGCAAAGAAGGCTAAGGGGCCTCCCCGCCCACGGCAGCACCGCGACGTCTCCCTAAACGCCTATGTTCTTGTGCTGCCCTCTAGACTCTCGAGGAACGCCTTCTTCGGCGTCGACACGTTGCGTACCGGCGATTGTGCAGCTCTTTGGATCATCTGCCCTCATTTGAGTGGAGGTTACGATACTTCCGTCAAGGCTATACTACCTGGCATATCCAGTCGCTGCTCCAAATTGATTTGGAACAGCATTGGGAAAAGTTCACGGGCATACTAGCCCTATAACGAGCTAATATTACTGGTGAAGGGGCCCTGCGCCTCGCGGCCCTGAGTGTATGTCGGCGGCGAAAGTGACGACTCTCGTATCTAGATAAAAGGAGATGAGAAGAAGACTACCGAGAAATTTCTAGTCTCTGTAGGTTCTTACGGATCCGTGAGCGGTTCTGTTAGTCAACTCGGGGAGCTTGATCGGAACGGTAGGCCCGCTGTATCTTCCAACGATGGACCTTAAATTAGAGGTCCTCGAGTGACGTCGCTGACGAACCCCAACCTGCAGCCGGCAAACCGTCTCTGCGCACTGCTGTACAGAGATACTCGTCATAGAAATAAAGCCTTCGACGCGCGTTACGATTGTAGTTAACAAGCGGATATTCTCGACCAAACGCTAGGAGCTGTGAGCGACATTTGAACCAGGCGGCTGCGCTGACTCGGTGATCAAATTGCCCGCCGACGGTGGGTGAATTGGATAGAATTGCCTGGCCATTTTCGCCACAGCTAGTTCCATCCTCGGAGTGCCAGTTGGAGATTCGATTCGAAAACATTGGTATCCCTCGCCCTCAGCAGTGGCCAGGATCCAGACCAGGTTTCTATGAGGGCCATTGCCCGATAGTATGACGAAAGGCAGCACGACGTCCCCGCCGGCAGGCCGGAATGAAAATTAAGCGGCTACCTGTGGGGGGCTATCGCGTATATGATGAATTTGGTGCAGGTAAGACAGGCATAAGAGCCTATCTACCGATTGTCAGCCCTCTATGGTGCCCTGGGCTCTGAAGAGGCTGCTCGTTGCATTTTTGGGTCAACCAGGCGACTGAGAGCGGCCTAGTTTCACACCCTAGCAGTGTGGATGAGCGGTACGTGTGCAGAAAATTACACTCGTGATCCTGAGATGTTCGTCTTTTGGCACTGAACTACGCTAGTGTTAAAGCCTACAGTAGCTGAGAGAGCAGACTCAGGGTCGATGGGTACTTAGTTAATGGGGAATCAGGTTCTTCCATAGATGGAAGTTGACAAGCTGGGGTTGAGATTGCTGGGGTTGAATTGACTTGGCTGGGGTAGACAGGTTTGCAAACACCCCATGTTGAAGTTGTCGTCGGCGCCACATGGGAATTCTGCTCTCTTTTTCACGTCTCGTTCCCAGTGAGCAATGCGGAGCTCCTATTGTACCACTTGATCCCTTGGGAGACGCAGAGAAAGTCGTTATAGACCCATAGCCCACATTTAACGAGCTCATCGGCAGGGCGACTATGGCTAGGACTAGTATATCTTTCTTAAATCGACAAACTTCATTTTCATCGCGGGAAACGCCTGCGAAGCGGTTCTGTGATGGTAGAAGTGTCACAGGGCTGAGGGAGGCGACGTGGAGATGGATCGACTCCCTTGGCGAGCAAAGGAAGATGAAGGTGCAAGGTGCACTTCCAGTGCCGCCAAAGGCAGTGTTTTGCTGATGGAGAATTGGTCTTCTCGACGATGGTTCGTGCGGATTTGTAGAGTGTTTGAGGGCGTCACCTTGGCCTATCGAATATTTAGGTCGTTTGGCAGACACTTCGGATTGTCGCTCGCTGTATCTAAATTTGCTTTGAGATTCGAGTTTGAGGGTGGCAAACGTCGGCTCGTGATGAAGGTGGCGTATGCGGCTCCAATTAACAGAAGTCCAGTAGAAGGAGCTTCCTTTCGACGTTTGGTGGGAAGTACTTCGTACTCCTGCACCTGCAAGCCGTCCATCTTATTCGCGGGACCCAAAGTGGTTGCTTGCCTCTTAGCTGCGTTCAACCCCAGTTTCCTGCCAACGAATGGATATCCAAAGTGGTACCGACGACCGTCACTTCTGCCCAATGAGAAGTTGAATAACAAATGCATTCTTCCGTCCCTCCCGTTGACCTGTCCGGCGCGCGTCCGAAATACTTTTCGCTAAATGTGGCCGTTAGGGTATCATTGTGTCCAAATGGAAGCCATGCTCGCCCCGTGAGTATGACGGACGAAACACAAGCCACAAACTCACTTGCACATCGGCCACAGAAGCGCGAAGATGTCGTCCTCGTACAAGGAGTCCCGCCGTCCACCATCCACCAATCTAATGTCGAGAGTAGCGAATCAAAGTGGGC
>Ga0247774_1000240_pt1 | contig 26636 bp, 24 predicted proteins | sample UWRJL001104B6_FD_179933 | JGI IMG/M metagenome (GOLD analysis project Ga0247774, IMG submission 179933) | Plant litter microbial communities from Arlington Agricultural Research Station in Wisconsin, United States - UWRJ-L001-104B-6 | ecosystem: Environmental > Terrestrial > Plant litter >... | reverse complement strand
CGGCACTGGGATGAGCGTGTCCGCGTACGGTGCGACCGCGTCGTCACCCTCCTCGGCGATCACGATCGTCCGGGCGCCGCGGGCCCGGATCTCCTGGATGTTGGAGACGATCTTGTCGTGGAGGATCGGCCGGGCGCGGGAGGGCACGATCACGACCACCGGCAGGCCCTGCTCGATCAGCGCGATCGGGCCGTGCTTCAGCTCGCCGGCGGCGAATCCCTCCGCGTGCATGTACGCGAGCTCCTTGAGCTTGAGCGCACCCTCCAGCGCCACTGGGAAGCCCACGTGCCGGCCCAGGAACAGCACGCAGCGCTCACCGGCCAGCGACCGGGCCAGCTCGCGTACGGGCTCGATGGTCCGCAGGACCTGCTCCACCTTCTGCGGCATCGTGCCCAGGAGCTGGATCATGGCGAACACCTCGTCGCCCCACTTGGTCCCGCGGACCTGCGCGAGGTAGAGCGCGATCAGGTAGACCGCGATCAGCTGGGTGAGGAACGCCTTGGTCGAGGCGACCGCGATCTCCGGACCGGCGTGGGTGTACAGCACGCCGTCGCACTCGCGCGGGATGGTCGAGCCGTTGACGTTGCAGATGCCGAGCACGCTGGCGCGCTGCTCACGCGCGTGCCGTACGGCCATCAGGGTGTCCATGGTCTCGCCGGACTGCGAGATCGCGATGACCAGCGTGGAGCGCGAGAGGATCGGGTCGCGGTAGCGGAACTCACTCGCGAGCTCGACCTCGCAGGGCAGCTGCGTCCAGTGCTCGATGGCGTACTTGGCGATCATCCCCGCGTGGTACGCCGTGCCGCACGCCACGATGATGATCTTGTCGATGTCGCGGAGCTCGTCGTCGGTGAGCCGCATCTCGTCCAGGCTGAGCCGGCCGTCGGCGCCGATCCGGCCGAGGAGCGTGTCGGCGACCGCGTTCGGCTGCTCGGCGATCTCCTTCAGCATGAAGTAGTCGTGGCCGCCCTTCTCCGCCGCGGAGACGTCCCAGTCGACGTGGTACTCCTTGACCGCCGCGGGCGCGCCGTCGAAACCGGTCACGGTGACGCCCGCCGGGCGCAGCTCGACGACCTGGTCCTGGCCCAGTTCGATGGCGTCGCGGGTGTGGGCGATGAAGGCCGCGACGTCGCTGGCCAGGAAGTTCTCACCGTCGCCGACACCGACGACCAGCGGTGAGTTGCGGCGTGCCCCGACCACGAGGTCCGGCTCGCCGGAATAGACCGCGACGAGCGTGAACGCGCCCTCGAGGCGTACGCAGACCCGGCGCATGGCCTCGGCCAGCCCGGCGCCCTTGGCCACCTCCTCCTCGAGCAGGTGGGCGACGGCCTCGGTGTCGGTGTCGGAGGACAGCTCGTGGCCGCGGCGTTCGAGCTCGAGCCGGAGCGCGGCGAAGTTCTCGATGATGCCGTTGTGCACGACGGCGACGGAGCCGGTGCAGTCGACGTGCGGATGGGCGTTGCGGTCGTTCGGCGGGCCGTGGGTGGCCCAGCGGGTGTGGCCGATGCCCGAACGGCTCGGTGCGTCGCCTCCGTAGCCCCGGTCGTCCGCCCCGCCGGGCGGCAGCGTGCCCGCGAGCGCGTCACGCAGGTTGACCAGCTTTCCGGCGCGCTTGGTGACCGAGAGCTTGCCGTCGGCGGAGACGGCCGTGCCCGCCGAGTCATAGCCCCGGTATTCGAGTCTGGCCAGGCCCTCGACCACCACGTCGAGGGCCGACTGCGAGCCGACGTACCCCACGATTCCGCACATGCGGGCCACAGTAATGGCTCCAGGTGAACGGGTAGACCACCGCCGCGCCCACTCTCAGATCCGCCGGACGTCCCTATGTCACGCGCCTTTCGCGGCGTGCGCGACCCGTGCCGTTCCGATCGCCAGCTGTAATCATGTATTAACCAAACAAATCGCCGCAAAAAACGTACCCAAGGCTAGGGTCACCGTCATGACCAGCACCGCGGGCGGTACGCCCAGCCCGTACGTCGAGCTCGACCGGGAGTCCTGGCGTGCGCTGCGCGCCGGTACGCCGCTCTCGCTCTCCTCTGACGATCTGGACGAGATCCGGGGGCTGGACGACCCGATCGACATCGACGAGGTCGAGGACGTCTACCTGTCGCTGGCCCGGCTGCTGCGGCTGTTCGTGGCCGGCGACGGTCGGCTGCGCGACACGGTCGGCGCGTTCCTCGGCGAGACGGTGGCCCCGACGCCGTTCATCATCGGCGTCGCCGGCAGTGTGGCCGTGGGCAAGTCCACGGTCGCCCGTCTGCTGCGCACTCTGCTCGCGCGCGGGCCGGAACGCCCGGTGGTCGACCTGGTCAGCACGGACGGCTTCCTCCACCCCAACGCCGTGCTCAACGAACGCGGGCTGATGCTGCGCAAGGGCTTTCCCGAGTCCTACGACCGGCGGGCGCTGCTGAAGTTCGTCTCCGAGGTCAAGGCGGGCGTCCCCGAGGTCTCCATGCCGGTGTACGACCCGCTGCGGTACGACATCGTGCCGGACGAACGGCAGGTCGTACGGCGGCCCGACATCCTCATCGTCGAGGGCCTCAACGTCCTGCAGAGCGCCAAGCCGGGTGGCCTGGCGCTCTCGGACCTGTTCGACTTCTCGATCTACGTCGACGCGCGGGTGAACGACATCCGCCAGTGGTACGTCGACCGCTTCTTCGCCCTGCGCCGTACGGTCTTCACCGACGAGCGCTCCTACTTCCACCCGTACGCGCAGGTGGACGGGGACGAGGCGGCGGCGCAGGCCGAGCGGTACTGGCGTGACATCAACGAGGTCAACCTCGTGGCCAACATCCTGCCCACCCGCGCCCGCGCCACCCTCGTACTGAACAAGGACCGCGACCACCGGATCCGCCGCGTCCGGCTACGCCGCATCTAGGTTCTGACCGCGGGACCGCAGCAGCGGCGCCGCGCAGCAGGCCGCGAGGGCCGCGGCGGCTCCGAGGGCGACGCTCGTGACGGTCAGCGCGTGCCCGGTGGGCGGCGCGAGGCTCAGGAACAGCGTGCCGAACGTCGCCACTCCCACCACCTGGCCGAGCTGGTTCGTCATCACCAGCAGGCCACTGGCGTCGGCCGCGTCCGCCACCGCCACATGGGTGAGGGTCACCGCCAGCAGCGGGCCGAACGCCGCGCCCAGGCCGAGCCCCGCGACGCCCATCGCGACCTCGAGCCCGACGCCGCCGGACTCGAACAGCGCCAGGCCCAGGTAACCCAGGCCGGCCACCAGTACGGCGAGCGGGATCATCGGGCGGTGCCAGCGGGCCGGCACGCGCCGCCAGTTCAGGCTGGACAGGGCGAATCCGCCCGCGCCCGGGATGAAGAACAGGCCGGCGCGCAGCGGGGTGTAGCCGAGGTCGCCCTGGAGGTGAAGGGCGAGGCTGAACAGGAACCCGCCGAAGGTGCACAGGCACAGGAAGATCGCCGCGAGCCCCGCGCGCATGCCCGGTGCACTGGCCACCCGTCCGGGGATCAGCGGTGCGGACGCCCGCCGCTCCAGGACCACGAAGGCGCCGAGGACGACGACGCTCGCCCCGAGCATCAGCCAGCCCCACAGCGGCCAGTCCTCCTCGTGCCCGAGCACGAGCGGCACGACGAAGAACAGCACGGCCGCCGAGAGGGTGACCAGCCCCGGCAGGTCCAGCCCCCGGCCCCGCTCACCGCGGTCGCCGGGCAGCACACGCCGGCCGGCGACCAGCAGCACCAGCCCGATCGGGACGTTCACCAGGAACACCGGCCGCCAGCCGGTGCCGAACAGGTCGGCGCTGACCAGGACGCCGCCGACGACCTGGCCGACGACGGACCCACCGGCGAGCACCGCCCCGTACATGCTGAACGCACGGGCCCGTGCCGCGCCGGCGAAGTTGCGCTGGATGAGGCTCATGACCTGCGGCACCATCAGCGCGGCGCCCACGCCCTGGACGAACCGGAAGCCGATCAGCAGACCGGTGGAGCCGGCGAGGCCGCACGCCAGGGACGCGACGGTGAAGAGCGCCAGGCCGCCCTGGAAGGCGGTGCGGTGCCCGAGGATGTCACCGAGGCGTGCCCCGGTGATGAGGAGCATGGCGTAGGCGATGGTGTAGCCGGCGATGACGAGCTGCAGGCCGGCGCCTGACGCGTGCAGGTCGGTACGGATGGTCGGGGCGGCGACGTTCACCACGGAGACGTCGAGGACCGCCATGAACTGGCCGACCAGAATGATCGTCAGGAGCCGGCCGAGCCGGACCGGTGTACGGGACGCGGGTGCGTCGAGGGTGATCTGGGCCATGCGGTCGAGCCTGGGCCCGCGCGGGTAAGAGTGGTGAGAGCCCCTCGATACTGGTGTTGACAGCACCTGGCACGCGGGCCCGGTCCGGGCGAGGATGGGTACGTGACCGGGCGAAGCGAGCACAGCACCGTGGTCATGCGGCCGGCGGAAGAGGGTCCATGACCGTAACGATCACCCAGCGGCGCAGCGAGCTCGCCGCCTTCCTGCGCAGCCGCCGCGAGCGCATCACACCCGCCGACGTCGGCATGCCCGCCGGACTGCGGCGGCGTACGCCGGGCCTGCGCCGCGAAGAGGTGGCCCAGCTCGCCGGGGTCGGGATCACCTGGTACACCTGGCTCGAACAGGGCCGCCCGATCAACGTGAGCGTGCAGGTGCTGGAGGCCATCGCCCGCACGCTCCGCCTCGACCAGGCCGAGTGTGAGCATCTGTTCCGGCTGGCCGGCGTGCCCGCGGTGGCCGTGCCGCCCGCCCACGACCGGCTCGAACCCCAGGTCCAGGCCGTCCTCGACTCCATGGCCGGCCTGCCCGCCGCGGTCGTCAACAGCCGGTACGACGTCCTCGCGTGGAACGCCGCCTACGTGGCGATGTGGCCCCGCGTCGGCAAGCACCGATGGGGCACCAACCTGCTGTGGGCGTCGTTCGTGATCCCCAGCTGCTGCAGCACGTTCGTCAACCGTGACCGGGAGCTGCCGCAGATGGTCGCGACGTTCCGCGCGTCGTTCGGCCGTCACCTGGGCGAACCGGCCTGGACCGACCTCATCGAGGCGCTGTCCGCCGCCAGCCCGGAGTTCGAGGAGATGTGGGCCGCGCAGGACGTCGCGGTGCCGACCACGCGGGTGAAGGTCTTCCGGCACGACGCCGTCGGTGAGGTACGGCTGTCGGTGGTGAGCTTCTCGGTGGTGGCCACGCCCGAGACGCGGATGACCGTCTACACCACCGTGGACCAGGAGAGCCGCGAGCGTCTCGACTGGCTGATCGAGCACCCCGACGCGCCCGCCGTCGACCCCGCCCACACCGTCACGCACCGTCCCGCAGGTCACGGACGTTAACCTGATCTCGTGATCGTCGGAGTGGGGATCGACGTCGTCGACCTCGAACGGTTCGCCCGGTCCCTCGAACGCACGCCTGGCCTGGCCGTCCGGCTCTTCACCGAAACCGAGCGCGAGCTCCATCCGCGCTCCCTCGCCGCCCGGTTCGCGGCAAAGGAGGCGCTGGCCAAGGCGCTGGGCGCGCCGCGCGGACTGGCGTGGACCGACGCCGAGGTGCGCAGGGCGCCCGACGGGCGGCCGAGCCTGCACGTCGAGGGCACGGTGGCCGCGGCGGCGGCGCGGCTGGGCGTCACTTCGTGGCACATCTCGCTCAGCCACGACGGCGGTGTCGCCGTCGCGGTGGTGATCGCCGAGCACATCGACTGAGGGGATCGACCATGCGGAACGCGCACGAGGTGGACAAGGTCCGCACCGCGGAACGGGCGTTGATGGCGCGCCTGCCCGAGGGCGCGCTCATGCAGCGTGCCGCGGCCGGTCTCGCGTCGGTGTGCGCCCGGCTGCTGGCGAGCGGGCGGGCCGGCCTCATCGGGTCCGGGGAAGGCGTGTACGGCGCCCGGGTCGCGCTGCTCGTCGGCAGCGGCGACAACGGCGGCGACGCGCTGTACGCCGGCGCGCGGCTCGCCCGGCGCGGCGCGCGGGTGACCGCGCTCCTGGCCGGCTCCAAGACCCACGAGGGCGGTCTGGAAGCGCTGCGGTCGGCCGGCGGCCGGTCCGCCCCGGCGGCCGGCGCGAGCACGGTGGAGGAGATCGAGGCGGCGGACCTGATCATCGACGGGATGCTCGGCATCGGCGGCCGGGGCGGGCTGCGCGAGCCGTACGCGACTCTGGCCGGGCATGCCGCGCGGGCCGTCGCCACCGTCGTGGCCTGTGACCTGCCGAGCGGCGTCGACGCCGACACCGGCGTGGTCAGCGGCGACGCCGTACGTGCCGACGTGACGGTCACCTTCGGGACGTACAAGCCGGGGCTGTTCGTCGACCCGGGCGCCGCGCACGCGGGCGTGGTCGAGCTGGTCGACATCGGGCTCGGCCCGTACCTGGATGATCCGGACGTCTGCGTGCCTCAGGCGGGCGACGTCGACCTGTGGGTCCCGGGTCCGGAGCGGGAGTCCAACAAGTACCGCCGGGGCGTGCCCGGGGTCGTGGCCGGCAGTGAGACCTTCACCGGGGCCGCCGTCCTGTCGGTCGGCGGCGCACTGCGCGGCGGCGCGGGCATGGTCCGCTTCGCGTCGGCCGCGCACTCGGTCGAGCTGGTCCGCCACCGCTGGCCCGAGGCCGTGACCACGGTCGTCGGCGAATCGCTCGGCGAGGTGGGCCGGGTCAACGCCTGGGTCGCCGGGCCCGGACTGGGCACCGACGAACGCGCGGAGGCACTGCTCGCCGAGGTGCTCGGCAGCGATCTGCCGGTCCTCATCGACGCCGACGGGCTCACCGTCGTGGCACGCCGCCGCGACCTGCTCCGGCGTGACGCGCCGATCGTGCTCACCCCGCACGCCGGGGAGCTCGCCCGCCTGCTGGAGGGCACCGACGCGGACCAGATCGAGGCCCGGCGGCTCGAGCACGTGCGCCGGGCCGCCGAGGAACTCGGCGCGACCGTGCTGCTCAAGGGCTCGACCACGGTGATCGCGGAGATGGGGCGGCCGGTCCGGGTCAACCCGACCGGCACGCCGCGGCTCGCCACGGCGGGCAGCGGTGACGTGCTGTCCGGCCTGATCGGCGCCTTCCTGGCCGGGCGCGTGCCGGCACTGGACGCCGCCGCGGCCGGGGCGTACCTCCACGGTCTCGCGGGCCGGCTCGCCGCCGCCGTCCCCGGCGAGGCCCTGGACGGCACGGCCGGTGACCGGGACGCACCGATCACCGCCGAGGACGTCGTCGAAGGGCTCCCGGCGGCCTTCCGTACGCTCAGCGGCTGATCCCCGGGTGGACCGTAGATGGCCCCGGTGCTGGTCAGACGCTGCCACACTTGGTTCATGAGCGTTACCACGGCGGCCCAGGTCGATCTCGCGGCGATCCGCCACAACGTCGAGCTGCTGGGCGGCAGGGCGGCCGGTGCGGGCCTGATGGCGGTCGTCAAGGCGGACGGGTACGGCCACGGGATCATCCCGGCCGCCCGCGCGGCGGTGGCCGGTGGCGCCTCCTGGCTGGGCGTCGCCACGCTGGACGAGGCGATGACCGTACGCCGGGCCGGCCTCGACGTTCCGCTCATGTGCTGGCTCTACGCGCCCGGCGAGTGGTTCGACGACGCGATCGCGGCCGGAGTCGACCTGTCGGCCACGTCCGTGGATCAGGTCGCCGAGATCGCCCAGGCCGCAGGACGCGCCGGCCGGCCGGCGCGACTGCACCTGAAGGCCGACACCGGGCTCTCCCGCAGCGGCGCGACCCCGGCCGACTGGCCCTCGCTGGTCGACGCCGCCCTGCGCGCGCAGGCCGACGGGCTCGTCACCGTCGTCGGCCTCTGGTCGCACTTCGCCTGCGCCGACGAGCCCGGCCACCCGTCCATCGCGGCACAGCTCGGGGTCTTCGACGACGCCGTCGAGCTCGCCGAGAAGGCCGGCGTACGGCCGGAGGTGCGGCACATCGCCAACTCCGCCGCCACCCTGACCCTTCCGGAGGCCCGGTACGACCTGGTCCGGCCCGGCATCGCGGTCTACGGCCTGGACCCCATCCCGTCGCTCGGCCCGGCACGGCGGCTCGGCCTGCGTCCCGCGATGACGCTCGTGGGCCGGTTGGCGCTGGTCAAGCGGGTCGGTGCGGGCGCGGGCGTGTCGTACGGCCACCGGTACACCACGTCGGCGGAGACGACGCTCGGCCTCGTGCCGCTCGGGTACGCCGACGGGATCCCGCGCCAGGGGACCAACCTCCTCCAGGTGCAGGCGGCAGGGAAGAGACGGCGGATCGCCGGCACCGTCTGCATGGACCAGTTCGTCATCGACGTCGGCGACGACGAGATCCGGGCGGGCGACGAAGTGATCCTCTTCGGGCCGGGCGACCAGGGCGAACCCACCGCCCAGGACTGGGCCGAGATGCTCGGCACGATTTCTTATGAGATCGTCACCAGGATCGGAGCCCGGATCCCGCGCACTTACGGTGGAGAGACGGAATGAACAAGAAGCGAGTCGGCCTCGTCGGCGCCGCGCTCGGCACCGTCGGCGTCGGTGTCGGCGCCGCGGTGGCCGCGCGCAGATACGCCGTCGGCCGCGACCGGCTGCGGCCCGACCCCGACCGGGGTGAGCCGTTCGGTGAGCTGCGGGGGCGCCCGCACACCGTCGTGGCCAGTGACGGGGTGCCGCTGCACGTCGAGGTGGAGGGGCCGGACGACGCGCCCCTCACGGTCGTCTTCAGCCACGGCTACGCCCTCACCCAGGACTCCTGGCACTACCAGCGCCGTGACCTGGCCCGTGAGAGCGGCGTGCGGATGGTCTTCTGGGATCAGCGCAGCCACGGCCGCTCAGGACGCAGCGACCACGCCCACGCCACCATCGACCAGTGCGGCGAGGACCTCCTCGCGGTGATCGAGGCCACCACCGCGCCGGACCGGCCGATCGTGCTCGTCGGCCACTCGATGGGCGGCATGACGATCATGGCGCTGGCCGACCGGCACCCGGAGCTGTTCGGCGACCGGATCGTCGGCGTCGGTCTGGTCAACACCTCGTCGGGCCAGCTGGCGGAGCTGACGCTCGGCCTGCCGGAGGCGTTCGGCAAGGTCTTCCGCGCCGCGGTGCCCGGTGTGGTGCGGGGCATCGGCAAGGGCGGCAAGCTCATCGACCGGGGCCGGCGGATCGGCGCCGACCTCGCCTTCATCATCACCCGCCGCATCGCGTTCGCGGACAAGGAGGTGAGCCCGTCGATCGTGGAGTTCCTGGAGCGGATGATCGGGTCCACCCCCACGGACGTGATCGCGGAGTTCTATCCGACCCTCGCCGCGCACGACAAGCTGGCCGCCCTGGACGTGCTGCGCGGGCTGCCCGCCGTGGTCGTCGTCGGCGACGCGGACCGTCTCACGCCGTCCGCGCACGGGCGGGCGATCGCGGCGGCCCTGCCGGACGCGGAGCTGGTGGAGATCGCCGACGGCGGTCACGTCGTGATGCTCGAACACCCCGGGCTCGTCACCGACGCCATCGCGGGCCTGGTCGAGCGGGCCCGCCCCTTCGCCGAGGAGCGGTCGGCGTGACCGCCCGGCACGACTCCGTGGTCCGGGTGCCGACCGGCGAGGCAATGCGCGACCTGGGTCGCCGGCTGGCCGGGGTGGTGCGCGCGGGCGATCTCGTCCTGCTCTCGGGGCCGCTCGGCGCGGGCAAGACCACCTTGACCCAGGGCCTGGGCGACGGGCTGAACGTCCGCGGCCCGATCACGTCGCCGACCTTCGTGATCGCGCGGGTACACCCCGCCCTGGCCGGCGGGCCGCCCCTGGTGCACGCGGACGCCTACCGCCTCGGCGGTCTGGACGAACTCGACGACCTCGATCTCGACCTCCAGGACGCGGTGACCGTGGTCGAGTGGGGCGCCGGCATCGCCGAGGGACTGTCCGAGGACCGCCTGGAGATCGTCATCGAGCGGGGCGAGTCGGAGGAGCGTACGGTGACGCTGACCGGCGTGGGTGCCCGCTGGGCCGAAGCCGGCGGCGGATCCTTGCTCTGACCCGTTGATCACGTCTGATCGCCCTGAGTGACCTCGGGCGGGTTTTGGCCCAGCTAGATCGATCCAGTGGCGAAACTTGCCGTACTGTCGTCACTTGCACCTCATGGTTCCCGACAAATCGCACTAATTTCCCTTGAGAAGGGAGATCCGGTGAGCGGTCATCGACATTCCGCCCAGCAGCCCAGGCATCGCGGCGGTCTCGCCACCGCCGGAGGTGTGGCCGTGCTCGTCGCCGCAGTGCTGGGCGTCGTGGCGTGGGGTTCCGGGTTCGGACGAGATCATGACGGTCCCGGTCTCGGCCCCAGCCGCGCCGCGAGCGCCGAGAACTCCCCGATGAGCTCGCTCCAGGGCTCGGAGCGCGACGTGGTGCCCAGCGCCTGTGACACGCTCAGCGGGAAGGTCGCCGACAAGCTCGTCCCCGGTGCGGACCGCAGTGCGACCGTCGCCAACCAGTCCGACGTGCACAGTGAGTGCGCCTGGGGCCTCTACGGCTCCGCCCGCAGCCGCCAGCTCAATGTGGAACTGCGCGCCATCGGGGCCGACGGCGGGACCTCGGGCACCGAAGTGGCGATCCGCACGTTCGACGACGAGTGGCGCTCCGACCGCGACGGCAACGATCTCGCGGACAGCGCCAAGGTGAAGGACAGCCGTGGCGTGACCGGCGTCGGAGAGCAGGCGTACGTCGTCTACACGGTGGACGGCGACGACGGCGTCGGCGAGGCGGTCGCCAACGCACGACTCGCCAACGTCCTCATCACGATCCACTACTCCGGCGGCGACGAGCGGGAGACCAAGGGCGTACCCCTTTCGTCCGGCGCGGCCACGGATGGCGCGCTGCTGGCCGCCCGTGACGTGATCTCCAAGCTCGAGTCGCACTCGTAACTCGCGGTGGCCAGAGCGCGCTACGCTCTGGGATCGTGCTGGTCTTGGCATTCGATACCGCGACCTCCGCGGTCACCGTCGCGCTGAGCGAGTGGTCTCCGGGCCATTCGCCGCGCCTGCGCGCCGAGTCCAAGGTCGTCGACCGCCGCAGGCACGCTGAGGTGCTCGCCCCGGCGATCGAGACCGTGCTCGGTGAGGCTCAGGTGGACCGCGCCGAACTGTCCGCGATCGCCGTCGGCGTCGGCCCCGGCCCCTACACCGGCCTGCGGGTCGGCCTGGTCACGGCACGCTCGCTCGGCACCGTCCTCAAGATCCCGGTGCACGGCGTCTGCACCCTGGACGCGCTCGCCTGGGAGTCGCGGCGCACCGGGCCGTTCGTGGTGGCGACCGACGCGCGCCGCAAAGAGGTCTACTGGGCGCGGTACGACTCGGCGACGGTCCGCATCGCCGGTCCCTCGGTCGGCAGACCCGCCGACGCCGCCGTACCCGGCCTGCCGGTGCTCGGCGAGGGCGCGCTGCTCTACCCGGACGTGCTCAAGGGCGAGCCTCCGGCGCTGCCGTCGGCCGCCGCGATCGCCGAGCTCGTGGTCTCGCGCCTGTCCGGCGGTCCAGGGCCCGAGCTGCTGCCGCCCGAGCCGCTCTATCTCCGCAAGCCCGACGCTCGTGAGCCGGGGCCGCGCAAGCGGGTGACCCGGTGAAGGTTCGCGAGATGACCCTCGACGACCTGCCCGGCGTGCTCGAACTCGAACATCTGCTGTTCACCGACGACGCCTGGTCCGAGGACACCTACCGCAGCGAACTGGCCGACCCGGGCGGCACCCGGCACTACGTCCTGGCCGAGGACGACGACGTCCTCGCCGGCTGGGCCGGTCTCGCCGCCTCCGGCGGCCAGGGCGACGTGCTGACCATCGGCGTACGGCCGGAGTTGCAGGGCCGTGGGGTGGGCTCCCTGCTGCTCACCGCGCTGCTCGACGAGGCCGCCGCGCGCCGCTGCGGCGAGGTCTTCCTCGACGTACGTGCGGACAACGACCGGGCGCGCCGGCTCTACGAGCGGTTCGGCTTCACGGCCGTCGGCGTGCGCAAGCGTTACTACCAGCCGTCCGGAACGGACGCGATCGTGATGGTGCGAGAGTCGCGCCCGGGTGACGTGCCCGCGCGGCGAGGGGTGGGGACGTGAGAGACGAGCCGCTGGTCCTGGGCATCGAGACGTCGTGCGACGAGACCGGGGTGGGCATCGTCCGTGGCCGGACGCTGCTCGCCGACGCGATCGCCTCCAGTGTCGAGGAGCACGCCAGGTTCGGCGGCGTCGTGCCGGAGGTGGCCTCCCGCGCCCATCTGGAGGCGATGACGCCCACCGTGGACCGTGCGCTGGCCGAGGCCGGCGTGACGCTCGAGGACATCGACGCGATCGCGGTCACCGCCGGTCCCGGCCTGGCCGGCGCGCTCCTCGTCGGCGTCGCCGCCGCCAAGGCGTACTCCCTGGGCCTGGGCACACCGCTGTACGGCGTCAACCACCTGGCCGCGCACGTGGCCGTCGACCAGCTCGAACACGGGCCGCTGCCCAAGCCGTGCGTGGCCCTGCTCGTCTCCGGCGGGCATTCCTCGCTGCTCCTCGTGCCCGACGTCGCGTCCGACGTACGGCCCCTGGGCGCCACGGTCGACGACGCGGCCGGCGAGGCGTTCGACAAGGTGGCGCGGGTGCTCGACCTCGGCTTCCCCGGCGGGCCCTACATCGACCGCGCGGCGCGTGCCGGTGACCCGGCGTCGATCTTCTTCCCGCGCGGCAAGTACGACGACGGCACCTACGACTTCTCCTTCTCTGGGCTGAAGACCGCGGTGGCCCGCTGGGTCGAGTCGCGCGAGCGCGCCGGCGAGCCGGTGCCGGTCACCGACGTCGCGGCGGCGTTCCAGGAGGCGGTGGTGGACGTCCTCACCAAGAAGGCCATCGCCGCCTGCAAGGACAACGACGTCTCCCACCTGCTCGTCGGCGGTGGTGTGGCGGCCAACTCACGGCTGCGGGCGCTCGCGCAGTCGCGTTGCGAGGCCGCCGGGATCGAGCTGCGCGTGCCCCGGCCCGGGCTGTGCACCGACAACGGCGCGATGGTGGCCGCCCTCGGCGCGGAGCTGGTCGGCGCGGGCCTGGCGCCGTCAGCGCTCGACCTGCCCGCCGACTCGTCGCTGCCGATCACCGAGGTCCTCGTCTGACCACGTGCCGGGAGTCTGCAGCCTCCCGGCGACGCGGCACGGTCAGCTCAGGCGCGCGTCGGCGTAGACGACCATCGCGTCCCGCTGGTACTCCGCGAGGCCTTCGCTGATCTTGTCGAGGTTGGCCTTGAACCGCGGGTCGTCGACATAGGTCTGTCCGAGCCCCTTGTACGCGGCCGCGCACGGCGTCCAGAACCGGCAGACACCATGGAAGTGCACCTCGACCTGGTTCTGCACGACCGGAGCGTCCACCGGTGTCCCGGCGACCATGAATTCCGCCATCCGGATCATCTGTGCGGTCGTCTCCCGCTGGAAGCGTGCCACGTCGTCCGGCGAGAGCCCGTTCACGGCCGCCCGCGACTGCTCCCACTGCTCCGGCCAGCGTTCGCGGGCCTCTTCGTCGTGCTCTGAGAAGTCGAAGCCCTCGAAGAGGTTCTCCGGCTTGTTGATCTTCGGCATTTCCCTCACCTCCCTTCCGTCCTGGAGCTCCGCGATGGTGCGAGCGACGGTGCGGGCCAGTGTGGTGAGGCGATCCCGTTCGGCCAGCAGCCGCTCGTAGTGCGCCCGTAGCGCCTCCGCCCGGTCGGTCTGGCGGTCCAGGATCTCCGCGATCTCGGCGAGCCCGAGTCCCAGCTCACGCAGCACGAGGATCTGCTGCAGGCGCAGCAGGTCGTCCTCCTCGTAGTGCCGGTAGCCGTTGCCTGCGACCCACGCAGGGGGCAGCAGCCCGATCTCGTCGTAGTGCCGCAGAGTCCGGGACGTCACGCCGGACATCCGGGCCACCTCGGCGATCGACCAGGCCATGACCGTCTCCCATCGCCAGGGCCGGTCCATCCGGCCCTGGCGTAGACGGTAGAAGTTGACGCTGCGGAAAGGTCAAGCGGCTCAGAAGCGGACGGCGGGAGCTCCGAGCTCGATGAGCGCCTGCTCCACGAAGTCCTCCAGGGCCGGCATCTCGCTCGGGGTGATCGGCCGGCCGGGCTGCTCGGGCAGGAGGTCCAGCACCGTGCGCAGGTCCCAGTAGGGGTTGTGCCGGTAGCCGCCGGAGACCTGGTCGAACGCACCCAGGAACTGGTCGGCGACCTTCACGCCGTAGCGCAGCGCGAGATTCCACCGCATGTGGGCGATGTCGACGGCGATCGGGCCGTGCGAGGCGCCCGACCAGTCGACGATGCCGGTCAGGCGGCCGTACGCCCAGAGCGTGTTGTCGGGGTGGTAGTCGCGGTGGATGAAGTGCGGCGTGGCACCGGGAGCCGGGCCCGCGGCGATGTCGAAGGCCCGCTCCCAGAGGGTCGCGCTCCGGGCGCCCCGCGGTGCCAGGCGCACGTCGAGGTGGTTGTACGGGCGGTACGGCGGCATGGTCGAGCCGCCGCCGATCGCGTGCACCGAGAGCAGGCCGGCGGCGAGCTGGATGAGGTATTCGGGCAGTTCTTCGTTGCCCGGCCTGGGCGGGTGGCCGAGCAGCCGGGTGATCAGCAGCGTCGGCATCTCGCAGTGCGCGCCCGAGGGATCCGCGGCCACCAGGGACGGGGTCGGGATCTCGCAGCCGGCGAGCAGCGTCAGCGCCGCGATCTCGCGCTCGGGCGAGAACTCGATGTCGATGTCCGGCCACGCGGCGGACGTCCAGCGGCGCAGCACGAGCCGGTGCACGGTGCCGGAGCGGCTCTCGGCCAGGATCGCGTGGTTGACGTGGGACAGCCCGCCGACGAGCGGCCGGACCATTTTCACCTCGCTGCCCGCACCCAGGCATTCTTCGATCCAGCGCAGCGTGGCAGCGCTCGGTGGCTCGGAGAATCCGGGGAAGGTCACGGGACCCATCCAAACGGATTCCGAACCGTGCCGGGAGTGATTTTATGAATACCGGCCCGACTGAACGGCATGTCATTGCGGCCTGACGATCTTCTTGAGATCTTCATGGCAAATAAATCCTCGCAAATACCGAAGAAGTCCGCGTTCTACCTATAACGCGTTGAAATGGCCGCTCCGGGACATTCCGGAGCGGCCATTCCGGTCACTCCTTGCTCTCCCGGCGAGGCCGGAACAGGGCCTCGGCCAGCGCGAGCATCGTCTCCTCCAGGGTGATGAGCCGTTTCATGAGGTCCTCGTGCACCGAGATCACGCGCTTCGTCATGTCCTGCTGGGCGCCCTCGACCTTCTTGCTGACGTCGTCGTGCACGCCGCCGACCTGCCGGAGCAGGTCCTCACGGAGGATCTCCATGTGTTTCGTGATGTCGGCGCGGGACGACTCGATGATCTTCGACAGGGTCTCCTCGGCCTCGTCGCGGTCGGGCCGGGCCCGTAGCTCGTCGATGAGCGGGTCGATGGCCTCGGCGAGCCGTTTCTCCAGGGCGTCGAAGCGGTCCGTGGGATCGATGAACGGCCGGTCGCCGATGGCGGCGAGCTTGCGGTGCAGTTCGCCGATCTCGAGCGTGACCGGCAGCTGGCCGATGCGCTGGTTGACGCCGTCGACGCGATCGTCGACGCCCTCGATCTTGGCCTCGAGCCCCTGGAAGTGCCCCTCGATGCCCTTGAGCTTGCCCGAGAGGCCCTCGACGCGCCCGTCGATGCCATCGAGGCGGCCCCCGACGCCCTCGACCCTGCCGTTCACCGCGTCGAGGCCCTGCTCGACGCGCTCGGCCATGTCGCTGAGCGACTGGTCGACCTTGCCGGCCACGCCGTTGATCTGGTGCTCGAGCTTCTCGGACCGGTGACCCAGGTCGGCGAGTGTCTTGTCGAGCCGGTTGAAGCGTACGGACGCCGCCTCCATCGTGCCCGCGAGCCGGTCGAGGCGCTTGGTGAGGTCGTCCATCTGCTGCGCGGCGCGCAGCGTGGCGTCGGTGATGCTCTTGCTCGAGTCGAGCACGGTCTGGATGCGGGAGAGACCCTCGTCGACGTTTTCCGCGATCACGCCGACGTCGGCCCAGAGTGAGGGCAGCTCGGCGACCGGTTTGACCTTCTCGCCGACGGACTCGATGTGCTCGGCCAGCCCCTCGGCCCATTCCGGAGGCTTGCCGTACAGCTCGTCGACCTGGCCACGGACCGAGTCGAGTTGGGTCGTCAGGCCGCTCAGCTCACGCTCGCGTACCTCGCGGAGCAGCCACTCGATGCCTTCGAGTCGCTGATGGATCTCGTCGAGGACCTGACCTGTCGAGCGCTGCTCGTAAACATGATCTTGAGCAGCGCGGGCCAGCAATTCCCGCATTCGGTCCGAGACCGGTTGACCTCCTGTCTGCAGGAAGTTGTGATTGGTGTCCACCCGGGGAGCTCCTTCGTTTTGCCGGGTCGCCGGCCTGCGCGCGGAAATGGCAGTGGCGTGCGTCGCGAAGGGCCACTCTAATGAGCCGACCATGGTCATCGAGCGTAAGCAAAGAAATTCAGGGAAAAGAGATCCTTATCCCGGAGAAGCGGAATGCCGCTTTAGTCGCGGCGGTGGCGGCCTTCGTAAGGCGCCGGTATCGGATGTGCGTTCATCGGGGCCGGCATCGATGTGCCGCGCCCGAGAAGCCGGTCCAGCTCGCCACGGCCGAGGAAGACCCCACGGCACGCGGCGCACTCTCGCAGCGCGACGCCGCCGCGCTGGAAACTGACCATTCCGGCGCCGCACTTGGGACATTGCAGCACGGCGTCGGTCATCGTCGTTCCCCATTTCCCCCGTGCGCCCGGCTGGGCGCGCCTCGCATCGCGCGCCCCCCGGCGCGGATTAGCGTGCTGCCAAGAGTAGTCAACCCAATACGGCAATAGTCGCAGTGTTTGCCTTAGGGTGGCGTGTCTTCTGCCGTGACATGGTGTTCGGCGACAGAACAGATGAGTGCGACGGGCGCGTCGCCCACTCGGGTGAGAACAACGACCCACTCGCGCGAACCGGCCGGCCGCAGATCGCGCCGGAGCCGTTCGATGTCGGCGGCGAAACCGCGCTTCTTGATCGTCAAAGTGCCGGCGTCACGTACGCGCAGGGCGGCCCGTAGCCGTTTGACCGAGAAGGGCAGCACGTCGTGAATCTCATAGGCGCGCGCGAAAGGCGTGGCACGGAGCGTGTCGGAGGTGATGTAGGCGATGCGAGGATCGGCCAGTGCGCCGTCGAGCGTGGCCGTGATGTCCCCGACCAGATGGGCGCGAATGACCGCGCCATCCGGCTCGTACAGATAACGGCGCCAGCCTGTCACCGGCGGCGGCCCGAGCCGGGCGTCCGCCACCATCGTGGCCGTCTCCACGCCCTCGCGCAGGACGGTCGCCCGGCGCAGTGTCGTGTCCGGCCGCGCGCCCGACAGACCGCCGAGCCAGAGCGCGGCCTCCTTGACGTCTCCGCCGTCGGAGATCCATTCCGCCTCGACGCCGGGCGGGACCACGTCGTGCGGAATGCCCGGGGCCACCTTCACGCACCCGGCCGGGGCGGCCCCGGCCAGGTCGAGCACCGTGGTGAACGGCGGCTCGTACGCCTCCGGGTCGAACACCCGGCCGCGTGAGGTGCGCCGCCCCGGGTCGGCGAAGACCGCGGCGTGCCCCCGGGGATCCTGGGCGACCGCGTCGCCCGTGTGTACGGACGCGGAGTCCCGCAGGCCGAACGCCCCGACGTTCGCGCGGGCGACGGCGGCGGTCAGCGGGTCGAGGTCGACGCCGACCCCGCGGCAGCCGGCCCGTCCCCGGGCGACCAGGTCGCCGCCGATGCCGCAGCCGAGGTCGAGGACGGTGCCCGCCCGGTCGCCCAGATGAGCGGCGAAACGCCGCGCCCGGTGCCGCGCGACGCTGGCACGGGTGGCCTGTTCCAGGCCGGCCGGCGTGAAGTACATGCGGTCGGCCTCGGCACCGAACTTGGCGCGTGCGCGCACCCGCAGGCGTACCTGCGTGAGGGCGGCGCCGACCAGCTCCGGGGGGTGGTGGGTCCGCAGCCGGGACGCGGTCGCCAGCAGCGCCCGCTCGTCGACGTCGGCCGCGCCCACCTCACCGAGCAGTGCCTGACCGCCGGGGGTGAGCAGGCCTTCGAACGCGGCGATGTCCACCCGACGAAGGTAGCGATGCCCGGAGAGCTCCCCGTACGGGGAGCGGAGGGGCGGCGGGGGAACACGGGACGGTTGTCGCGCCGGTCCTCAAGATCGGGTCGTCGGGGCAGGTCACGGGACTTGGCTCCGGCGCGGGTGGCCCCGTGTTGACGGGTACCCGGCCACGGCATAATCTCCATGACTGGCACTCTCATCATCCGAGTGCCAATCAAGCGACAGGCTGGTCTGGCACCCGCGACGGCAGGCCGCCACCGTCGCGTCTCCAACATGCGGCTGGCCGCTTCGGTCGGCCGAGGATACGCAATCGAAGGGGAAGGTCAGATCGTGTCGACCGCCACCAAGGTTGTTCTCAAGCCGCTCGAGGACCGCATCGTCGTCCAGCCCCTCGAGGCCGAGCAGACAACTGCATCAGGTCTGGTGATCCCGGACACCGCCAAGGAGAAGCCCCAGGAGGGGACCGTCCTTGCCGTTGGCCCGGGACGCTTCGACGACAAGGGCGAGAAGCGCGTACCGCTCGACGTCAAGGTCGGGGATGTCGTGCTTTACAGCAAGTACGGCGGCACCGAGGTCAAGTACAACAACGAGGACTACCTCGTGTTGTCCGCTCGCGACGTGCTCGCCGTCGTCGAGAAGTAACAACTGAACAGAGACGCACCCGCCCCGGTCGGCCCCCACGGGCGGCCGGGGCTGTGTGCGTCTGACGACATCCCTTACTTGACATTCCTTTACTTGGAGCTTCTCTCATGCCGAAGATCCTGGACTTCGACGAGGACGCACGGCGCGCGCTCGAGCGCGGCGTGAACGCCCTCGCCGATGCCGTGAAGGTGACGATCGGCCCGCGTGGCCGCAACGTCGTCATCGACAAAAAGTGGGGCGCCCCCACGATCACCAACGACGGCGTGACCATCGCTCGTGAGATCGATCTCGAGGACCCGTTCGAGAACCTCGGGGCGCAGCTCGCGAAGGAGGTCGCCACCAAGACCAACGACATCGCCGGTGACGGCACCACGACCGCGACCGTGCTGGCCCAGGCGATGGTCCGCGAGGGCCTGCGCAACGTGGCCGCCGGCGCGTCGCCGATCGGTCTCAAGCGCGGCATCGACACGGCCGCCGCGTACGTGTCGGACGAGCTGCTCAAGTCGGCCCGCGAGGTCGACGACAAGGAGTCGATCGCGCACGTCGCGACCATCTCCGCCCAGGACCCGAAGATCGGCGAGCTCATCGCCGAGGCCTTCGACAAGGTGGGCAAGGACGGCGTCATCACCGTCGAGGAGGCCCACACGATGGGCCTGGAGCTGGAGTTCACCGAGGGCCTCCAGTTCGACAAGGGCTACCTGTCGCCGTACATGGTGACCGACCCCGAGCGCATGGAGGCCGTCCTGGAGGACGCCTACATCCTCATCCACGACGGCAAGATCTCGAACGTCACCGAGTTCCTGCCGCTCGCGGAGAAGGTCGCCCAGACCCGCAAGCCGCTGCTGATCGTGGCCGAGGACGTCGAGGGCGAGGCCCTGGCGCTCCTGGTGCAGAACAAGATCCGCGGCACCTTCGTCAGCGTCGCCGTCAAGGCCCCCGGCTTCGGCGACCGTCGCAAGGCCATGCTCGAGGACATCGCCGTTCTCACCGGCGGCCAGGTCATCACCGAGGCCGTCGGCCTCAAGCTGGACGGCGTCGAGATCGACATGCTCGGCCAGGCGCGTCGCGTGACCGTCAAGAAGGACGCCACGACGGTCGTCGACGGTGCGGGCGAGGCCGCCGCGATCCAGGACCGGGTCCGTCAGATCCGGCAGGAGATCGAGAACAGCGACTCCGACTGGGACCGCGAGAAGCTGCAGGAGCGTCTCGCCAAGCTCGCCGGCGGTGTCAGCGTGCTGCGCGTCGGCGCCGCCACCGAGGTGGAGCTGAAGGAGAAGAAGCACCGCCTCGAGGACGCCATCTCGGCGACCCGTGCGGCCATCGAGGAGGGCATCGTCTCCGGCGGCGGCAGCGCGCTCGTCCACGTCGCCAAGGACGGCTTCGAGGCGCTCGGCCTGTCCGGCGACGAGGCCACCGGTGCCGAGGCCGTCCGCAAGGCGCTCGTCGAGCCGCTGCGCTGGATCGCCGAGAACGGCGGCAACGAGGGCTACGTCGTCGTCTCCAAGGTCGAGGCGCTGTCCTTCGGGCACGGCTTCAACGCCGCCACGGCGGAGTACGGCGACCTGATCGCCCAGGGCGTCATCGACCCGGTGAAGGTGACCCGCTCCGCGGTGACCAACGCCGCGTCCATCGCGGGCATGCTGCTCACCACCGAGGCGCTCGTCGCCGACAAGCCCGAGGAAGAGCCCGAGGGCGCGGCCGGCGGGCACGGCCACGGTCACGGCCACTGATCTTCGGCCCACCGTTCAGGAGGTCCCCGTCGCGTCATCGCGGCGGGGACCTCCTGGTGTCCGGACCCGGTCTCGTGGCCGGTGTTGGTTTCCCACCGCGCCTTGTGCCGGTCGCCAATAATTTCCCCCTCGCCTGCGACAACGGCGCCGTGTGTTGCAAATGACACGCAAGGATGACGCAAGGCGCTCGATCGGTCACTCTGAGTGAGAAGTTGCCGCTCTGTCGTGCACTGTGACCATTCCGTTGTCATCAACGAGGCAGACAGGCGCGATCTCCGTGGGCATCATGCTCTCGTGACCGAGGGAGCAATCGCCGGGGCCACGTATCGGGGTGCTGCCGACGATCTACGGTTGAGCCGTCCGGCCAAGGGAGACGAGAACGATCTCCGTGACTTGACGAGCCTTGCCGTGCAGGGAGACCCGGCAGCGGTCGAGTCTCTCATCGGGCGTGTTCGTCCGATGATCGTCCGTTACTGCCGTGCGCGCCTCGGACGGGTATCCGGGCAATACCACATCGCTGACGACGTGGCACAGGAGGTGTGCATCGCGGTCCTGGGGGCGCTACCCCGCTATCGCGACATGGGGCGGCCGTTCGCGTCGTTCGTCTTCGGCATCGCGTCCCACAAGATCGCTGACGCGCTGCGGAGTGCCATCCGGGCCGCCGTGCCGACCGAGGACCTGCCGGACGGGCCCGACGAGCGGCCGGGACCGGAAGAGACCGTCGTGCGTTACATCGAGGCCGAGCGGGCTCGCGGGCTGCTCGACCGGCTGCCGGACCACCAGCGCGAGCTCGTGCTGCTCCGGGTGGTCGCCGGTCTGTCCGCGGAGGAGACCGGTAATGTACTCGGTATGTCAGCGGGGGCCGTACGCGTCGCGCAGCACCGGGCGATCGCCCGGCTCAGAGCGATGGCAAGTGAGGAGTCGATCGCTTGACTCGTGGTCCTGCCGCCACTCCCGATCCGTTCGACCTCGTCGCGGTCAACAGCAGCGATGAGCTGTTCGACGCGCTTTCCGCACGCCGTCTCGACGGCTGTGCCGAGACCGACGACCCGGCCGTCGCGCTCTTGACCGCGCTGGTCGGCGACGTGGACGCGGGCGCGCCACCGCTACCCGCACCGGCCCGCGTCGGTTGCGGCCGGCAGAGCGCTCGCCGCCGCGGCACGCGCGCGGTGGTCACCCTCGGCGTCGCGGCCCTGGTCCTGACCTCGGCCGGAGCGGCGGCGGCCGGCGGAGGCGACGGCGCCGGTGCGATGGGCACCGCCAATCTCCCGTCTCGCCTCAGAGGCACGGAACGTTCCAACGAGAACCTCCAGCGCCAGGATCCGATCACCGGCGTTCGCCCGGCCGTCCGGCCGCCGGCCCCACGGCGCACCGTCGACAAGCCCCGTACCCCTCCCGCCGGGCCTCCTGAGGAGGACGTGAGTCCACGCGCCGCGGGAGACGGGACGGCGCCCGAGGGGCAGCAGCGCTGGGGGCGCTGGACGCGCCGGTCCGGCAGGGATCACACGCGCTCACCCATCGACCCGCGGCATTCGCCCGCCGATCCGGGCCCGCGTTCCTCGCCGGAGGACCGGCACGAGCCGGCCTGGCCGGAGTACGCGCCTGTCACGCCGTGAAGCGGCGGGATAAGGCGGGATGTCGAGGGATGAGGTCATCGGCCCGCCGTTTCCACGGCGTACCGCCGAGCCCGTAAACCTCGGGGGGGCCTGGAGACGGGACGGCGCCCGTGGGGCAGCAGCGCTGGACGCGCCGGTCCGGCAGGGGTCACACATCTCACCCGTCGACCCGGACCCGCATTCGTCATCGGTGGACCGCACGAGCCGGCCTGGCCGGAGTACGCGCCTGTCACGCCGTAAAGCGGCGCGATAAGGCGGGATGTCGAGGGATGAGGTCATCGGCCCGCCGTTTCCACGGCGTACCGCCGAGCCCGTAAACCCCGGGGGGCCTGGAGACGGGACGGCGCCCGTGGGGCAGCAGCGCTGGACGCGCTGGTCCGGCAGGGGTCACACATCTCACCCGTCGACCCCGACCCGCGTTCGTCATCGGTGGACCGCACGAGCCGGCCTGGCCGGAGTACGCGCCTGTCACGCCGTGAAGTGGCGCGATAAGGCGGGATGTCGAGGGATGGGGTCATCGGCCGGCGGCCGGTCCCACGGCGTATCGACGAGCCCGTAGCCTCTGGGGGGACCTGGAGACGGGACGGCGCCCCATCCGAGGATCGGCGCGAACCGGTCGGCCGGCCCTTGTACGCACCGGTCACGCCGTGGAAGGGCGCGGTGTGTCGAGTGGAGAGGTCAAGCGATCAGCTGGAATGGCCTTCTTCGCTGTCGATGACGCCGTCGACGTAGCCGCGGGCGTACTCCCAGCTGACATAGTCGCTCGGCTCGGCGGCGATGGCGGGCTCGTGGACCCGGGCCAGTCCGTGGTCGAGCAGGTGGCGGAGGTTGCCGTACAGCAGGTCCCAGTCGATGTGGTGCGGCTTGCCGCAGTCGGTGCAGTCGACCGTCAGCCCCTTGATGCCGAGGGGCTCCAGGAGGGCGCGGAAGACCTCCAGGTCGGACAGGTCCGCCAGTACGTCCTCACGCTCGGTCATGTTCAAAGGCGCGACCTCATCATCCAGGTCGCCGAGGGCGGCGGCCGGGTCTTCCGGATCGTCCGCGAAGGGGTCGAGCGGGGCGTCATCGTGCACAAACCCACGCTACTGTGCGGCGCAAGTCGCGGGTGCCGGGTCGCGGACACCAGGGAGTTCGCCCCGGCGAACCACCGGTATCCGGGGCATAACGCCCCGCCGAGCCGGGCCCGTGAGCACGCGAGCCGGCCAAAGGGCCTGCGCAGCGGGAAGCGGGTCCTAGGATGTAAACAGATTCCGCTGACCTGGCCCGATATCGCACCCCATCGGATGATGCCAATGACTTCCGCGCCCGAGTCCGCCAAGTTCGCCCGGCAGGGCTTCACGTACGACGACGTGCTGCTCGTGCCCTCCTACTCCGATCTCGGACCGGGCGACGCCGACACGACGACGCGTCTGTCCCGCTCGGTGACTCTGCGGATTCCGCTGGTCTCCGCGGCGATGGACACCGTCACCGAGGCCCGGATGGCCGTGGCCATGGCCCGCCAGGGCGGGCTCGGCGTGCTGCACCGCAACCTGCCGATCGAGGAGCAGGCGCAGCAGGCCGACCTGGTCAAGCGGTCCGAGGCGGGCATGGTGACCGATCCGGTGACGTGCTCACCCGACGACACGCTCGCCGACGTCGAGCGGCTGTGCGCGCACTACCGGATCTCCGGGGTGCCGGTGACCGACCCCGAGGGCGTGCTCGTCGGCATCGTCACCAACCGCGACATGCGTTTCGAGACCGACGCCTCCCGCCCCGTACGCGAGGTGATGACGCCGATGCCGCTGGTCACGGCGCCGGTCGGGGTCTCGCGCGACGAGGCGTTCGCGCGGCTGCGGGCCCACAAGGTGGAAAAGCTTCCGCTGGTCGACAAGGGCGACCGGCTGCGCGGGCTGATCACCGTCAAGGACTTCACGAAGAGCGAGCAGTATCCGGGCGCCACCAAGGACGCGGCCGGCCGGCTCGTCGTCGGCGCCGGCGTCGGGGTCGGCGAGGAGGCCGAGCTGCGCGCCCGCGCGCTGGTCGAGGCCGGCGTGGACGTCATCGTCGTGGACACCGCGCACGGCCACTCCCGCGGCATGCTCGACATGGTCGCCAAGCTCAAGGCCAACACCCGCGCGGACATCATCGCGGGCAACATCGCCACCCGTGCGGGCGCGCAGGCGCTGGTCGACGCGGGTGTGGACGCGGTGAAGGTCGGTGTGGGCCCCGGCTCCATCTGTACGACGCGGGTCGTGGCCGGGGTCGGCGCGCCGCAGGTGACCGCGATCTACGAGGCCGCGCTGGCCTGCCGCCCCGCCGGGGTGCCGGTGATCGGCGACGGCGGCCTGCAATACTCCGGCGACATCGCCAAGGCCATCGCCGCCGGGGCCGACACGGTCATGCTGGGCTCGCTGCTGGCGGGCTGCGAGGAGAGCCCCGGCGAGTTGATCTTCATCAACGGCAAGCAGTACAAGACCTACCGCGGCATGGGCTCGCTCGGCGCGATGAAAAACCGGGAGCGCGGCGGCTCGTACAGCAAGGACCGCTACTCCCAGGACGGCGTGGCGAGCGAGGACAAGCTGATCCCCGAGGGCATCGAGGGCCAGGTGCCCTACCGCGGGCCGATCGCCGCCGTCGCGCACCAGCTCGTCGGCGGTCTCCGCCAGGCCATGTGGTACACCGGCTCCCGTACGATCGCGGACCTGCAGAAGGACGCGGTCCTCATGCCGATCACCGGGGCGGGGCTGCGCGAGAGCCACCCGCACGACATCCAGATGACGGTCGAGGCGCCCAACTACCAGGTCCGCTGAGAGACTTTTCCGGCCGTGACCACGACCGTGGTCACGGCCGAGCCATGGAAAGGGACGTAGATGGCTGAGGTTGAGATCGGGCGCGGAAAGAGCGGCCGGAGGGCGTACGAGCTCGATGAGATCGGTATCGTCCCCTCCCGCCGCACGCGCGACCCCGAAGAGGTCAGCGTCGCCTGGCAGATCGACGCCTACCGGTTCGAGATGCCGCTGGTCGTGGCCCCGATGGACAGCGTCGTCAGCCCCGACATCGCGATCGCCATCGGCCGGCTCGGCGGGCTGGGCGTGCTCGACCTCGAAGGACTGTGGACGCGTTACGACAGCCCCGAGTCGCTGCTGGCCGAGATCACCTCACTGGAGGACGCCGTCGCGACCCGGCGGCTCCAGGAGCTGTACGCCGAGCCGATCAAGGAAGAGCTGATCGGCCGGCGCATCAAGGAGATCCGCGACGCGGGCATCACGGTCGCGGCCCGGCTGTCGCCGCAGCGCACCGCGCAGTACCACAAGGCGGTCATCGACGCCGGAGTCGACCTTTTCGTCATCCGGGGCACCACGGTCAGCGCCGAGCACGTCTCGGGACGCTCCGAGCCGCTCAACCTCAAGCAGTTCATCTACGACCTCGACGTGCCGGTGATCGTCGGCGGCTGCGCCACCTACACCGCCGCCCTTCACCTGATGCGCACCGGCGCGGCGGGCGTGCTCGTCGGCTTCGGCGGCGGTTCCGGGCACACGACACGTACGGTCCTGGGCGTCGCGGTGCCGATGGCCACCGCGATCTCCGACGTCGCCGCCGCGCGGCGCGACTACCTGGACGAGTCCGGCGGGCGTTACGTCCACGTGATCGCCGACGGCGGCATGCGGCAGTCCGGTGACATCGCCAAGGCGCACGCCGTCGGTGCGGACGCGGTCATGGTCGGCTCGCCGTTCGCCCGCGCGGCCGAGGCGCCGGGACGCGGCTTCCACTGGGGCAGCGAGGCCCACCACGAAGAACTGCCGCGAGGAGCCCGGCTGGAGGTCGGCTCGATCGGCACCCTGGCGCAGATCCTCTACGGCCCCTCGAACGTCGCCGACGGCTCGATGAACCTCATCGGTGCGCTGCGCCGCGCGATGGCCACCGCCGGCTACTCCGACCTGAAGGAATTCCAGCGTGTGCAGGTCGTGGTCGCCCCGCACTGACCCCCGCCCGGCGTCCGGCCGGAGGCCGTTCAGGGCCTGAGCCGATATTCGCGTGCCCCGCTCGCGGCGTCATGGGCCGCCGTTGTGGCCGGACTGGCGGCGACATAGCGTGGTCCCTGCAGACGACGCGAGGGAGTACGCAATGGCGAATGAGGACTCGGTGAACGGACTCGGAAACTCGCGTCTCGGGCCGGCTGAGCGAGCGGCCGCCCTCGACCGGATGGGCACCGACGAGTTCGACGTCGTCGTGGTCGGCGGCGGCATCGTCGGTGCCGGCGTGGCGCTCGACGCGGCCACGCGCGGACTGACCGTCGCCCTGATCGAGGCACGCGACTTCGCCTCGGGCACCTCCTCGCGCTCCTCCAAGCTCATCCACGGCGGTCTGCGCTACCTCGAGCAGCGCGACTTCGAGCTGGTCCGCGAGGCGCTCACCGAGCGCGGCCTGCTGCTGGGCCGGATCGCGCCCCACCTCGTACGCCCGGTGCCTTTTCTGTTCCCGATGACCCACCGCATCTGGGAGCGCGCCTACATCGGCGCCGGCGTGGCCCTCTACGACGGCCTGTCGCTGTCGATGGGCACCGCGCGCGGCGTGCCCCGTCACCGGCACCTCACCCGTACGCAGGCGCTGCGGGTGGCGCCGTCGATGAAGCGCGACTCGTT
>Ga0247774_1000239_pt1 | contig 26657 bp, 25 predicted proteins | sample UWRJL001104B6_FD_179933 | JGI IMG/M metagenome (GOLD analysis project Ga0247774, IMG submission 179933) | Plant litter microbial communities from Arlington Agricultural Research Station in Wisconsin, United States - UWRJ-L001-104B-6 | ecosystem: Environmental > Terrestrial > Plant litter >... | reverse complement strand
ACGAGCGGCGCTCGACGAACGGCACGACCGGATCATCGCGGCGGACAGGCGGCTCCGGTGTCTCAGCGTTCGAGGGAACTGCAGGCGTTTCGAATGCGGCGGGCGTCTCAGGCGCCGATGTCGCCGCGAACGTTGAAATCTCGGCTGCGCCTGACGACTCAGCAACTTCTGGCGTCTCGACGTGCAGCGACGGCGGCGGCAGCGGCTCGTTGGTCACTTCGGCAGCGTGCGCAGCCATCGACGGCTCGTCGACGACGTGAACGGGCGAGGAGTCGGGTTCGTTCGAAGTCGCTTCCGCGACGTCATACCCATCCGTGACGGGCGCGTCTTCTTCGGGCCCAAATGGCGCTCCCGAGGAAACCGCACCAAACGACTCCGCGAGGATCGGCGACGACGAGGTGGCATCCTCTTCGCCCGACGACATCACGATCTCTTCGACGGGGGCGTCCGACTCCAAGCTGCCGAGCGACGCAAAGGTCGAGGGTTCTTCCGTCGACACGGGTTCAGAAGCGAGGTCGGCCGGCACTTCCAATGCAGCCAGCGCATCGGCGACGTCAGTATCTGCGGCATGCGCAGAGGCCCAAGCCGAGCTCGACTCGACCGGCGGGATCTCGACAACTGCCGGCGGCGGGGGCTCCGGCATAGTTACTTCGGCAACGGCAGACGACGTGAATGCCGGCTCTTCCGCCGGAGGCGGCGGCACAACTGCAGCAGCGGGCGCCTCGACCGGCGCGGCCACCGGAGCTGGCTTCGGTGCTGCCTTCGCCACCGCCGGTTTCGCCGGGGCAGGATTCGACAGCGAGTGAATCTTGCGAATGAGCTTGGTGGCATGCGCCACCGGCTGACTCGCCGCGACGGCGTCGCGCATGCGCGCCAGCTCGTCGAGACAGGTCTGCAACACGCCGAACGCGTTGTCGGTCGTGGGAACGACGCCGCTGTCCATCTGCATCACGAGCGTTTCGAGCTCGTGGCTCAGGTCGCCCATCGGCGTGATGCCGGCCATGCGGGCACCGCCCTTGAGCGTGTGCATCGGACGCTTGAGCTCGGAACGCAGCGTCGCGCTGTCGGGCTGGGCGCGCCAGGCCATGAGCGCACGCTCGGAAACGTCGATGAGCTCGGACGCTTCTTCGGTGAAAATCGAGGCGACTTCGGCGTCGTAGTCGGATTCGTACTGCGGCTCACCGTCGTCGTCGTCTTCTTCGGCTACGGCTTCGACAGGCTCTTCTGCGGCGGTCTCTTCGACAGGCGTTTCCGATGTCGGCGTGGCCGCGGCAACTGCGGGCTCCGGCGCGCGCTCAGGCTCGGATGCTACAGCGCGTTCGGGCTCAGGAAGGTCGCTCGCGGCGTCGGCGCCGGGCTGCGCCATGTCTGCAGTCGCAGCGTCAGCAGTAGCTTCTGACACTGCCGGCTCTTCCGCCGTCTCGCTCAGCACGACCTCTTCGACGGCCGGCGTTTCGACAGTGATTTCGCCGAGCACACCCTGCTCGCCGAGCACGATGTCGATCAACGGCTCGTCGGGCGATACGGGCTGCTCTGCGCTCAGGACGCGCGATTCGAGCGTGATGTCTTCGACGTCATCCGCGTCGATCTCTTCGACGACTTCGCCGGACGCGTCCGGCGGGCCATCCGACGCCAGCAGATCGTCGATGCTCTGGACTTCCGGCGAGGCCAGCGCCTCGGCGGCGGTTTCATCTGCAATGGTGCTCGTATGCGCGTTGGCTGCAGCAGCAGCTTCCGCCGCATGCCTGGCAGCATCCGCGATACGCAGATCCAGCGCGCCTTCGGCCTTCGCGATGCGCTCGCGCAGGCTTTCATGAGAAAGAAAGAATCCAGTGTTCTCGTCGAGATGAGAAGCGACGGACTCCATCGCCGTCATGCAATCCGCGAGCAGGTCGAGGTCGGGAGTGGTGATGCCGACGCCAGCGCCGTTGTTGAACGCCTTGCGCAGCCAGTGATCGAGCGGCTCCGCAAGGCGGATGCCATGACGCGCCTCGGCCATCTTGGAGCTGCCCGAGAGCGTGTGGCACGCACGGTAGAGCTCTTCCGACAGGTGATGCGGCGCCGGTTTCGTACGCTCGCGTTCAACGAATGCGCGCACCGTGGCGACGTGCGCCGAGGTTTCGCGAGAATAGATGTCTTTCAGCAGGTCATCCGAGCCGAGCTGATCTTTGGCAGGCGGCGGATTAGGACTGGCTGAGGTCGCGGGGGCGAACGCCGGTGATGGTGAAGGTGTCGCCTGCGGCGACGCCTCTACCGGCGCCGCCGCTACGGTTTTTTTTTCAGCGGACGCCGCTGCAGGGGCCGGTGCGGGCGCAACGGGCCGTGGTGACGAGTCGGATATCGGCTTCGTGGAAGCAAGCGAGTGCGCCCGCGACACGATGCCAGCGATGTCCGCCTGCGGCGCGCGATTCGTTTCGAGCTGATCGACGAGCTGCGGCAGCACCGTCACCGCTTCGCGCAGCACAGTCAGGATCTGCGGCGAGCGCGTAACCGTGTTGTCGAGCAGGCGATTCAGCAGGTTCTCGATGGCCCACGCGAACTCTGAAAGATCGCGCGCGCCGACCATGCGGCCGCTGCCCTTCAGCGTGTGGAACGAACGGCGCATCGTGACGAGGCCGTCTTGCTCGAGCGGGTTCTGCTCCCAGCTCGGGAAATGTTTCTGGATCTTCGCCAGCTCTTCGCGGGCTTCTTCGATGAAGAGCGCGAGCAGCTCCGGGTCCGCCGTGACAGCTGGTGCAATCGTTGGCGACTTCGCCGCCAGCGTCGGAGCGCCGATGCCTACATCTGTATCCGCTTCGTCGCGCGCCATGGGCGCAACCGACGGAATCTGCAACGTACGCGCGAACGATGAAGGATCCAGCGGCGCAACGGTCGGCACCGCAGGCGTCTGCTCGCTCGCGAGCATCTGCAGGCAGGTATGCGCGTTGTCGAGCATGTACCAGGGGTCGCTGCGACCGGCCTGGAGCGTTTCCATGTAGTACTCGACGCTTACGATAGCGTCGGCAAGCCGGTCGACGAACCCCGGCGGCAGACCACCACCACCCGGCTGCATCACGCGCTTCAGCTGCTGCGTGATTTCATCAATGATTTCGACTGCGCGGGACTTACCGAGCATCAGCAGCGCGGCCTTCAGGCCCCGCATCAGGTCCTGCCAGCTGTCGAGGCCGGCCGCATCGAGCACGCCGCCGACGTTCTGCGAAATCGCTTCTTTGACGCGTGCCAGATTCAGGATGCACTCGCGGAGCACCGCGCCCTGCACGAGCCTGAACTCCGCATCGTCGCCATTGGCGGCAGAGGTGGTGCCGCCCATCCCGCTGCCGTCCGCCTTGCGCGGCATGATCATGCCGACGAGGCGATCATCGAGCCGATCTTCCACGCTGATGAGCGTGGCGGCGATCTCGACCAGCGTGGCTTCGTCTGCCTGGAGCTTGCCGGAGACGATCTTCTCGAGCCGCTCGGTTTCGCCCATCACGCTGGAGCGCAACTCGCCCAGACCGAGCACGCCCAGCGTGTCACCGATCTTGCGGAGCATCTCGACCTGCGAAGCGAGCTCCTGCGGCTGACCGGCGCCACGACGCACGAAAATATCGAGAACGTCTTTGACCTTACCCAGATCCTCACGGATCGCGGCGGCCACGGTCTGCATCAGCTTCACGCTGGGTGCAGAGAGATTCTCGCGCTCCTGCTCCACGGTCTCGTCGACCGGCAGCAGCTCGGAGAGACGGAACGACGCCCGAACCGCAGTGACACGTGGGCCCGACGTTTCCGCACGGCCGACGTAATACAGAAGATTGTTCAGCAGCTCGACCGGCGGCGTCTGCGCGTAACGCGCTTCGCCGACTTCATAGAGTCGCTTGATCTCGCGATCCGCAAGACCGAGCAGGCGCTTGATCGACACGCCCCCTTCGAGCCCGTTTTCCTGCAGGGCTTCGACGACCGCGCCCGTCACCCACCACAGCTGGAACAGTGGCTGGCGCGTGGCGATCTGCTCGAGCTTCTGGGAAACGGCGGCGAGAATGTCGAGGTTCTGCTCGATGCGCTCGCCCCGGATCCAGCCGATGAGGCCCACCTGGAAGCGCGCGCGCAGACGACGGGCCCACTGTTCGACGGTGAGCGGCGGCTCGCCTGGAGCCGCGGCAACAGGCTGCGCCTGCTTGTCGGACTTGAGGTTGAGCAGCAGCAGCGTGCCTTCGGAAAGCAGCGCGCTTCCGCGCACGGCACGCAGGTCGTTGAGAAGAGGCAGCAGCACGAGCGCCAGGTCGCGGCCACCCGCGAGCACGCGCTCCAGATAACCGGGCAGCTGAACCATCGCGCGCATCAGCGCGTCGAGGCTCTCCGCCTGGTTCTTGCGCTCGGCAGCGGTCGCGAGCAGATAGCTCGTTACCTGCTCCATTTCTTCGGCGAGCAGCGCTGCGCCGTAGATTTCGAGCACGCGCAGGACGCCCTGCACCTGGTGCAGTTCCTGTTTGCAGCGCTCGAGCAACGTGAGGTTCTCGGGCTGCTCGACATAGTTTTCGAGCGCGCCACGGGCCTCGGACAAGGTCGCGTTCAGCTCGCGACCGACGAAATCGAACGTCTGGGAAGCCACGTCAGGCATCTACTCGCCTCAACTACCGCCGGCCACCGAAATGGGGCGCTTTTCGGGCGCCGGCTTTTCTTCGAGCCGCCGGAATGTGCCGGTCGTCGCCGTCGAGCCGAGCGCAGGCTCGACGGTGGTCCCTGGCAGCCGGAATCCAGCCGCGGATTTACGCAGCCCGGAGGACAGCTCTGCAAGCTTCGCAATGGCCGCCGACGTCGCATTTGTCGAATCCGCGGTCTGCGAGCTGATTTCCTTCAGCACCTGCATGTTCCGCGCGATGTTCTGCGCGGCGGTCGTCTGCTGGCGCGAGCTGCCCGAGATGTTCTGCACGAGGCTCGCGATCTGATTCGAAACCTGTTCGATCTCTTCGAGCGCCGCGCCCGCGTTCTCGGCAAGCAGCGCTCCGCCCACTACGTCGGTGGTGCTGCGCTCCATCGAAACGACGGCTTCGTTGGTGTCGGTCTGAATCGTGCGCACCAGCACTTCGATCTGCTTGGTGGCGTTGGCAGCGCGCTCCGCGAGGCGCTGGACTTCGTCGGCAACGACCGCGAAACCGCGACCTGCTTCGCCGGCCATGGAGGCCTGGATCGATGCGTTGAGCGCGAGAATGTTGGTCTGCTCGGCGATGTCGTTGATCAGCTCGACGATGTTGCCGATCTCCTGCGAGCTCTCGCCGAGACGCTTGATGCGCTTCGACGTCTCCTGAATGGTCTCGCGGATGGTGTTCATGCCGTCGATCGTGCGACGTACGGCGTCACCACCCTTGTGCGCGACTTCGACCGAGTGCCGCGCGACGTCTGCCGCGCGTTCGGCGTTGCCGGACACTTCTTCTGTCGCGCCGGCCATGCCGCCAGCGGACTCGGTCGCGGAAGCGATCTGCTTCGACTGCGCGCCCGACGCTTTCGCGAGATGCGCGGACAGCGCCTGCGTCTGTCGGGCGGCGCTATCGAGATGAATGGCGGACTGGTTGATCGTCGTGACGAGGCCGCGTAGCGCGTCGACCGCGTAGTTGATCGAGTCTGCGATCGCGCCGGTGATGTCTTCGGTAACCGTCGCCTGCACGGTGAGATCGCCGTCTGCCAGGCTCGACAGCTCGTCGAGCAGACGAAGAATGGCTTGCTGGTTACGGTCGGCTTCCTTGCGCTGGGTTTCGAGCGCGAGGCGATGGCGATCCACTGTGTCCCGCATCGCCTTGATGCCGAACCAAAGCGCGAGCACCACGACCAGCAGAGCAGCTGCCAGGACGACCGGCAACAGATCGATCAAGCCCGCATCACCCGCCGGCGCAGCGCGAGCCGCGGTGATGGCATAGGCACGCGCATCTTCCGTCACAGCCTGAGCAGCACCCTGCGCGGCCGGCAGCGCCGGAGCTGCATTCACAGCACTGCGAACTGCAGCGCCGAGATCGGTATAGAGCTGATTGACGTTCTGCAGGCGGGACGCGGCCTGCGGACCGGTCGCTTTCGGAATGCCGAGGCCCGTATCCGTGCCCTGGAATCCCTTGATCACCTGACCGATGTAGTCCGAGCTTTCCGCCAGGCGCTGCGCAGCTTCGTTGGGCTTCGCTGAACCGTTGGCCAGCGCGGCAACGTCGAGCTGCAGGCGCTGCGCGCGAACTTCGAGGCGTTCGAGTGCGCGCGACGATGCTTCTAGGCTCGCACCTGAAAGTCCGCTGGCGAGCGTGCCCACTTCGGCAAGCAGCTTCGGCACGATCTCCCGTGCTTCGCGAGCCGCGTTGGCAGCGTCTGCCAGCGAGCCACGAGCCTGCAGTACCGCTTCGGCGTTGGTCACGACGCGCGGGTAACGCTGGTCCTTGGCAAAGGGGGCGTCCGGATTCGCAGCCGCGGCGTCCTTCAGATCCTTGAGTGCGCGCTCGAAGTTGCCGAGCGAGCGGCTGTCGCCAGCCGCCGCGCCCTGCGCGTCGATGGCAAGCGAGTTGATGGAGTCGACAGGAGCGCTGGACGTGGTCGGCGCAGCCTGGCGTCCCATGAACCACAACACGCCGACGGCAATAGCCATCAACGCGCCGAGAACGATGAGTGCGTCGAGCCCTCGCCCGGGGCGCACGGGTGCCGCAGTGGTCATGTCACAGGCCTCATGCTGCCGCCTCCGAGAAGCTCGTGCTCTCGAGGATCTGTCGCAGGCTCAGCACGGGCCATTGTTCGGCACCCCGCTTGAACGAGCCGGCGAGATAACGTTCGCAACGTGCCACCGTCGGTGGCGCGTCCCCTGAAAATTCACCTTCCGCGAAACGGCGGAAGCCCAGCACTTCGTCGACGACGAGACCTGCCGGAATTTCCCGATGATTGACGACGATGATTCGCGTGTTGCGGGTCATCGGCGTCACGCCACTGCCGAGGAACTGTCTCAGGTCCACGATCGGCAGCAGCTGGCCCCGCACGTTTGCGAGGCCCTTGATCCAGGTCTTGGCGCCGGGCACGCGCGTCAGCGCGTTCGGCACACTCAACACTTCACGCGTTTCCTCGCGTGCGACGAGATAAAGCTCACCCGCCATGCGCATGGCGACTCCGACCCATTCGCGGCCGGACGACGTTTCCTGCGCAACCTGCGCGGAAAGCGCCCGTCCCCGGCGTTCGAGCTCGGCGAGCAGCTCGAAGGGACGGTCGCGGAGGCTCTTGAGCGAAACCGCGTCGGTCATGTCTCCGGGCCTGTTCCGTTAGCCCGCAAGAGTGGCCTGAGCCTTCGCGACCAGCTGATCGGGCGACACGGGTTTCACCATGTAGTCGATCGCGCCCTGGCGCAAACCCCAGATGCGGTCGGTTTCCTGCCCCTTCGACGTCACCATGATGATCGGGATGGTGCGTGTCTTCGGGTCGTTCGCCAGCGTGCGCGTGGCCTGGTAGCCGTTCATGCCCGGCATGACGATGTCCATGAAAATGAGGTCCGGCACCATTTCGCGGGCCAGTCGGACGCCTTCGGCGCCATCGGCAGCCGCGGCTGTCTTGTAGCCGTGACGCTCCAGCGCCTTCTGCATGACGTGCACCTCGGTCGGCGAGTCGTCGACGATCAGGATGAGAGCCATGGTGGTGTTCATCTCCCGATGTGCGTCTCGATGGCGCTCAACAGCTCGTCCTTCGTGAACGGCTTGGTGAGGTAGTGCTCGGAGCCGACGATGCGCCCGCGCGCACGGTCGAAGAGTCCGTCCTTGGAGGACAGCATGATCACCGGGATCGCGCGGAAGACCTTGTTGTGCTTGATGAGGGAACAGGTCTGATAGCCATCGAGGCGCGGCATCATGATGTCCACGAACACGATGTCGGGCTGATGGTCGGCAATCTTCGCCAGCGCGTCGAATCCGTCGATTGCCGTAAACACCTCGCAACCTTCCTTGGCGAGGAGCGTTTCGGCGGTACGACGAATCGTTTTGCTGTCGTCGATCACCAGGACCTTGAGGCCCTGAAGCTTTGCATTCGTGCCGCTCACGTCAGGCGACTCCTCCCAAGCCAAACGCATGACCCAACACGCCAGCTGTCGCGGAACCTGAATGGCTCCGGATACAGACAAGCGCAACCAGACACATATGTTGGCCGTACTCAGGGCAAGCGCAGCGCGGTTTTAACATATCGGTATAGCTCCGGCTATGCCACGCGCGTCACGTTTCTGAAGCATTGCGCGAGAGATGGGCCTCTCGACAGAGCGATGCGGACATATTCGCGACGGGCCTAGCATAATTCCCGCCCCCAGCGAGGTGACGGCATGAGCGACTCTTCTCTCCCTTCGATTCGTCTCGGCGTGGTGATGGATCCCATCGAGGACATCAAGTACGCCAAGGACTCCACACTGGCCATGCTACTCGCCGCGCAAGCGCGACACTTTGAACTGGTCTACATGGAGCAAAACGATCTGTCTCTCCGTGATGGCAGGGCCTACGCCCGCATGCGGCAACTGACCGTTCGCCCCGATGCGACAGGCTGGTACACCCTCGGTGAGCCGAAAGTCGCGCCGCTCGCAGGGGCGGTGGACGTCATCCTGATGCGCAAGGACCCGCCGTTCGACATGGAATTCATCTATACGACCTACATCCTCGAACGGGCCGAGATCGAAGGCGTGATGATCTGCAATCGCCCGCAGGGCCTGCGGGACATGAACGAGAAGGTGTACACCGCGTGGTTCGCGCAAGCCTGCGCGCCCACTTTCATCACGCGGGACATGAGCGACATGGCTGCGTTCGTGCGCGAGCACGGCAAGGCGGTGTGCAAACCGTTGCACGGCATGGGCGGCCGCTCGATCTTCGTCGTCACGGCGGACGACAAGAACATGAATGTCATCTTCGAAACGCTGACGAATTACGGCCAGCAGTTTGCGATCGTGCAGCGGTATATCCCCGATATCGTCGCAACCGGCGATTCGCGTGTGCTGCTGATCGACGGCGAGCCTGTGCCGTTCGCGCTGGCGCGCATTCCTTCTGCATCGGATAACCGCGGCAATCTCGCCGCCGGCGCGAAAGGCGTGGGACGCCCATTGAACGATCGGGATCGCTGGCTGGCCGCGCAGGTCGGGCCCACGCTCGCGTCGAAAGGCATGATCTTCGTCGGCCTCGACGTGATCGGCGGCTACGTCACCGAGATCAACGTGACGAGCCCGACCGGCATCCGTGAGCTGGACAAGCAATTCAACCTGAACATCGGCGACCTGCTGATCCAGGCGATCGAGAAGCGACTGAAGCGCGCGGCGTGACGTGTCGGTGTTTTTCGACAGCGCGCGATGAGCGACAGTACACGCGGCAGGCGAACCGGCTCGTTATACTGAATCCGTGGCTTCTAAAAGTCTGACACTGCGCGAAGGCATCGCGCCCGTTCGGGACCGGTTGCTTGCGACTCTCTTTCTCGCGGGCCTGCTCCACGCCATTGTGATCCTCGGCATCACCTTCACCGCATCGGCCGGCGAAGGCGACGGCGCACCTGGTCTCGAAGTGCTGCTCACGTCGGAAGAACTGCCGGAGAGCGACGCGAACGACCAGGCGACGTATCTCGCCCAGCGCACCCAGGTCGGCTCGGGCAACACGAAGAAACGAGTCGCTCCGCGCAATCGTGCGTCGTCCGTTCCGGTGCCCGGCCAGGCGGGTTCGCCGGACGGCACCGCAATCGGCCCTGCTGGAAGTGCCGCGGGCAGTCGCGACGAAAACCTGCTCACGACCACGTCGTGGCAGGCAAATGTTGTGTATCTCGCAGACTCGGGCGATTCCGGCAGCAAGACGGAAAAAGCCGCATTGCTCGCCGAACAGAAACCTGATCAACCCGGCCCCGAGGACGAAGCAGGCCCTGCCCAGCTGCGCGGACCGGATCGTGACGAGCTGTGGATCACGCCCGATACTCGTGCCGCCACGCTCGCGCCCTATCTGGATGCATGGCGCCGCAAAGTGGAGCGTGTCGGCACCGTGAACTACCCAGCGGTTGCCAAAGCAAAGGCCGGCACTGCGAGTCCAGTGCTCGAGGTCGCGGTCAACTCGAGCGGCGTGCTGGAAAAAGCCGTCATTCGCACCTCCAGCGGCGATCCGTCGCTCGATGCAGCGGCCATCGAAATCCTCAAGCTCGCGAGCCCGTTCGATCCGTTCCCGGCCGAGTTGTCGCGTGAATACCGCCTGTTGCGGTTTGCCTACGAATGGCAGTTCACTGGCGGTCAGGTCGAGCGCGGCGGCGTGACCGCTGTTCCTTGAGCGCACCGCGTCGCTTCCTCATACTCGGGTCATGAGCGAGACGAGCCTCACGAACCATCTGCTGATCGCGATGCCGACGCTCGCCGATCCCAATTTTTCCCAGACCGTGACGATCGTCTGCGAGCACACCGAGAAAGGCGCGCTCGGGATCGTCGTCAACAAGCCGCTGCCGATGCGCCTGTCGGATGTGCTCGAGCAGATGAGTCTCGAGGCCGGCAGTGAATACATCGCCGCGAAGCCGGTGCTGCGTGGTGGACCGGTGAGCACGGACCGCGGTTTCGTCCTGCACCGGCCAGGCGGCAAGTGGGATCACTCGCACCGGGTTTCGGACATGATCCAGGTCACCACATCTCGCGACGTGCTTGCCGCGATCGCGCGTGGCGAAGGGCCGGACGATGCGTTCATCGCGCTCGGCTATGCGGGGTGGGAAGCCGGACAACTCGAGCACGAGATCAAAGAGAATTCCTGGCTCTCGATGCCTATCGACGCCCGCATGGTGTTCGACCTGCCGTATGAAGAGCGCTGGAGCGCCGCCTGGCGTTTCATGGGCATCGACAAAGACATGCTGAGCCGCAGTGCCGGGCACGCTTAGTTCATTGGAAAAAAGTCGCCTGCGGCGCTTTTTTCGGACGGCGGCTTTGTTTCCGGCGGCAAAAAGCGTGGTTTTTGCCGCCTGCTTCAGCGCGTGGCTACGCCCGGGCGGGTGGCTCAAGTTGGGCTGATGTCTGCAATTCAGACCCTTCTCGCGTTCGACTTCGGCAGGAAACGCATCGGCATCGCGAGCGGCGACACGCTCACCTGCACCGCCGGTCCGCGGCCTGCGGCTGCTGTGCTCGGTTCGGGCCCCGACTGGCCTGCGATCGAGCGGGAAGTGCGTACCCTGCAACCCCACCTATTGATCGTCGGCGCTCCGTATAATGCCGACGGTTCTCCCGGAACCCTCGCGAACGACGCGAGCGGTTTCGCCGCCGAGCTGGAACGCCGCTTCGGAATTCCCGTGAAACGTGTCGACGAGCGCTGGTCTTCGCTGCAGGCGAACGAGCGCCTGAAAACACAACGCGCGAGCGGTGAACGCAAACGGCGCATCCGGAAGGAAGACATCGACAGTGCCGCGGCCGCCGTCATCCTCGAACGGTGGCTCGCGGGTGAAGGAGGCTGACCGAGCCCATGAGTGCCCCAATGAGTGCCGCAGAACAGTCCGTGTCCACCAGCTACCCCGGTGGGGTCAATCAGTTCCGGCGCGACGGATCGCTCCGCCATTTCCTCACGCTCGAGGGCGTACCGTTGCCGATCATCGAAGGACTGCTCGATCGCGCGCAGGGATTCGTGCGCACACTCGGCAAACAGCGCCCGGCGTTCAGCCAGGCCCTGCACGGCGTGACGGTGGCGAATCTGTTTACCGAGCCCTCCACGCGTACGCGCGTTTCCTTCGAGCTCGCCGCCAAGCGGCTCGGTGCGGATGTTGTGAATCTCGAAGTGCAGCTGTCGTCGCGGGTCAAAGGCGAAAGCATGCTCGATACGGTGTGCACGCTCGAATCGCTGCACGTCGACGTGCTGGTCATCCGGGAAGCGGAAGCGGGCGTGCTCGCGCTCGTCGCCAACAACGTCGCACCTCACGTGAGCGTGCTGTCGGCGGGCGAGTCGCACATCTCGCATCCCACGCAGGGGCTGCTCGATGCGCTCACGGTTCGCCAGTACAAGAAACGGTTCGACCAGCTCGCCATCGCCATCGTCGGCGACATCCAGCATTCGCGCGTTGCGCGTTCGGCGTATCAGGTGTTTCGCACGCTGGGTGTACCAGACCTGCGCATCGTCGCGCCGCCGGCATTCATGCCCAAGCCGGACGAATTCGCGGGCTGCTCGCGGCATGCCACGCTGAAAGCCGGCCTCAAGGATGTGGACGTGGTGATGATGTTGCGCATCCAGAAGGAGCGCATGACGCATGCATCACTGCCCGATGCGGATCGCTATTTCTCGAAGTACGGACTGACTTCGGAGCGGCTCGCCGTCGCCAAGCCGGATGCGATTGTCATGCACCCGCAGCCGATGAATCGCGGGATCGAGATTTCGTCGGATGTCGCGGATGGAAAGCAGTCGGTGATCCGGGATCAGGTGAGGAATGGGGTGGCGGTGAGGATGGCTGTTCTCCAGACGGTGATGGAGAAGGTGACCACCGACTAGAGCTGGGGCATCAATAAGAAGCCCTCAATCGCCGCGCGGCTCAGAGGGCTCGCGCAACGACTTCGCAACCGCTCCTCAGTCGTGCGGCGAATCCGAAATCAGCCGAAGTTGATCTTGGCCTCGAGATTGGTCCGCGAATCCGCATTCACCAACGCTTCCTCGAGCTCGATGCGGTTCTGCTTGTAGAGGTGCAGCAGCGCCACGTCGAAGCTTTGAATGTCCCGCTCGCCGCTCTGGATGATCGCTTCCTTGATCGAGGTGACGTCGCCCTTCTTCACGAGCTCGGCGATGTGAGGCGTATTGATCATCACTTCGACCGCAGCCACGCGCTTGCCGTCCTTACCCATCACGAGCCGCTGGCCCATGATGGCCTTCAGGTACTGCGACAGGTCGAGGAAGATCTGGTGGTGCTGGTCTCGCGGGAACATGTTGATGATGCGGTCCAGGGCTTCCGCGCAGTTGTTCGCGTGAAGCGTGCACAGCACCAGGTGGCCCGTGCCCGACAGGTTGATGGCCGCTTCCATGGATTCGCGGTCGCGCACCTCGCCGATCAGAATCACGTCGGGTGCCGCGCGCATCACGCCGCGCAGGGCGCGTGAATAAGACTTCGTATCGAGGCCCACTTCGCGCTGATTCACGAGCGAACGCTTGTTCGTGTGCAGGAACTCGATCGGATCCTCGATGGTGACGATGTGGTCCGAGGAGTTCTCGTTGCGGTAATTGATCATTGCCGCAATCGAGGTGCTCTTACCGGAGCCGGTGGCGCCGACCATCATCACGAGGCCGCGCTTCATCATGATGAGGTCGCGCATCACGTCCGGCATGCCGAGCACGTCGAGGCGCGGCATATCGGCGGTGATGTAACGCATGACGATCGCGGGATAGCCACGCTGCATGAACACGTTCACGCGGAAGCGCCCGAGGCCGGGCTCGGAAATCGCGAAATCGAGCTCCCACTCGCGCAGGAACCACTCGCGCTGCTCCGGGCTCATGAGCGCGAGCGCCGTCTGGCGCACCGTTTCGGGCGACAGCACCTGCTTGTTCACCGGCAGGATCTGGCCCTCGATCTTGATCTTGATGGGCGCGTTGGACGTGAAGAAGAGGTCCGACGCCTTTTTCTCCACCATCAGCTTGAAGAGCGGCTTGGTGTTGATTCCCGGAACAGCCTTGCCTTCCAGCGCGGCGTAAGTGCCCGTCGCCGACAGCGTGGACTGCGGGCCGGTTGACCCCGGCGAGCCCGGATCGCGCGGCTCGTTCGTCGACATCGCCCCTCCTCCCGTTTTACCCAGTGCTTCGGCTTTCAAATGACCCGTCCTTGCTCTTCTTCGACGATGCGCAGCGCGCCGCCGTCATCGATGTTCTTGGCTTCGCGCTTGCTCTCGAGCTTGATGCGCAGACGCAGCTCGTTCTTCGAGTCCGCGTTGCGCAGGGCGTCTTCGTAGGAAATGAAGCCTGTCTCGTAGAGCTCGTACAGGCACTGGTCGAAGGTCTTCATGCCGAGACGCGTGGAGCGCGACATCACCTCTTTGATCTTGGCGACCTCACCTTTGAAGATGAGGTCCTGGATCAGGGGCGAATTCAGCATGATCTCGGTAGCGGCGATGCGGCCGGCACCGGACTCACGGGGAATCAGGCGTTGGGAAATTAGCGCGCGGATGTTAAGCGACAGGTCCATGAGGAGCTGTTCGCGACGCTCGTCCGGGAAGAAGTTGATGATGCGGTCGAGCGCCTGGTTGGCACTGTTGGCGTGGAGCGTCGCCAGCACGAGATGGCCCGTTTCGGCGAACTGGATGCCGTGCTCCATCGTCTCGCGGTCACGGATTTCGCCGATGAGGATCACGTCTGGCGCCTGGCGCAGCGTGTTCTTCAGGGCGCTCTGCCACGAATCCGTATCCACGCCGACTTCGCGATGGGTGATCACGCAGCCCTTGTGCTGGTGAACGTATTCCACCGGATCTTCGATCGTGATGATGTGGCCGCGGGTTTTCTCGTTGCGGTAGCCGACCATCGCAGCGAGCGAGGTGGATTTGCCGGAGCCGGTGCCGCCCACGAGCAGCACGAGGCCGCGCTTGGTGAGCACGACTTCCTTGAGGACTGGCGGCAGGTCCAGCTCCTCGAAAGTCGGAATCTTGGCGTTGATGAGGCGGATGACGCAGCCGACGGCGCCCTGCTGTACGAATGCGCTGACACGGAAGCGGCCGATGCCCGGCGGCGCGATCGCGAAGTTACATTCCTTGTTGGCGTCGAATTCCTTGGTCTGCCGATCGTTCATGATCGCGCGGACGAGGGTGGCCGACTGTTCCTGGGTCAGGGCGCGCTCGCTCTGGGGGCGCACCTCGCCGTCGATCTTGATCGCCGGCGGAAAGCCCGCGGTGACAAAGAGGTCGGAAGCCTTCTTTTCCACCACACGACGCAGGAGATCCTGCATCAGCTTGATTGCTTGATCGCGATCCACGGCTTACACCTTCCGGAAATTCATCAGATCGCGTCCTTGTTCTGCGCCTTGTAACGCGCCTCTTCCTTGCTGACCTGTCCCTTGGCGACCAGCTCTGTCAGGCACTGGTCGAGCGTCTGCATGCCCGCTGACTGGCCGGTCTGGATGGCCGAATACATCTGCGCGATCTTGCCTTCGCGAATCAGGTTACGGATCGCAGGGGTGCCGATCATGATCTCGTGGGCCGCGATGCGCCCGCCGCCGTTCTTCTTGAGCAGCGACTGCGAGATGACCGCGCGCAGCGACTCCGAGAGCATCGACCGGACCATTTCCTTTTCCGCCGCCGGGAACACGTCGACCACGCGGTCGATGGTCTTGGCGGCAGACGAGGTATGGAGCGTGCCGAACACCAGGTGCCCCGTCTCCGCCGCCGTGAGCGCGAGGCGGATGGTTTCCAGGTCGCGCATTTCGCCGACCAGCACGACGTCCGGATCTTCGCGGAGCGCGGAACGCAGCGCCTCCGTGAAGCCCAGGGTATCGCGATGGACTTCGCGCTGGTTCACGAGACAGCGCTTGGATTCGTGCACGAACTCGATCGGATCCTCGATCGTGATGATGTGATCCGGCCGGTTGTCGTTACAGTGGTTCACCATGCCGGCGAGCGTCGTGCTCTTGCCGGAACCGGTCGGGCCGGTCACCAGCACCAGGCCGCGCGGGAGCATGCACAGGTCGCGAAAGATCTTGGGCGCGTTCAGGTCGTCCAGCGACAGGATGGTGGAAGGAATGTTCCGGAACACGGCTCCGGCGCCACGGTTCTGGTTGAACGCGTTGACGCGGAAGCGCGCGAGCTTGGGGATCTCGAACGAAAAGTCGGTCTCGAAGAATTCTTCGTAGGCCTTGCGCTGCTTGTCGTTCATGATGTCGTACACCATGCTGTGCACTTCCTTGTGGGCGAGTGCAGGCATGTTGATGCGCTTCATGTCGCCGTCGACGCGAATCATCGGCGGCACACCGGAAGAAAGATGCAGGTCGGATGCGTTGTTCTTGACGGCGAACGCCAGGAGCTGCGCGATGTCGACGGCCATTACGGATCCTCACGACTTTCAATGCATCCGCAGCGGGGCAGCCGCAGGGACCTGCGGCAGTAGCGGAAGCGAGTGCCAGTATAAACGAGGGGTTCCGTGACCAATATGTTAATGGCTCCGCAGAATTTGGCTGCGAACATACGAACCGTGCGGGAGCGCATCCGGACCGCCGCGGAACGGTGCGGCCGCAGTGTCGACTCCGTCACACTGCTCGCAGTCAGCAAAACCCACCCCGTTGATTTGATACGGGCTGCCGCGCAGGAAGGCGTGGAACACTTTGGCGAAAGCTATGTGCAGGAGGCCCTGCCCAAGATCGAGACACTCCGGGGGCTCGAGCTGACCTGGCACTTCGTCGGACAGCTCCAGGGCAACAAGACCCGGGTGATCGCAGAGAATTTTCACTGGGTGCACGGAGTCGACCGGCTGCGCATCGCCCAGCGCCTGTCGGACCAGCGACCGTTTCATGCGCCACCGCTCAACGTCTGCCTGCAGGTGAACGTGGGCGGCGAAGCGACGAAGGCCGGCGTAGAGCCGAAAGACCTGCCGGACCTGGCCAACACCGTGGCTGCCCTGCCCCGCCTCGCTTTGCGAGGACTCATGTGCATTCCGCCTCCGGAAGACGATTCCGAGCGGCAGCGGTACTGGTTCCGGGAGACGGCCCGGCTGTTGAACGGCCTGCACGTGCCCGGCACGACGCTCGATACCTTGTCCATGGGAATGAGCGACGACCTGGAAGTCGCCATCGAAGAAGGTTCCACCCTGATCCGGATAGGTACTGCGCTCTTCGGCGAACGGCCGCGAGGTTAGAATCCCACTCGCATGAACATTCGCACCCAGCTCGAAAGACTCGCATTCCTCGGCGGCGGCAACATGGGCCGCGCACTCATCGGCGGCCTGCTCCAGCAGGGCACGCGGCCGGAGGCCATTTCGGTCGGCGAAACCTACGAGCCGGCACGCGATTCGCTTTCGAAGGATTTCGGCATCAGCGCCACCGCGGACAACGCGGCGGCTGTCGAAGGCGCCACTGTCGTCGTGCTTTCGGTCAAGCCGCAGGATGCCGGCGCCGTGCTGGCGCCGCTGGCTCCATCGCTTCAGCGCGCGCGGCCCGTGATCATCTCCGTTTGCGCAGGCATCAACGTCGCGTCGCTCGAAAGCTGGGCGGGCGGCGGCCTCGCCGTGGTGCGCGCAATGCCGAATCGTCCTGCACTGGTCGGCGCCGGTGCTACGGGTTTGTATGCGCCCGCTGCTGTGAGTGCAACAGATCGCGCGCGCGCCGAAGCAGTGATGCGCGCCACAGGTGAAGTCATCTGGGTGAAAGAAGAAGCCCACATCGATGCAGTCACAGCGCTGTCGGGTAGCGGCCCGGCATACTTCTTTTTCCTTGCGGAGCTGATGGCGCAGACCGGTGTAGAGCTCGGTCTCGAGCCCGACGCCGCGAAACGACTGGCGGTCGCAACGTTGCACGGCGCCGGCGCCCTGGCACGCGCGACCGACGGCGATCTCGCCCGCCTGCGTGCAGAAGTGACGTCAAAAGGCGGCACTACCGAAGCGGCGCTGCAAGTGATGAATGCCGAAGACCTGCGTGGCGTCGTGAGCCGCGCGATGACCGCCGCGGCCCGCCGTGGCGGCGAGCTTGCGGCACAATTCGGTCAACCGGCTCGACGCTGAAGCCCATCAGCCAGTCGACGAGCCACTCAAAGAGTCCATTCAAAGAGATAGTCGCGCACCCATGAATGCCCTGATTTTCATCGTCCAGACGCTGCTCTCATTGGTGCTGTTCGTCTTCATGGCCCGGGTGCTGCTGCAGTTCGCACGCGCGGACTTTCGCAATCCGCTGGCCCAGGCGGTCGTGAAGATCACGAATCCTCTCGTGCTGCCGCTGAGACGCGTGCTGCCGCCGATCGGCAAGGTCGATACGGCCTCGATCGTCGCGGTGATCATCGTGGCGACGATCGAAGTGGTCATCGTCACCAAGATGAGCACGTACTTCGTGCCCGATCTGCTCACGTGGGTACGGCTCATCGTGCTGGAGATCCTCCGCACGGCACTGTCGGCATATTTCTACGCAATTCTGCTCTACGCGATCTTATCGATGATCGCCCCGGGCGGTTACTCGCCCGTACAGTCGCTGCTCGGTTCGCTGTGTGAGCCGATCCTGCGGCCCTTCCGCAAGATCATCCCGCCGATCGCTGGCCTCGATTTCTCGCCGCTGTGGGCGCTCATCGCCATTCAGGCACTGCTGATCCTGCTGCGTTCTGCTTGAGCGGCGATCAGGACTGGTGCTGCGTCCAGGGCGCCGATCTCGTTCTTCGTCTGCGCGTACGTCCTCGCGCTTCACCTGAAGGTTTCGCTGGCGTGCGCGCGGGCCGCCTGCTGGTGCGTGTTTCTGCCGCTCCGGTCGAAGGTGAGGCGAACGAACGTCTCATGAGGATTCTCGCCCGCGAGCTCGACATGCCAGTCGCATCGCTCGTTCTCACGCGCGGCGTGACGAGCAGAGACAAGGATGTGCTCGTCAGATCAGCAGCCGCGCGTCACATCGAAATCATTGCGCAATTCACTGCGTAAGCTGCGTGCCGAAGCGCTTCGTCCGCGCACTGCGCGGACAGCTGTCTCGCGAGCACTCGCGCGATGTGCTCGGAAGCCTTGTTTTACAGGGGTTTGCGCACATTGCATGCCGCCGGCCACAGCTCGATGCGCGTCGCGACAGCATGCCGGGTATCGAGCAAACGCTGGAAATAAAGCCATTTTCAGCATCGCTTAGAACGAAAAAACGCTTGCGAACGCGCGCTGGTGTGCTATTTTTCGCGCCGATTCTCATCGGCGCTCGCGTGCGCCCACAGTTTTCAAACATTCGAGGAGTACGGCATATGGCGAAAAAAGGTGGCGCACCGACGAAGTCGGAAGTCCTCACTCAGATTTCCAAGGACACGGGTCTGTCGCGGAAGCAGGTTGGCGGCGTTTTCGATTCGCTCAGTGCAGTCATCAAGAAGAGCCTGCGTAGCGGCGGTCTCTTCACGGTGCCCGGCCTCATGAAGCTCAAGGTCGTCAAGAAGCCCGCCACCAAGGCGCGCGAGGGTGTGAACCCGTTCACTGGCGAGAAGATGACGTTCAAGGCCAAGCCCGCGAGCAAGAAGGTGCGCGTGCTGCCTCTGAAGAATCTGAAGGCGATGGTGAACTGAGGTCTCTCACGAGACTGAAGAATGCGCGGCGCGATCGGTTCGCGGCGCGGTCTTCGACGAAGAACCCGGACGCGCTCGCGCTGCCGGGTTCTTTGCTTTTGGAGTCCCGGAAAACGCTGGAAAAACAGCGTGCGGCGGATCGATCAGCTCTGGCGCGCGAAGGCGGTCACCGCGTCCCGCAATTCATTCAATTTGCCGTGGAAGAAGTGCTCCACACCCGGCAACAGCGCGATCTCGGGCGGATGCGGCAACTTCGATGCCCATTCGATCACTTCCGTGTGATTCACGAGATCGTCGTTGTCGCCTTGAACGATGAGCCACGGACACGTCGGTGGCGGCACATCGTCGAGCGACACGCGACGAATCGCTGGCGCCACGGTGACGAGCCGCTGCGGATTCACCTGAGCAGCGGCGCGAATAGCGACAGCGCCACCGAACGAAAAGCCGCCGAGCCACACCGCAGCTTCCGGCCATTTTTCCCGACCAGCGGCGACAACTGCCAGCGTGTCTTCGGTTTCACCGATGCCATCGGCAAAACTGCCGGCACTCTTGCCGACGCCACGAAAATTGAAGCGGATCGTCGGCAGGCCCAGGTCGTGAAACGCTCGCGCGAGTGAATACACGACCTTGTTGTCGAGCGTGCCGCCGAACAGCGGGTGTGGATGGCAGATCACACCGAACGCGACCGGCCCCGCGTCGCTCGTCGATGTGCCGCCTGGACCTTGCGGAGTCTCGATGCGGGCCTCGATGTCTCCAGCGGGGCCCTGCAACGTCACACGCTCATGTAACGGTAAAGCAGCCGAAGTCACTCGATGCCCACGAGCTCCACGTCGAACACGAGCGTAGCGTTCGGCGGAATCACGCCGCCCGCACCGCTGGCGCCGTAGCCTTTTTCAGGCGGAATCACCAATCGGCGCTGGCCACCGACCTGCATGCCGACGACGCCTTCGTCCCAGCCCTGGATCACCATGCCGGCACCGAGCGGAAAGCTGAACGGCTCGTTGCGATCGCGCGAGCTGTCGAACTTCTTGCCCTTCTTTTCCGGCGCGCCTTCGGAATAGAGCCACCCCGTGTAATGCACGACGGCGGTCTGGCCCTTCGCAACGGCAGCGCCGGTGCCTGTCTTGATATCGGTCATGAATGGCTCCTGAGGTATTGCAGGTGTCGCAGCGTACTCTGCCGGCGTGGAATGCGAAGCCCCGCCGTCGCATGCGACCAGCGCAAGCGGAGCGAGCACGACGAACACCGCGATGAAGCGGAATCGATGCATCAGCCGTGACTCCCGGATTTTCAGCTCGCGCCCGCGAGCCGGATGAGCACCCGGTTCAACCGCTGCACATACGCCGTCGGATTCGCGAGCTGACCGCCTTCCGCCAGCGCGGCCTGATCGTAAAGCAGTTGCGCAAGCTCGGCGAACTGACCTTCATCGCTCACCGCATCGAGGTATTGCACGAGCGGATGCGACACGTTGAGCTCCAGCGCAGGCTTCGACTCGGGCACCTTCTGTCCCGACGCCTGCAGCACCCGGCGCATGCTCGAGCCGAACTCGTCTTCGCCCAGCACCAGCACCGACGGTGAATCCTTCAGGCGCGTGCTCGCGCGCACGTCGCTCACGCGATCGCCCACCGCATCCTTCACACGCTTCAGCAGGCCTTCCTTCGCTTTCGCGACTTCTTCCTGCGCGGCCTTGTCAGCCTCGGGTGCTAGCGCGCCGAGCTCCAGGTCTCCGCGCACAGCGTCCTTGAACTTCTTGCCTTCGAACTCTTCGACCTGGCCCATGACCCATTCATCGATGCGATCGCCGAGCAGCAGCACTTCGATGCCGCGCTCCTTGAGCTGCTCGATGTACGGGCTTGCGCGTGCCGAATCGACGCTGTCGGAGATGATGTAGTAGATGCGCTCCTGGCCTTCCTTCATGCGCTCCACGTACTGCTTCAGGCTCACCGTGGGCTCGTTGCCCTCTTCGCGGGTGCTCGCGAAACGCAGCAGCGGCAGGAGCTTGTCGCGATTGGTACGATCTTCGGCCAGGCCTTCCTTCAGCACCGCGCCGAATTCTTTCCACACCGTACGGTATTTCTCCGGCTCATCCGTCGCGAGCTTCGTGAGCGTGTCGAGCACGCGGCGCGTGAGACCGCTGCGGATCGCCTCGACCTCCGGATCTTCCTGCAGCAGCTCGCGGGACACGTTCAGCGGCAGGTCGCCTGAATCCACCACACCTTTGACGAAGCGCAGGTAGAGCGGCAGGAACTGCTCGGCGTCGTCCATGATGAAGACGCGCTTGACGTAGAGCTTCAGGCCACGCGCAGCGTCCCGCTGCCACAGGTCGAAGGGCGCACGGCCCGGGATGTAGAGCAGGCTCGTGTACTCGCGCTTGCCCTCGACGCGGTTGTGGCTCCAAGCGAGCGGCTCGGAATGATCGTGCGAGACGTGCTTGTAGAACTCCTTGTACTCCTCGTCCTTGATGTCGCTGCGGGCACGGGTCCACAGCGCCTTCGCCTGGTTCACGGCCTCGTATTCGACCGAAGCCTCGCCTTCCTTGCGCATGAGCACCGGGAAGCTGATGTGGTCCGAATAACGCCGGATCAGCGAGCGCAGGCGCCATGCGTCGGCATATTCCTTCGCATCCTCCTTGAGGTGCAGGGTGACTGCCGTGCCGCGCTCCGCGCGCGTGAGGTTCTCGATGGTGTATTCGCCGTCTGCGCTCGACTCCCAGCGCACGGCCGAGTCTTCGGGCTGGCCGGCCTTGCGGGTGAGCACTTCGACGCGATCGGCAACGATGAAGGCCGAGTAGAAGCCCACGCCGAACTGGCCGATGAGCTGGGAGTCTTTCTGCTGGTCGCCGCTGAGGCTCTTGAAGAATTCGGAGGTGCCGGATTTGGCAATGGTGCCGAGGTGCGCGATGGCTTCCTCGCGCGTCATGCCGATGCCGTTATCACGGATCGTGACGGTGCCTTTCTCGGCGTCGGCGTCGATCCAGATCTTCAGATCGGAATCGGCCTCCAGCAACGCCGGCTGGGCAATGGCCTCGAACCGCAGGCGGTCGTTGGCGTCCGACGCGTTGGAGACCAGCTCCCGGAGGAAGATCTCCCGGTTGCTGTAGAGTGAATGGATCATCAGCTTCAGCAGCTGACGGACTTCGGTCTGAAAACCGAGTGTTTCTTTGTTGGGCGCGCTCATGAGCGCGCGATCTTGGGAACGCGCGAGAAAATTTCAAGCTCAATCTTGAAAACGCGAGCCGAAACGGCCCGCTACAGCGCCCGATGGACGCCGTTTATTGGAGCAAATCCCAGAGGCCGCCCCAAAAGGTCGCCAGCCCGGCCAGCACGGCCGCAACCAGCGGAACAGGCAACTGAGCGACTTCCGAGACCGTAGTGCTCGCCACGTGGCGACAGGCGTGCGCCCAGTCGTCCAATTCATCCCAAACCAGCAACATGAATTCCATGGCGAAAGACTCTACGGACGGCGGATTACAACTGGTGTGCGCGGTCTCACAGAGGATGCATACCGCATACCACTTGCGGAGAGTCGCGGTTGCAGGTGGGGCAGTGCGTGCGTACGCTTGAATTGGCTGCCGTATCGCGATTAGACATAGAGCAGGACAAGGCCCTTACCCCATGAAGCGCATCGTCGTCCTGAATCCCAAAGGGGGTTCGGGCAAGACGACCCTCGCGATCAACCTGGCGAGCTACTACGCCTCTCGTCAGCAAAAGCCAGTCCTGATGGATTTCGATCCGCAGGGCTCCTCGGTGCGGTGGGCGAAGAAACGACAAGCCGCACAACCGGCCATCCATGTCATTGCGGCCTACGAGAACGACGCCCGCACGACCCGCGCTTTCCAGCTGCGCATTCCGCCCCACGCCACCCACGTAATCGTGGACACGCCTGCGGCGCTGGATTCGCCCAAGCTGCCGGAAATCACGCGGGGCGCGCACAAGATCATCGTGCCGGTGTTGCCTTCGGACATCGACATTCACGCCTGCTCCCGGATCATTCGCGACCTGCTGCTGGTGGCGAAGATCCGTCGCGAAGACGACCGCATCGGCGTCATCGCCAATCGCATCCGTCGCAACACGCTCACCTATCAGTCCCTCATCCGGTTCCTGCAGACGCTCGGCATTCCGATCATCACGACCATTCGCGACTCGCAGAACTACGTGCGAGCGGCAGAGCTCGGCATCGGCGTGCACGAAATGAAAGCTTACGTCGCGCGTGAAGACGTGGAGCAGTGGGATCCGCTGATTGCGTGGCTGTCGAAGCCGGGAAGGGACGAACCGGCACCGACTTCGGCAGGGCCGGTGCCACCGATCGTGGTGGGCGCTTGAGATGAGAAGCGCTCGATCGCCGGACGGCGAGAGCGGCATCGTGAGCACGCAGAGCTGCGCTCTGCTCATCGAGGCCACGGCACGGCGCCGGGCCTCACATCGAGAAACTATTTCTTCGGGGCCTGGGGTGCGGGTTCGTCTTCGAACGAATCCTTCATCCGGTCCGCCCAGTTCTTGTAGTTGGACCAGGTGTAGAGATTCTTGGTGATCGCTGCATGACGTGCGCGAGCACGCTGCATGCGGTCGAGCCACGTCGCGTATGCATCGCCGTCTTTGACGGGAATGCCTCCCGCCGCAGCGGGCTTCGCGATCGACGTCGTGTCCGGGCGAACCGGCGGTCCGTCGTTGCGGCCTCTATCAGATGAACTCATGTGCGCTCCGAAGAATGATTGCGCACAGGTTACGGCTTCGACTTCTGGCCCGCAGGAACTGGTTCACGGGAACCCCGGGGTTGCGGCAAGCATTTGCCGCAGTCAGACGCACCGCGAGAATCCCTCAAAAAAACCTTCGCGTTATGTCACGCACGAGGTTTGCTGGCACGCTTCTCAAGCAACCAGCCGGTAGCACGGCTTGTACGTAGTTCCGGGCAATTTCATGCGCAACTGCGCGACGAATGCGGCGAGAAGCTCATCGAGCAACTTCATCAGCGATGCATCGCCATGCAGCTCGTAAGGCCCGAGTCGTTCGATCGCCTGGATGCCGTATTCCTTCACGTTGCCCGTCACGATGCCTGAAAACGCGCGACGCAGATTCGCTGCGAGCTCGTGCGTCGGTTGATCGCGATTCAGCTTCAGCGCGCGCATCGATTCGTGCGTCACTTCGAACGGATGCTGGAAATCTTCCGGCACCGACAGCAGCCAGTTGAAGTTATACGAATCGCTCTGCTTCTTGCGAAAGTCGCGCACCGCAGCCATGCCGTCGACGAGGTGTCGCGCAACGGCGGCCGGATCGTCGATGATGATGTTGAGCCGCTTCAGCGCATGCTCGCCGAGCGTGCCGCTGATGAAGCGGCTGAGGTGATCGAAATAACCTTCGCTCTCTGCAGGACCCGTGAGCACCACCGGCAGCGGCTGATCGCGATTCGCAGGATCGAGCAGGATGCCGAGCAGGTAGAGAATTTCTTCCGCCGTGCCGGCGCCGCCGGGGAACACGACGATGCCGTGAGCCATGCGCACGAACGCTTCGAGACGCTTCTCGATGTCCGGCATGATCACGAGCTGATTCACGATGGGATTGGGCGGCTCGGCGGCGATGATGCCGGGCTCCGTCAAGCCGATGTAGCGACCGCTCTGGATGCGCTGCTTGGCGTGGCCGATGGTCGCACCCTTCATCGGGCCTTTCATCGCGCCGGGTCCGCAGCCTGTGCAGACATCCAGGCCGCGCAGGCCCATCTCGTAACCGACCTTCTTCGTGTACTTGTACTCGGCGTTGCCGATCGAATGGCCACCCCAGCACGTGATGAGGTTCGGACGGTTGCGAACGTCGAGCAGGCGCGCGTTGCGCAGCACGTGGAAAACGGCGTTGGTGATGTCGGCGGAGTCCGTGAGATCGAACCGGCCGCTCTCGACGATGTCGTTCGAGATGAACACCACGTCGCGCAGTACGGCGAACAGGTGCTCCTTGATGCCGCGGATCATCTCGCCATCGACGAAGGCCTGGGCCGGCGCGTTGTGGATGTCCAGGCGGATGCCCCACGCGTGGCGCACGATCTGGATGTCGAAGTTGGCGTAACGGTCGAAGATCTCTTTCGCGTTGTCGGTATCGGCGCCGCTGTTCAGCACGGCGAGCGCGCATTTGCGAAACAGCGGATACAGGCCGCTCTGGCTGCTGTCGAGCAGCTTGCGGATCTCCGCCTGCGAGAGATGCTCGAGGCTGCCGCGCGGGCCGACGTCGGCGTCGACGAATTCAGGAACGACGATGCTGCTTTCCACGATTTCCCCGTTCATTGTGAAAAAGTCGCCTGCGGCGCTTTTTCCAGACTTACTTGGCCATCGAGGCACGGCTTTGCCGCTCACCTCGCCGCGTAGCGACGGCCCAGCGCGGATGTTCTGCCGTAGCAGGCCGCGCAGGTTACGGCAGGATTTCGATCGGCGCGTTATCCGTCAGCAGCAGCCAGATCTCCAGCATGTCGGAATTGGACACGGCAATGCAGCCGTCCGTCCAATCGCTGCTCGCGTAATAGGTCGGCGTGTGCTTGAGCTGGTTGGGCAGCCCATGGATCATGATCGCGCCACCGGAGTCCCAGCCGTTGCGGCGGGCGTTCTTCACGTCCGTGTCGTTCGGATAGGAAACCTGGATAGAGAGAAAGAAATCGCTGCGGGGATTGCGACGCGTGAGGCGATAGCGGCCCTCCGGCGTGCGGAAGTCGCCGGCGCGTTCCTTGTGACCCACGGGATTCAGCCCAAGCGAAACCTTGTAGGTACGCAGGATGCTGTCCCCGTGCATCAACAGCAACTTGCGGTCGGCCTTGTAGACGACGACGCGATCCGCAGTGGGCATCGAGGTGGTCGCGCCCTGAACGACGGTGCTGCTGGACGTGCCGAGCGAATCGGCACTCGCGGCGCCGACGGCCACGAGGCATAGAACGGTGAAAAGCGCCTGAAAAGGGCGCAGCAGAGACTTCATTTTCAGATCAAACAAGCACTTGCGAACCTTGAACCGATTATAGGGGCTGCCGGCGTCAGCGGCGACGTGCACCGGTCCTGATTTTCAGAACTCGCGTACATCGTGTCGGCTTCTGGCGCCAGTGGAAGATGAAGCCTGCGGGGTTCGCATCGATAATAGCCGCGCTTTCAGCGGGAGGATCTTCGTGACCGGAACAGTTGAGCTGCAGACCACTACGACTCGGATCGGACGGTGCGCGTTCCTTCTCGCCACTGTGCTTCTCACGGCGTGCGCCGTCGCCCCGCTCGAGCAGGAAACCGAGCGCCTCGATCAGAACACCGGCACCACGGTCACGGTGATGCCGAAACCGGTCGAGCTCATCGTGGATCGCACCACCGGTTCCAAGACCGATCCCTTCGCATACGTCGCGCCGTTCGAAACCAACCGCATGGGCTCGCACGAGCTCTTCTTGTGGGTCACGGCGCCGCAGGTGGCGGGCGAGCTCAGCGTTCCCAAGGTGTATTGCGGCGAGCAGTTGATCGCGCTCGACCGGTATGAGGGCACCATGGCCGACGTTGGGCTATCCGCACCTCCGT
>Ga0247774_1000237_pt1 | contig 26700 bp, 21 predicted proteins | sample UWRJL001104B6_FD_179933 | JGI IMG/M metagenome (GOLD analysis project Ga0247774, IMG submission 179933) | Plant litter microbial communities from Arlington Agricultural Research Station in Wisconsin, United States - UWRJ-L001-104B-6 | ecosystem: Environmental > Terrestrial > Plant litter >... | reverse complement strand
GCTCTTTTCGAGCACGCCGGGCACTCCCGCGCTACTCGAGCATCTGAAGCACGACGGCCGAGCCGTGGTGCGCGAAGGCGAGCAGATCGTGCTTCGAAAGGGGGCCCTCCGCATCCCGCTACTCGGGCTATCCGGGCTCGAGTGCCCCACGCTCGGGCTGCCCACATTCTTGGTCGACGATCTGCTGGCGGCCGTAGCTGGCTCGATCGCGCTCGGCGCCAACGCCGAGCAAATCCAGAAGGGACTCGAGGCTTGCCTGGGCCAGGGGGGCATTGCCACGTTCGATTTGCCCAAGAGCGCACTTCGTCCGACCGGTGGGCTATTGGTCGTTTCGCCAGCGCGCAATTCGTCCGCGCTCGAGGCCTGGGGTCGACATTTTCAGCAGCATTTCCCCGGCCGGAGAGCCCATTTGTTGGTCGATCCGCCGGCCGACTGGCGCGCTAGTGATGCTGAAGCGCTCCTGACCGGCCTAACTCAATGTTTCTCGGATGTTACGATCGCGTTGAATTCTGACGCTCGGTCTTTCGTCGAAGCACTCGAGATGACGCGACCGGGGCTGAATAGCCGGCCAACAGGCCAATCATCCGACCTCATGGCCTGTCTGGATCAACTGCTCGAGGGTCACCTCGCCGCAGATCTGGTATGCGTCTGCCCCGCAAATTCTGCGGATTTTCTGAGTGTACTGCGCCACCTCGAAACAAGCGGTCTGAGCCGCGGAAGAACCGCCGGCCTCGCCTCCGTAAGACATTGCCGATGAATATCGAGTCGATTCGCGCCCTCTCTGGCTCCAATCTCTGGTCGGATCAACCGGTCCTCGAAGCCGTGGTCGTCCTCGACCCCTTGGGCCTCCCGCCGGAGGCACTCGACCGCCTGTGCGGCTCGTTGCCCTCCGCGCTGGGTGCCGCCCTCCGCCGCGATTTCGTGGCGGCTGAAGCAGGCGCTTGGGCCGGCCTGCTCGGCCAACTGGTCGTCGGCTTGCAAGCGGCTGCGGGCTGCCAGGTGAGCTTTTCGACGTCGCGCGCCCTGAAGCAGGGCAGCGAGTACCGCATCGCCGCCGAATACAGCGAAGAGCCGACCGCGCGCCGCGCCCTGGAGCTCGGCCTGGAGCTGGTGCGCGCGGCTCGCGACGCTCGGCCCATCGAGCTCGGGCCCCAGCTGCTCGCGCTCCGCAAGCTGAACGAAGACACCCGCTTGGGCCCCAGCACCGGCTGCATCGTGCGCGCGGCGCAGGAGCGCAAGATCCCGATCCGTCGCTTGACGGGCAGCCTGGTGCAGTTTGGGCAAGGCTCTCGCCAACGTCGCATTTGGGCCGCGGAGACCGACCGCACGAGCGCCGTTGCCGAGTCGATCGCTCAAGACAAGGAGCTCACCAAGTCACTGCTCGATGCCGTAGGCATCCCAGTACCGAAGGGCATGCCTGCGTCGTCGGTACAGGCCGCCTGGGCGGTGGCCGAAGAGATCGGCTTGCCGGTCGTGGTGAAGCCGCGCAGCGGCAACCAGGGACGCGGCGTCTCGGTCCGCCTGCGCACGCGCGAAGCCGTCGTTTCCGCGTTCGAGATCGCCTTCGCCGCCGATGGCGAAGTGATCGTCGAACGCCACATCGAGGGCGCTGATTTTCGCTTGCTCGTGATCAACGGTCGCTTGGTGGCGGCGGCGCGCCGCGAGCCGCCGCAAGTCATTGGCGACGGCAAGAGCACGATCACCGAGCTGGTTGCCACCGAGAACCTCGATCCGCGCCGCGGTGACGATCACTCCACCTCTCTGAGCAAGATCTTGCTGGACGAGATCGGTCGCGAAATCTTGAGCGAACAATCGCTCACGGTCGACAGCGTGCCGGCGCAGGGTCAGGTGGTGGTGCTGCGCCGCAACGCGAACCTGAGCACTGGTGGCACCGCGGCGGATGTCACGGATACCGTCCATCCGAGCGTCGCGCAGTGCGCGGTCGAGGCCGCACGCATGGTCGGTTTGGACGTCGCGGGTGTCGACATCGTCGCGGCCAACGTCAGCGAGCCACTCGAGCAGAGCGGCGGCGCGATCGTGGAAGTGAACGCGGCCCCCGGTTTGCGCATGCACATCGAGCCCTCGAGCGGCATCGGTCGCCCCGTGGGCAAGGCCATCGTCGATTCGATGTTCGCCCCCGGTGACGACGCGCGCATCCCGATCGTCGCCGTCACCGGCACGAACGGCAAGACCACGACCACTCGCTGCATCGCTCACCTCTTGCAGCAACGCGGCTTGCGCGTGGGCATGACCTGCACGGACGGCATCTACGTCGAAGGTCGTCGCATCGATACCGGCGATTGCAGCGGCCCGAAGAGCGCACGCGCCGTGCTCGCGCATCCGCGCGTGGACGCGGCGGTGCTGGAGACCGCGCGTGGCGGCATGCTGCGCGAGGGCCTGGGCTTCGACTGGTGCGACGTCGCAGTCGTGACCAACGTGGGCGAGGGCGATCACCTGGGCATGGGCGGGATCCACACCGCGGCCGAGCTGGCGCGAGTGAAAGCGATCCCGGTGCGGCGCGTGTCCGAGCGCGGCGCGGCCGTGCTGAACGCGGACGACCCACTGGTCGTGGCGATGGCCGGCCTGTGCCGCGGCGCGGTGATCTTCTTCAGCCGTAACGCGGACGCGCCGCGCATCGTCAGCCACCGCGCTGCGGGCGGCAAAGCCGTGATCGTGCGCGATGGCTACATCGTGATCTGCTCCGGCAAGGACGAACGCCGGGTGGCTCAGGTGGATCTGCTGCCGCTCACCCATGGCGGGCGCATCGGCTTCCAAGTCGATAACCTGCTGGCCGCCGTCGCTGCCGGCTTCTGGCTCGGCCTATCGGTAGATGCCCTGCGCTTCGGCGTGCAAACGTTCTCCAGCGACATCGGCACCGTGCCCGGCCGCTTCAACGTGCTCGTGCACCGCGACGCGACCGTGATCTTGGACTACGGTCACAACGCCTCCGCGCTCTTGGCGTTGAACGAAGCCATTCGCAAGATGCCGCATCGTCGTCGCAAGGTGGTGTACACCGCGGCCGGCGATCGCCGCGACGAAGACATTCATCGCCAGGCCGAAATCATCGGTGGCTTCTTCGATGACGTGTACATCTACGAAGACCAGTGCACGCGCGGCCGCGCGGACGGTGAAATCATCCGTCTAATGCGTGAAGGCATGCAACGCGCGAAACGCCAGCCGCGTCGCATCCTGCAAAAGTCCGGCGAGCTGCCGGCGATCGCCGCCGCCATTTCCGCGCTCGAGCCCGGCGACCTGCTGCTCTGCCAAGTCGACCAAGTCGACGTCGCGCTCGACTTCGTGAAGGGCCTGTTCCGCCAAGCCGAAGCACGGCCGATCGTGCCTCTCTCTCAATTCGCAGCGGCAGCACTCGCGGCACTCGGCATCATCGGCGGCTGATCCCGAAGCTCGCTCTGCCCATCGGAGGCGCGGATTCGTTCAGCTCTAGCCGGCGCCATTGCGCCTGCTAGACTGAAATCATGCGTGGGGAATCGATTCGGCGGGGCTCAGGGGTGGGGGCGGCGTGTGCGGCACTGGTGCTCGGCATCTTGGGGACGCGGCCGGCCGCCGCGTGTTCAACCGTCGCGCCGCCGCCCGCGCTCATCGGATACCCGAGCGACGGTGACGTGGAGGTGCCGACTGACGTCGTGCCATTCTACGATCTGTCGTACCCCCTTTCGGCGCTCACGAGCGCGGACTTCACCCTCAGCTCGTCAGCGGGCGATGCCATTGGCCTTCAATCGGCCACTGCGCAACGGAACATCCTCGATCTGACGCTCGGGAAAACACTCGAACCGAACACCACGTACACGCTGTCTGCGACCCTCCAGCACGTGGAAGGCGGTTCTGACGTCGTCGATACCGTTACCTTCACCACGGGCGCTGGCCCTGTATCGGGCCTTCCCGCGCCGCCCCAGGCATTCCTACAACATTACCAATTTGGTCAACCGCTCGCCTCGAGCTGCAGCCCGTGGGCGGAGGGGACTTGCGTCGCGGTGAGCGATGCTTTGCCAATCGAGGAGACGAGCATCGACGAGTTCGGACAGGAGGACTTCACGGTCTATTTGCACCAGAAGCCGTGGTTTACCGATCTATCGGGGATCAATCAGGGCACGCCCTTTCGCTGCGTGAAGCTGCGAACGAGAGCCGCGAACGCGACCTACAGCGCGCCGCTCGTGCTGTGCGGAGCGGATGCTCCACTTTTTACGCTTCGCGGCAGTGAACGAATCGCCTGCACGTCGCAGGGGCTCACCCAAGACGATGCGCTCGTGACCGCGTCCGCGGGCGGTCCGAGTGGTTCATCGGCTGGCTCGGGCGGCGCCGCACAAGCCGGCGCACCGGCTGGGTCGGCCGGCGCCGCACCCGCGGGCGCGCCGGAGTTGCCATCACAGAAAGCCTCGGCCTGCAGCTTGGGCTCACCAAGCAAGAGCTCAGCGAGCCCAGCACTTGGCGCGCTGTTTGCGCTGGCGTTGGTCGCGCGATTCAGAAGGACCCGTCGCGCGCGCGTTGGTCGATGAGTCGATAAGAGGTGTACCGCCCGGCGGCATGGCCGCACTCAGGATTGTCAGCGGCCGACCGCACCGGAGGCCCGGACCCTCCGCGGCGGTACGCCGCCGCCGGTCGTGCTGCACGGCTGCGTCTACGCGAGATTTGCCGAAGTATTGCCGCGCGTAGCGCTGATTGTGAGCGCGGCAGCGCAAGCGAAGATTCTCGGTCGTGCTCTCGCCATCCACCGCGCTTCTCATCGGCTTGCACGTGGTCGAGCTCTAGGCAGCGACGCGCGCTACACCGCCGCCCGTCCCGCGAGACATAGCTACACTGCTGACCATCTCGTAGGAACACGGCGGGCGCTACCGCTGCCGGGCAGCGACGCTTGGGGTTGGGGTTCGGTGCCGATTGAATATCGAGGTTGGAACTCGACGAATGCCGTCTGCTGCGGGGCCGTTGGCTCGCGCGGCGGCGCCGCCGTTGCCATCGTCTCCGAAGTAAACTTTTCGGAAGTACGCTCGACGTCGAGAGTAAGCCCCGCCTGCGCTGGCACCCCTCCGGGTATCGCGAAGCGCGTCAAACGACGCACCAGGTCACGCACATCGGGCCTGGGAAAACGCGCCGCAAGCAACTCCTCCACCTTCCGCGCACTGCGATGCGCACACAGCGCGAACAGCTCCGCAGCGTTCTCGGGGCTCAGGTGCTTCCTCAGCAAACTCAGCGCCGAAGCGTGCAACGCGCCGCACGTCACCAGGCGAAGACCTCCGGATGATTGCGGCACACCCGCGCCGCCGCGAGGCTCAAAATCGGTCCCAACTCGACTCGAGTCACGACCGTTCGATCCTGTCCAAACTAGCCGCCCTCGCACGCAAATCTTCCTGCCCCTCGCGTTCACGGACAACCCATCCCCAAATTTTCTGTCCAGAAAATTCGGCAACAGCACGTCAGCCGCTCGGACAGGTCAAGGGCGCGCAATCGGCCGGCTCGTCGCTGCCATCGTCGCACTCGATGATGCCGTTGCAGCGCCAGTAGTCGCCGAACCATTCCTCCTTACCCGAGCTGAGACATTTGAAGGTGCCCTTGCAATAAAACTCGATTTCGTCAGCTCCATCCGGGCAATCTCGCCGCCCGTCGCACAATTGGAGATAGGAGATGTACCGATTGACGCTCGGACATTTGAAGCCGGTCATGGCGCAGTCGCGCTCGTCCGTGTCGTCCGTCCCAGGGCAATCTCGTTGCCCGTTGCAGCGCCTGAATCCGGAAACCACCGTTCCGTCCTGGCACAGCACCGGCTCTTGTCCGACGCACCGGGCCAGGCAGCTAGAGAGGGCGTCGCTCGGGTCGTACGGGCAAACCTGTGCCGAGACATTGCTGCAGGTCGAGCTCGAAACGCACTCGATCGCGCACGACTCGGCAGCGCCGAACTGGTTGAAACAATTCGTGCGGCCTGGCCCGAGCACTCCGCACTCGCGCTGCTTTTTCTCCCAGATTGCGCAATAAGAACTGCGCTCGACCTGGTTGTCACCGCTACACGCCGAAAGCAACGCTCCGACGAGGATCCAACACAGCGCCCCCACACTGCGGCCCCATTTCATCCGCGGACAGTACGCGAGAGTCACGCCTCTTCCTAGCCGCGAGCTCGCGGCGACGTGCACTGTCACGAAGCCCGTTTCGAGCTGGCGTGGCGCTGGCCTTCTCTCCCTGGTCCCGCTCTCAGGCAGTGGGAGTGACGGCCGCGCGCGCTTTGCGTCGATTCAACCAGAACAAGATCGCCGGTAAGAACAGCACGGCAGCGAGCAGCGTGGTGACCTCGCCGGCGGCCGCGGTGAGGCCGAAGTTCTGCGTGGCGCCATTCATCGAGAACATCAGCGCGATGTAGCCGAGGGCGGTGGTCAATGAGCACAGTACGACAGCGCCGCCGGTCTCGACCAAGGCCGGAGGCAGATCCGCTGGGGCCGTTAGCTCGCTGCGTTTCATCATGTTCAGCGCGTAGTCCGCGCCGACACCGATGCTGATGGGCAACGCGACGAAGTTGAGGAAATTGAGCTTGATCTGCTGCCACGCCAGGAAGGCGATCATCCAAGACAGACCGATGGCCAGCACCGAGAGTGCCAAAAGGCCGTTCCTGCCACCGCGGAAGGCGAGGAGGATCACCGCGAGGGTACCCAGAAAGCTGAGCAAGATGGCTTTCGGAGCCTCTTCTCGGATCGTTTGCAACACATCCGCGAAGATCACCGGCTCGCCGGAGCCGTAGATCACTTCGCCGTTCGGCAAGCGGGTCTCGCGGAAGGCGTTGGCCCAGCGCTCCAGGTAGCGTGCGTTGTAAACGCTCTCGCCCGCTGTCGGCACGATGTACACGATGCGTCCGCGCTGACCGTCGTGATCGATGAACGGGCGCGCGATGGCCTCCGGCAGGTCGGCAAGCTCGATGGGCGTGATCTGAGCCGGAATGTAGTCGTTGATTTTGGCGTAGTCCTTGTCGCTCACGAAGCCGCGCTTGTGACCGCGCTCCACGCGATCGCGGATTTCGCTCAACAGCTCGATCTTCTTCGGCTGCTGTTTGGGCAAGATATCGAACACCGTGACCACTTTTTCGAACGGCCGCACGTCCTTCGGCACCGCGTCACGCCGCTTCATCAGCGCCGTGACCAAGGGCTCGACCTGGTCGACGCGGTCGACGACGATGGCGCGGCCATCTTGGCCCGCGCGACCCACGACGTCGTCGACTCGACCGGCGAGCGCACCGGCCTCGGTTTGTCGATGCGCTTTGCCACCGAGCACCGTGCGCAGGTTGTATTCCATCGGATCTGCCGCGAAGTAGCGCACGGACACCGCGATTGTCAGCACACCGCTCACGATCCCGAACAGAGCGATCGCACGCGGTGCATGCTCGGCTGCCCACACGAATGGATAACCGTAAATGCCTCGCACGTTCGAGCGCCAGCTCTGCCCGGCGCCGAACATCGGCCTCACGCGTTCGGTGAGCACGAGTAATGCGGGCAAGAGCAGGTAGGTCGCTAGCCAACACAGCGTCATGCCCAGGCCGCCGATCGCCCCGAAGTGCTTGAAGCCGCGGAAATTGGTCACGGCCAGCGAACCGTAGGCGACCATGGCCGCGCCTGCGGCGGCTAGGGTCGCGATGTGGGTCTCGCGATGTGCTGTGAGGATGGCTTCGGCGATCGATTCCTGAGCTCGGCGCGCCTCGAGGTAGCGAGCCATGTACATGATGCCGAAGTTGATGCCATTGCCCGTGATGATGCTGACCATCAGGCCGCTGGCCAGATTCAGGTAGCCAATCCCCAAGTAGGCGCCTGCGAACGACCAGGTGCAACCCACCAAGATCGTCAAACCCATGCAGGCCAGCACGCGAAGCCGCAGAAAAAACAGCAGAATTGCGGCCAAGATCATGACCACGCCCACGCCGCCGATCTGCACCATGTCCTCTGTAATCTCGTGCTTCGTTTCCGCCGCCGTGATCAAGTTGCCCGAGTAGCCCACGGTCATCTTCGGATCCCAGGCCTGCGGATGGATGGTGCTCACCAACTTCTGGATCTGCGCGCGCAGCTCGAAGGCCACCGGATCCATGCTGTTGAGGGGGCTGCGAACCAACAGGATGCCATACGTGTGCCCCTTGGATTTACCGATGTAGTAGCCGTCGGTGCCGGGCTGCAGCTTCTGGGCTTCTTCGATCTTCTTCTTGAAGCGATCCTCCAGAGCTTGGGCATCCAGGGGAGGGGGGGCATCGGCCTGGCTCGCCGCGTCGCCGCTGGCCGCGTCGTCTAGCCCGAGATCCATGCCCCCTTTCTTCTGTACTTCGTAGTCGTAGCGATCGACGACATCGTCGTGGATCTTTTGGATGTCGCTCAGGTCGGCGTACAGGTGCTTGTGTGCGCGGAAAAAGCTCTGCACCTCACGCGAGCCGTCTTCGACCGAAGTGACCAGCTTCGGGTCGAGCTTGCGAATCTCCGGCGCCAGCGCGTCGACAAAGCGCTTGAGCGCATCGATGTTTTCGCTCTGCGCCACCACGCTCAAGGTCGAGCTCGAGCCAGACGACTTGCCGCTGAGCCGTTCTGCGATTCTGCGTGCCTCGATCACGCTGCGCTTGCCGTCCGGCAAGAGCTCGGTGAACTCCGTGCGCAGGCTGAGCCGCGAGGCCAGAAGACCCGTCGGCAGCAAGGTGACCAAGACCAGCAGCAACACCAAGAGCGGGCGTCGATTCTGAGCTTCTCCCAATCGGACGAGCAGGCGTTCGAGCCACGAAGGTCGCATCGCGAGGCAAGCTAACACAGCTCTTTTGCTCTCGCGCGGCCCGGCGAAACTCGTATAAATCGCCTAATTGCCGGTCAGCGGCGTACCGGGTCCTTGGACAGCTTGCGCTGCAGCGAGCGCCGGTGAAGGCCGAGCAGCCGCGCGGCCTGCGAGATATTGCCGTCGCAGTCGTTCAGCACGCGCTGAATGTGCTCCCATTCCACGCGCGCCAAGCTCGGTACCTCAGGGGCGCTCGTCGGGGTCGTTGCGGTTTTGCCAGCGAACGCTGCCAAGATCTGGTCGATGTCGACGGGTTTGCTCAAGTAGTGCAGTGCGCCCGCGCGTACGGCTTCCACGGCGGTGGCGATGCTGCCGTAACCCGTGAGCATGACGATCACGCTTGCGGGATCGATGGCGTGCAGCTCGCGCACGACATCCAGCCCCGACGCGCCCGGCATGCGCAGATCGACGACGGCAAACTCCGGGCTCTCTTGCTGAGCCAGGCGTATGGCCTCGGCCGCGCTGGGCGCCGTTCGCACGTCGAAGCCGCGGTCTTGAAACGCCTTGCCGAGGCGAGTGCGGAACACGTCGTCGTCATCGACGACCAACACCGAGCTGGCAGCGCGTTCTGGTTCTATGCTCACGCCGGACTCCAGGGTTTGAGCATGTCACGCGGCACGATCAAGCGTGCCACGGTCCCGCCGCCAGGTCGCGCCGCCAGCGTCAATTCGCCGCCCATTTCCTCCGCAAACGCGCGCGCCAAGAACACGCCCAAGCCGAGCCCGCGGCCGGGTGCCTTCGTGGTGAAAAAGGGCTCACCCACGCGCCCGCTCGCGTTCGCCGGAATTCCGGCCCCCGAATCGAAGACCTCGAACGCGGCTCGCTCGGCGTCGATACGCGTCACGACGCGCACCGGCTCGACTTTGCCCGCTTCTGCCTGCGCGTCGAAGGCATTCCGTACCAAGTTTGCCAGGACTTGCACCAAGAGTCGCTTGGGGGCGACGATTTCGGACAGCTCGCCCTCGCGCTCGAAGGCAAGCTGCGCTGCCCTTGAACCGAGCGCCTCCGACAGATCTCGCTCCACGCCTCCAACGCTGACTCGACTGAGCATTTCGCCCGCGCCTTCACCCGCGCGTGTCGCCATTTGTTGTAAAATCTCGCGACAACGCTCGACCTCCTGACGGATCAAGCGAGCATCGGGGATCAGCTCTTCGGCACTCCGGCGAGCCTCCAAAGCGTGCTCGAGCTCTTTGGCCACGAGCGCGATCGTCGCCAGCGGCGTGCCCAGCTCATGCGCCGCACCCGCTGCGAGGGTACTGAGTGACGCGAGCTTTTCGTGCCGCACGGCGGAACGTTGCAGCTCGAACAGCTCGTGCTCGCGTGTTTGAAGCGCGCTCGCGACGCGCGACACGAAATGCACCACGAAACCCGCCGCCAAGGAGTACGCCAGCCACATGCCTTGCAAATGCAGGCTAGAGGCAGCGTGATGCATGTGCATCGCATGCGGATCGATGGTGTTGGCCGGAAGCACGAACAGCGAGCCGAACGCGAGCGAGGTGAACGCCGCCACGAACCAAGCCGGCCGCGGCGCCAGCAACAGCGCGGCCAGCGCCACGTGCACCAAGTAAAACACGCTGAACGGATTGGACGGGCCGCCAGCGCTGAGCAAAAGCCCAGTCAACGTCAGTACGTCGAGCAGCAACACGCCCGCGAGCACGTGCGCCGACGGATCGCTCCTTCGTAGCCAAGCCGTGAGCGCGAGATTGCTCAACGCCGTGATCGAAATGAGCAACGCCACCAGCGGCAAGGGCAACGTGACCCGCAGCGCGAGCACGGCCAGGGCCACGATCGCTAGTTGTCCCGCGATCGCCAGCCAACGCAAACGCACCAACCAGGCCAGGCCAATCTTGGGTGCGGTGGCCACAGAGGCCGGCGTTCGTGCGATCACTGGCGCAACTTAGCAGACGCCCGTCCCTGGCCACGCGCTGCGACGAATTGCCGCGGATTGGACCCCGGCGACCGATGACCAGGAACCGGTTGGACGACCAATTTGCCTCGTTGACCGAAGTTACTCGCGAGCTAAAAATCAAACCTCGTCTAGCGTCGGCTAGGCGCACACGAATAGGAGGATGCCATGTCATACGTGGATGGATTCGTCGTGCCGGTTCCGAAAACCAAGCTGGAGGACTACAAGAGGCTGGCTCGCACGGCCTCGCAAGTTTGGCGCGAGTACGGGGCTCTCGAGTATCGCGAGTGGATCGCCGACGACGTGAAGCCGGGTAAGCTCACGTCGTTCCCGCAAAGCGTCGCCCTGGGCGAGGACGAAACAGTGGTGTTTGCCTGGATTACCTATGAATCCCGGGCGCATCGCGACGCGGTGAACGAGAAAGTCATGCAGGACCCGCGCATGAAAACCGATCCCTCGAAATGGCCGTTCGATGGCAAGCGCATGATCTTCGGCGGCTTCGCACCGCTGATCGGGGACTAGCGCGGATCGCGCGTGGCGCCGGCGCGGGGCTAGTGCCCTGCGTCGACGTTTACGTTCTCGTCGGCCTTGCCCCTTGGCTGAGACACCCGGACCCGATAGCGTGCGCCATCGTGATCCAAAAAATGGCTCGGAGCGATCGTGGGTGCTTCGGGGGAGCGGCTGTCGCCCTGCTGGGTGCGGCATTGGCTGCGGCGTGTGGGGGCTCGGTAAGCGGCCCGCCGGGCAATGACGGAGCACCCCTTTCGATCGACGCACTGCCTGGTCAGTTGGCGAACGCGGCCTGTGAAAACCTCGGCGCTTGTTGCAACGCGGCCGCCATTCCCTTCGACCAGGCCAATTGCCGGGCAAACTGGACCGCTGGCGTTGAAATGGCCGTGAAGCGCGTGCTGCAAGAATCGCGCGTCCGCTACGATGCGTCCGCCGCGGGGGCCTGCGTAGCCGCCTACCGAGACTACTTCAAGCGTTGCCTCGACCAGGGCGACAACGCGGTCGACGCTGTTTGCAATCGCATGTTCGTGGGCGCGGTCGAGCTGGGCGGAGCCTGCAGCCGGAGTGATGAGTGCGCGCCCAGCGCGACCGGTAGCGGCTGGTGTAGTTTCGATGCCCGTGCGGAGACTGCTCAGGGGGTTTGCGTTGCTCCCGAGCTTGCCGATTCGTCGGCTACGACGCACGGCAAGTTGGGAGAGGCGTGCGCAGGCAGCTGTGAAAGCGGCGCAGATTGCGGAGTGCTGGCGCCTACGGGGACCACCCCGTCGGTGACGAAGATGTGTTTTGCGGACGATGGCTTGCAGTGCGATTTCGACACGGGGACATGTCAACCTCCTTCGACTGTGGGACAGGCCTGTCGCTTCGGCGGCTGTGTGAAGGAAGCGTATTGCTCGGCAGCAGGCGTTTGTGCTCCAAAAAAGCCAGACGGAACCGCATGCACCGACGACGGCGAATGCAACACCGGCGATTGTCTTTTCCCCGGAGCGGACTCGAGCACTACGAACCGGGTCTGTGGCGCGAAGAACCTCGCGACTCCCGGGGTTTGTAGTGCCAAGTTCGACTGAGCAGCTCGAAGCGCCGACTCAGCCGACTCAGTGCGCGGCGTCGACTTTGACGTTCTTGTCGACCTTGCCGAGCAGCAGCACGAGCGGCAAAAACAGCACGATCACGGCGCCGACCGCGAAGAAGGTGTCGTTGAAGGACATCACTAGCGCTTCGCGATTGACGATCCCGTTGAGCGAGGCGAGGGCCTGGTTTTGCGCGTCGACCAGCTCCGCGCCTTTGGCCATGAATGCGCCGCTCAAGGCGTGCACGCGCTCCGCGAGCCCAGGATCGCCGAGCGGCATCTTCTCGACCAAAACCGCGCGGTGAAACGCTTGACGCTGGCTGAGTAGCAGGGTCAGCAGGGCCACGCCGACGCTACCGCCCAGCTGGCGAGTCAGGTTGAAAAAGCCGGACGCCTTGGCGATGTCGTGCTTGGGGATCGGTCCGAGGGTAGCCATGTTCAAGGGCAAGAACATGGCCACGGTTCCCACCGAGCGGATGATCAGCGGCCAGAAAAAGTCATCGACCCCGGTCTGCGAGGTGAGGCTGCTCATTTGGTAGATGGCGAACACCAGGATGCCGGCGCCCGTGACCAGGGCCAAGCGTGAGTCGATCTTGCGGATGATCTGACCTGCGCCGATCATGGTCACGGCAGAGGCGAGCGCGCTCGGCAAGAGCAGCATGCCCGTCTCTTGTGAGGTGTAGTGCATCAACGTTTGCGCGAAGATGGGCACGGCGAACAGCGTGCCGTAGAGCACCATGCCGACCACCACGCTCAGAATGCTGCCGGCCCAAAGTGAGCGGTAACGCAGCACGCGCAGGTCGACGACCGGATTTTTGCTCTTCAGTTGGCGGAAAACGAACGAGACGAGCGAGACGAGCGCGATCGCGAACAATGCGATGATCAGGCGGGACTCGAACCAATCCTCCGAATTGCCTTCTTCCAAGAAGGTTTGCAGGCAGCCCAGGCCCGTGGCCAGCATCAAGATCGCGATCCAGTCGATGCGTGAGGTGTTTTTTTCCTCGCTGTCGGGTTTGAGGCTCGCCGAGCACATCAGCACGGCCAAAATGCCGAGCGGTACGTTGACGAAGAAGATCCAGCGCCAGCCAATGTTGGTCACCAGGTAGCCGCCGAGCGTGGGGCCGATGGCCGGACCCGCGATCACGATCGCGCCAAAGAAGGCTTGCGCGACGCCTTGCTCTTCCTTCGGAAAGGTCTCGAACAGGATGGCTTGTGCCTTGGCCAGCAGGCCACCGCCCATCAAGCCCTGCAGCACGCGCGCGATCACCAGCATGGGCAGCGTCGTCGCCAGCCCGCACATGATCGAAGCCACGGTGAAGCCGACCAAAGAGAAGATGAAGTAGCGCTTCTTGCCGAAGCGATCGCCGAGCCAAGCCGTGAGCGGAAGCACGATTACGTTCGCAACGGCATAGCCGGACACGACCCAGCTGACCTCGGACAGCGTTGCTCCGAGCGTGTTCTGCATGTCCGTCAACGCCACGTTGACGATGCTGGTGTCCACGACCTCGAGCAACGCACCGAGCGCGACTGCAATCGCAATCGCCCACTTGCCGCCAGCCGCACCCCTTCGGGTATCACGAAGCGCGTCACGCGGCTGGGCCTGAGTCACCACGCCTGAGTGTGCCATTTGGGTCTCGAATTCCGGTTTATTTGCGGGTGTCGACCGTGAGATCGACGCTCATACCCGGTCGCAGCGCGATGCCCGGCGGCAGCCCGTGCAGCCGCACGCGCACCGGCAGTCGTTGCACGACTTTGGTGAAGTTACCGGTGGCGTTGTCCGGGGGAAGCAGGGTGAACTTCGCGCCAGTGGCGCCCGAGAAGCTCTCGACTTCGCCTTCCAGCGATGTCCCACTGAAGGCGTCGATTTCCACGCTGGCGGGTTGCCCGACTCGCATCTTGGCGACCTGGGTCTCTTTGAAGTTGCCAGTGACCCACAGCTTGTCCGTCACCAATTGCACGACGCTTTGACCGGGCGAAAGCATCTGCCCGACGTTGATGCTCTTCTTCGAGACCACGCCGTCGTTGGGGGCGAAAATTTTGGTGTACGATAGATCGAGGGCGGCCAAATCACGGGCGGCTTTGGCCGTATCGACCTGAGCGTGGGCAGCCTTGGCGCGCGCTTGGGCGAGCTGGATCTGCGTGGCCACGTCGTTCGAGATCTTGGCTTTGGCCTTGGCCTCGACCACGCGGCTTTGTGCCTGCGCCGCGGAGCCCTTCATCGACGTCAGCCGGGCTCGTGCCACATCCACTGAGGAGGCCGCCATTTTTAGCGTGGTTTCCGCGCGATCGGCCTCGGCCTGTGAGATCGCGCCAGTGCCGAATAGGCGCTTGGCACGGTCGCTGTCGATTTGGGCCTGGGCCAGCGACGTTTGACTGGACTCGAGCTGCGCCGCCGCTTCCTTGATTTGGTCCGAGCTCGACGCCGCGCCGACCGAGGCCGTAATCAGTGATGCGTCGGCGACCGATTTGTCCCCGATGGCGTTGGTCTCGGCGACGCGCGCGGTGGCGTCTGCTGCATCCGCCTGGGCCTGCGCGGCGAACACGTTTGCCTCGGCTTCGGCCAGGCGGGCCTGGGCCGGCGCGGAATCGAGCTCAGCCAGCGGCTCACCGCTCTTCACGCGCTGATTTTCGACGAACAGAACTTTCGTCACCACGCCGCCGACGCGCGCCGGCACCGACACGACATCGCCGTCGATTTGGGCGTTGTCCGTGTTTTCCAAGCCGTGATGCGTCGTGTACCAAAACCCGCCGCTGGCCATCACGCAAACGGCGATGAGCCCAAGGACGAGACCACGCTTGCTGCGCGGTTGAGAGCTGTCTTTTGCTGCGGGTGTGGTGTCGATTTCTGCGGTCGCGGTCGCCATACGAAGCCTTCACAATGAGGGGAAGAACGCTTTGACATATAAGGCGTTCATGGGTTTTAGCAACGGGCAGTTGCCTTAGGAACTTAATCCCCTAATCAAGCGCCTGAAAACGCTACGAAATTGCTCGTTACAGTCACGCCCGAGGGAGCCCATGCGCCTACATCGTAGGGCCATCTCTCTCGGACGGAGCTGGGCAACCGCAGGGTTTCACAGTTCTTCAGAATTCACGCACGCCGGATGAAGCCGGCCCGCTGGGCTTTGGCCGGGCGGGGCGCGCGTCAGCCAGACACGGGTGGCACGCTGAACAGCTTGTCTTCGTGCAGCAGCGCCCATTCGCGCATGGCGCGTAAATGTGGGAACAAGCCGCGGCCGAGATCCGTGAGCACGTACTCGACCCGCGGAGGCGTGGTCGAGAGCACGATGCGATCCACGAAGTGGGCCCGCTCGAGCTCGCGCAGCGTTTGCGCGAGCATCCGTTGCGACACGCCGGGAATCTCTCGTTTGAGCTCGCTGAAGCGACGACGCTCGGTGCGCAACGCCGTGAGCACCACGAGCGTCCATTTCTCGCCCAACAGCGAGAACAAGTTGCGCATCAACGTCGCACTGCTGGCGGTCGCAGGCGTTTGGGTTTCCGGCTCTTGTTCGAGGCTGTACGCGGTCATCAATGCTTTCTGAAGTCAGCTACCAACGCTGGAACCTGAAGCCGACCGGGGCAACTCGAAAGCCCCTAGTGGGCGATTTGTATCGGTATCTCGACCGGGACATGGGTCGACCGACCGAGCGTTGCCCTTTTGCTACCTCTGAATACGAACTGAGGCACATCGGTTTCCACCGAACGAGGAAAAGCGCCGCGGTCATTGCGAAGTAACGCCGTAGTTACGTAAATCGGCTTAACCGACTGCAAATTGGTTCAACTACTTGGCTGCGAACCTTGACACACCGAGCCTGCGCCCTAGTTACACAACGGTTAATTCCTCGAGCCGTTTTCGTTCTCGGGTGATTGCTCGAAGCGGTTCACGCCCCAAACAGTCCCGGCTTTTTCAGGAGAGTTTCGCGTGACACAGATCTTACGTTGCGCCCTTGTCGGTTACGGCTTCATTGCTGGAAAGGGACACGCACCCGTCTACGTTGAGCGCAACATGGCGGACGGTGAGTTCGAGGTAGTGGCGATTGTCGACAGTAACGAGGCCCGTCGCGCTGCAGCGCAACGGGATTTTCCGCGAGCGCGGATCTACAGCGACCATCTAGAAATGCTGCAGCTCGAGGCGGGTCGACTCGATTTCGTAGACATTACGACCCCGCCCTATGCGCACGCCAGCATTGCACATGCCGCGCTCGATCACGGCCTGCACGTGCTGTGCGAGAAGCCAATCGCCGTGTCTCCCGAAGAAGCGGTTTCAATGGCGGAGCACGCCCAGCGCGCCAAACGAGTGTTCTTCCCGTGCCACAACTACAAGCACGCGCCCGTGATCAAGACGGTTCGCAGCTTGATTGAAAGTGGCGCCATCGGTCGCGTTCACCTGGTTACTTTGCAGACGTTCCGCACCACGCACGCTCGTGGCGTGAGCGACTGGCGCCCCGATTGGCGGCGCGAACGCCGCTACTCGGGCGGCGGCATCGCGATGGACCATGGCAGCCACACCTTGTACCTGGCTTTCGAATGGCTTGGGTCACATCCGGTGTCGGTAAGCGCCAAGGCCAACACTTTGGGCGACTTCGACACTGAAGACAATTTCAGCTGTACCTTGACGTTTCCGAATGGCATCGCCACCGCCCAGCTGACCTGGACGGCCGGTGCTCGCAAAGTGATGTACACCATCCACGGCGAGTACGGGGCGATCACGGTCGACGACGACCAAGTGCAGCTGCTGGTGCGCGATGATCTTCTGGCAGAACGGCCTGATTTGGCGCGCCGTGCTGGCGTGCAGTCCGTGCCCTCGCATTGGATGGACGCCAGTCACAAGGAATGGTTCGGCAGCTTGCTCGACAAGTTCAAGGCTGCCATCGCTCAGAACGACTACGTGGGCGCTGATGCCCGCGATGCCATTGAATGCATCAAGGTCATCTCGGCGGCCTACCTGTCGGCCAGCATGAGCTCGCGTGAAGTTGCGGTCGTGGATGCACGGCCCCCGGCGCGCGAGGGCGGCGCTCGCACGAACGGACACCACCGCGCCGCGCCTTCGCGGCCATGAGCGCCATCGGGCTCCAAGAGAAGGCGCTGATCGGGCTCTTTCTCGCGCTGCCCGCGCTGGTGCTGGCGGCGTATGGGGTGCGCGTGGCGATCGCCGGGCGTGCGCTCGACCCGCGGGTGCAGCGTGAGTCGAGCACGGTGCTGTTCGGTCGCTTTCCGATCGAAGCGTTCCACTGGGCACTGCGCGGCATCGGACGCAGCGTGTCCCGCACTGGCGTTTCGCCGGACGCGCTCACGCTGACCTCTCTTTTGATCTCCGGCGCGTCCTTACCGTTGGCCGCGCTCGGTAGCTTGCCAGCCGCGGGTGCGTGCCTGCTGTTCGGCTCTGCATTCGACGCGCTCGACGGCATCGTGGCGCGCGAACGCGGCGTCGCTTCCGACGCCGGGGAAGTGCTGGACGCCGTGGTCGACCGCTATGCAGACGCCGCTCCGCTCTTGGGCCTCGCGCTCTTTTACCGCGCTTCGCTACCCGCATTGCTGCTGGTCCTGGTCGCGCTCTTGGGGTCCATGCTGGTGAGCTACGTACGCGCCAAGAGCGAGGCCATGGGCCTGTCGTTGCCCGGCGGGTTGATGCGTCGTCACGAGCGGATTGCTTATCTGACCGCCGGGCTGCTGCTCGGGCCGCTGCTGCAAATGGCCAATATTCCGCTGCAAATGCCGCTGACCTTGCTGGCCGTGGCCGTGGTGGCCGTGGTCTCGAACCTGGCCGCGGTGCAGCTCACGCGCGCAGCGCGCGCAGCGTTGGTCGAGCTGGGCCGTGGCCCGAAGGAGCGCCCATGAGCCCGACGCCCGCGCCGAAGCGCCGCCTACGCGTGCTGAGCGAGCTACCGGGGCCGAAATCGCGCGCCCTGCGCGGCGCAGAGGCAGAGCACCTAGCGCCGGGCACGCAAGCCATCTGGGAGTATGCCGGTATCGCCATCGACTCAGGCTCTGGCAGCGAGCTGCTCGATGTCGACGGCAATCGCTTCCTGGACTTGGTGGCCGGCATTTCGGTGGCTGCTCTGGGTTACGCGCACCCCCGCTACTTGGCGGAGCTCGGCGCGCAGTTGGCCAAGATCCACGTCGGGTCATTCACGACCGAGGTGCGGCTCCACGCGCTCTCCTTGCTGTCGGAAATGCTGCCCAAGGAGCTCGGCAAAGTGCAGCTCTTCTCGGGCGGCTCGGAGGCCGTCGAGAGCGCGCTGCGCTTGGCTCGGGCCTACACCGGAAAATTCGAGGTGCTCTCGTTTTGGGGCGGCTTTCACGGGAAAACCAGCGGAGCCCTCGCCCAAATGGGTAGCGACTTCAAGCACGGCCTGGGGCCGCTGCCTGCAGGCGCGCACCTCACGCCGTACGCCGATTGCGCGCGCTGCCCGTTCAAGCTTCAGCACCCTTCGTGTGGCCTTTTATGTGTGGAGTTCGCGCGCGACAAGCTGAAGAAGGAGACGACCGGCAAGTTGGCTGCGATTTTGCTGGAGCCCATGCAAGGCACTGCCGGAAACCTGGTGCCGCCACCCGACTTTCTGCGCGCCGTGCAAGAAGTGGCTCGCGACAATGACGCGCTGTTGATCGCCGATGAGATGATCACCGGCTTCGCGCGTACCGGACGGCGTTTTGGTAGCGAGCATTCCGGCATCCAGCCGGATATCATGACGCTCGGCAAAGGCATGGGTGGTGGTTACCCGGTAACGGCAGTGGCCACGCGCGCCGAGATCGCCAACGCCGAACCGTGGTCGAAGCCGAGCTTCTCGTCTTCGAGCTACGGTGGCAATCCATTGGCTGCCGCGGCCATCGCTTCGAGCATCGGCATCATCCGCGACCAAGGCTTGGTGGAGCACGCGGCGAGCCGCGGTTCCCAGCTGAAATTAGGCCTTTCCTCGCTGGCCGCGCGCCACCCGAGCATGAGCAACGTGCGCGGTGAGGGCTTGTTTCTGGGCTTCGATTTGGTCAAGCCAGGCAGCCGCGAGCCCTGGACCAGCGCCGAGTGCCGCAGACTGTTCGATGCCACGTTGCGGCGCGGCCTCGTGACCATGGCCTACGCGCCACGCGTGCGCATCAACCCGCCCCTGATTCTGACTGAGGCCGAGGCAGACGAAGCGCTGGCGCTGCTCGATGAATCTCTGACCGAGGTCGAGGGACGCGATCACCATGCTGTCTCCAAGAGCGCATGAGTCGGCGGGTGCGAGCGAGCTGTTCGTCGTGCTCAAGGCGACGCTGTCTTCGGCTGCAGCGACTGTCGCCGACGGCGTCGTGTATCAACTGTTGCTGTTTGCGCTGAGCGAGCACTATGGACTCGTGGCCGCCGTGGGTGCTCTCGCGGGCGCGCTCGTGAATTTCATGATCAATCGCCACTACACCTTCGTCAGCGGTGCCGAGCGAGCCTTGCCACAGGCCCTACGCTACGCGGTCGTCTCGCTCGCCACATTTCTCGCGTTGCGCTTGTTGCTCGCGGGCGCGGTCGAGGGCCTGGCTTGGTCGCCGCGCATCGCCTGGCTGCCGGCCAAGCTCCTGGCATTTGCGCTGGTTTCGTATCCGGCGCAGCGGCTGTGGGTGTTTTCGTCGAGGGCCCCGCTGTGACGCGCGGTAGCGCGCCTCTGCGTACGAGCGTCCTCACGCTCTGGCCCTCGTTGCCGTTTTGGCTGCTGGCTGCTTTTTGGGCCGTGCAGGGCAAGCTGCGTTGGGATCATTTGGCGCTCGCGCTGCTCGCCACCTTCCTGGCTTATTGGTCCGATTGGACCCGGCGCCTCTGCCTCGGCACTTTGCCGCTGGGCTTGGTGGGCGTTTTGTACGACTCGATGCGCGTCGTGAAGAACGTGGGTCTGACGCGCGACAACGTGCACGTGTGCGATGTGCGCGCGATCGACCAGCGTTTCTTCGGCGTCGAGCTGAACGGCACGCGCGCGACCTGGCACGACTACCTGCAGCAGCACGCGACGCCCTTCTGGGACGTGTATTGCGCCATCCCGTACGCGATTTTCCTGGGTGTGATGGTCGTGTACGCGGTGTACCTGTTTCGCCGCGACTACCCGGCGCTGCAGCGCTTCGCCTGGTCGTTCCTGGCTCTGAACGTGGCTGGTTTCATCACGTACCACGTGTACCCCGCGGCTCCGCCTTGGTACTTTCACCGCTATGGCTGCGTGGTCGATCTGGCGACGCACGCCAGCGAAGGGCCGAATTTGGCGCGCGTCGATAGCTGGCTGGGTATGCCCTTCTTTGCCGGGATGTACGGCCGTTCGAGCGACGTGTTCGGCGCGGTGCCGTCACTGCACGTGGCCTATCCGCTGCTGCTGCTGATCGAGGGCTTCCGCCGTCATCGCTGGCTCGGCCGTGTGCTCTTGGTCTGGTTCTACCTGTCGATGTGCTTTGCGGCGGTCTATCTCGACCATCACTGGGTGTTCGATATCGTCATCGGCTCTCTGTATGCGGTCGTGGTTGCGGCGCTCATTCGTCGTGTGCTCAACGCGCGCTTGGGCGTGGCCTTGCCCGGCGTTGCCGCTCAGGGGGCCACGAAGTGAGCTCGGCATCCGAGGCGGCAACGCCCAATGAGCGCGTGCGGCGCTACGTGGCTTGGGCCGTACGCAATGGTTGGTGGCTGTGGCTGTTGGCGGCGCTTCTGGCCGTTCCCGCCGCGCTGCGCACCGTCCAGCTGTACGCCAATCTGAAGAGTGACGTCGAAGAGCTCTTGCCGCGCAACGCACCCAGCGTGGCAGCGATCGACGAGCTACGCGCACGCATGCCGGGGGTCCGATATCTCGGCGTCTTGCTAGACGTGGGCAAGCCGGAAAACCTGCCCGCGGGCGAGCGCCTGGTCGATGATTTGGCTGCGCGCGTGCGAAAATATCCGAAAGATCTGGTGAGCTTCGTGCGCACGGGGGTGCAGGTCGAGAGCGAGTTTCTGAAAAAGAACGCGCCCCTGTACGTCGATTTGGCCGATCTGAGGACGGCCAAGGAGCGCATCGCCGAGCAGCGCGATCGCGAAGTTTCCAAGAGCCTCGATCTCGGCTTGGGCGAAGAAGACGACGAGCCACTCGATTTCAGCGATCTGCAGAAAAAATACGATGCCAAGGGCATGGCCCGTTTCAAAGACGGCCGTTTCTCGAATGCCGATCAGCACCTGACGCTGATGCTGATCGAGGTGGCCTCGCTGACCACTGGCTCGGATCTGGGAAACGCGCTGTTCAAGCGCGTGCAGGCGGATTTGAAAGCGCTCGGGGGGACGGACAACTACGCGCCCGGGATGCGCATCGGCTACACGGGTGACGTCGCGATCGACATCGAAGAGCTGGCCGCCCTGGTCTCGGATCTGAGCGTGTCCTCAGTGGTGGTGATCGTGCTCACGTTGGCCGTGATCTTGCTCTTCTTCCGCTGGTGGAAGAGCGTGCTGGCGTTGCTCTTGCCGCTCACGCTAGCCACGCTGTACGCCTTTGCGCTCGTCACACTGCCGCCTGCCAACATCGACGGGCTGAACTCGAACACCGCCTTCTTGGCCTCGGTGATCGTGGGCAATGGCATCAATTTTGGCGTGATTTTGCTGGCGCGCTACGTGGAAGAGCGAAGGCTCGGCCGCGGCATCGATGAGTCGTTGCTGACCGCGGTTTGGGGTGCGCGCTCGGGCACGGTCGTGGCCGCCTTGGCCGCGGCCACGGCCTACGGCTCACTGATGCTCACTCAGTTTCGCGGCTTCCATCAGTTCGGCGTGATCGGTGCGGTCGGGATGCTTGCCTGCTGGGCGATGGCGTTCCTGCTCAGCCCGTCTTTGATTGCTTGGCTCGATCGCGACGGTAGCAGCCTGAAGGGCGGTGTTCATCGCCCGCTGATCATGGGTCGCGTGGCGGATCTGGTGCAGCGCCACCCGACTCCCATCGTGATCGTGGCTTCGCTGCTGACCGCGCTATCGCTGTACCGTGTGCGCGCGCTCGACGGCTCGTGGATCGAGTATGACTTTTCCCAGCTGCGCCGCTCCGATACCCGCGTGTCCGGCGAGGCCTATTGGGGGCATCGGATGGACGAGCTGCTCGGCCGCTACTTGACGCCGCTCGTCGTCCTGACGGATTCCGCGCAGGCGACCGCGCGCGTGAGCGCGGCGCTCAAGGCGTCGACCGCGGGCGGCGTGTTGAAAGAGTACGTCTCCGAAGTGCAAGACGCGCACGACGTGATTCCTGGCCAACAGCTGGAAAAAATCGCAGAGGTCGCGCAAATTCGCGAGATTCTGACGCCGCGCATCCGGGCCGAGTTGAGCCCCGAGCAACGCTCGGCCATCGACCCGTATCTGCCGGCGGACAGCCTGCACGTGCTACAGCCCGACGAGCTGCCGCACACATTGACCGCAGGCCTCCGCGAACGCAGTGGGCGACTCGATCGCGCGGTGCTGGTCTACCCCAAGCCGAGCGACGCCACCTGGCATGGGGAAGCGCTCGCGACCTTCACCAACGAGCTGCGACGAATCGCCGGCAGCGATGCGCGCCCGGCAGGATCCATCCCGCTGTCGGCCGACATCATCGCTTCGATTTCACGTGATGGTCCGCTTTCGACCTTGGCTGCCTTGGCCGGCGTGGTCCTGTTGGTGACGGCGATTTTCCGCTTCAATCGCTCGACCGTGCTGATCATCGGCTCACTCTTGATCGGCGTGCTCTGGCTCTTGGCGTTGACGCTGTTGCTCGGGGTGAAGGTGAACTTCTGCAATTTCATCGCCTTCCCGATCACCTTCGGCATCGGTGTGGACTACGCGGTCAACGTCATGGCCCGCTATCGCCAAACCGGCTCCCACGATGTGATCGACGCCATTCGTTCCACCGGCGGCGCGGTGGCCGTTTGCTCACTGACCACGATCATTGGCTACGGCTCGCTGCTGCTTGCCAAAAATCAGGCATTGTTCCTGTTCGGCGTGGTCGCCGTGCTCGGGGAAGTCACGTGCCTGATCGCGGCGGTGGTGGTGCTGCCCGCGGTGCTCGCGGCGCGCTCGCGGCGCGCGGTGGATGGCGAGCCGGTCGCTTTGAGTCGCTGAGGTTTTGGGGGGCATACACGGCTCGCTGTTCGTCGTAAGCTGCGCCGCATTGCATGTCAGCTCCGTCGAATGCCGCCCACTCGCACTCGACCCCTGCCGTGCGCTCACCCGTCGGCGAGCGCACGCTGTTCTTGCTCGGTTTGCTGGTGTTTGGCGCAGCCATCTCGCTGCGCAAGCTGGGGGATTTCGACTTGCCTTGGCACATTGCGCTCGGACGCGCGATGGTCGCTTTGCGGGCAATCCCCAAGCTCGATCCGCTGGCCTATACCGCTCAACGAGTCGGCTTCATCGAGCCGCTGAGCGAGATCCCTCTGTACGCGCTGTGGCGAGCCGGTGGCGCTCTGGCTTTGCAGATCGCAGGCGGCGCGCTCGCCGCGGGCATTGGCTATTGGCTGTTTCGACCGCTGCGCAACCAGGGCCCGTTGGCCTATGCGGCGGTCGCGCTGGCGCTTGCGGCGATCGACAGTTGGCTGGTCGTGCGTCCGGCAACGCTGTCGTTTTTGCTGATTGCGTTGCTGCTGGGCTTGATTGAGCTGCACCGGCAAGCGCCATCCGAGAAGATCCAGCGCCGAGTGCTTTGGTGCTGGCCAATTCTCTTACTATTTTGGGCGTCTGCGCACGGCTTCGCCTTCATGGGTGCGGGGTTGTGCGTCGCCTACGCGGCGTACCGCGGCGGTTGCAGGCTGGCCCGGGGGCGCTTGGGGGGACTGCTGCCCGAGCGGGACGGGAGCGACGCTGGTGCGACGGCGCTCGCCGCGGGCTGCGCTTCCTTGGCCGCGCTGCTGAACGTGGGGGGCCCGATCGCGCGCCTGGGGCCCAGCCGTTTTTCAGAAGACGCCACGGCGCGCTTCGCTTTCGAGCGCGTCACCGAGAGTGCGCCGCCCAGTATCGGTTTCTACCTCCATCACGAGCCACTTGGCCCGCTTTTGCTGGGGCTCGCCCTCGTTGCGCTGCTCTTCGGTAAAGACAGCATGGGCAAGCGCGTGCTGCCGACGGCGTTCGACGTTGCGTTGGTCCTACTCGGGGCAATCGGTTTGCTTTGGGTGGTGCGCGCGGTGCCCCTCGCGGTATTGCTCATGACGCCAGTCATCGGACGACGGCTCGGCGCGGCGCTCGCCGCCACGAGCGTCACTCGTTGGGCGCTCGCGACGGCGCCCTATCTGGCCGCGGGGTTTGCGCTGCTGAACCCCGCGATGAACCTGGGCGTGGGCTTCGATCCCACACATTTCCCAGAGCGCGCCTGCGACTACATCGTAACGAACGACGTGCGCGGGCACATGTTCAACTTCTCGCCCTTGGGAGGCTACTTGGCCATGACGCTCGGTCCGGAGCGAAAGATCTTCATGGACGGTCGAGCGGCCACGCTACACGACATCAGCCTCGTCACACGCGCCGACCGGGCCAACACGAGCCCCGCTGCGTTCAGCGACCTGGCTCGCGAATTCGACATGCAATACGCAGTGACCGGCGCGCGTGAAGGCGAATCGTTCGGCATCCCCCTGGCACAATCGCCGGATTGGGCGCTCGTCCATTGGGATGACGTTGCTGCGGTCTATGTTCGCAGGCAGGGGCTGAACGCGCGCTTGGCCGACTCTGGCTACCAGTTGCTGAGCCATCTGACTGATCTCAGTGAAGTGTTGAGCCTCGCCTCGCGCGGCGGCCCGGCAGCGCTGCGGCTGCGGCACGACGGGCAGCTGGCTGTCACCCAAGACCCGACCAGTGCGCGCGCGGCTTTCTTGCTCGCCTGTGGAGAGCTCGCGGCGCGCAACCAGCCGGGATTTTTGAACGCGCTTGGGCGCTTGTCAGCGCTCGCCCCCGAGCACCCTGCCATCCGACTGCTCGGCGCCCGCTTTCAGCAGCTGAGGGCGGAGGCCGGCGCGTTGCCTTGAGCTTCGTCGTTTCGCGTGAGCAGCGCTGAGCATTGTCCTTGAGCCAGGGCGCGCCCGTGTTCACAATCGAGGCATGTGCAGGAACATTCGTCCCTTGTTCAACTTTGCGCCGCCTGCGACTGAAGAAGAGATCCGCGCGGCCGCGCTGCAGTACGTACGCAAAGTGAGCGGAGTGTTGAAGCCTTCGCAGGCGAATCAGCTGGAGTTCGAGCGAGCCGTGGCGGAGGTCGCGGGCGTCACGCGTCACTTGGTCGAGACGCTGGTGACCCACGCGCCGCCGCGCGATCGCGAAGAAGAGCGGGTCAAAGCCAAGGCGCGCAATGTCCGGCGCTTCGGTGCGAGCGGACGAGGTTAGCGAAGTCCCTTCCCTCGGGAACGAACTCGCTTCTCGTCCTTTGCTTGGATTAGCGGTGACGTTCAGAACGTCACTTCGATGGCGGGCGTGGAGCGCTTGGCGGGGCCATGAAACACGGCTTCGATGTTGTTGCCGTCGGGGTCGATCAGGAATGCTGCATAGTAGCCCGGGTGATACGGGCGCTCGCCTGGCTCACCATTGCTCACCCCGCCGGCCTGCAGCCCCGCGCGATGAAAGCGGTCGACCACTTCACGATTGGGAGCCTGAAATGCCAGATGCACGCGGCCAGTCAATTGGCCTTGCGCAGCTCGGCTCTCCTTGGTGGAAACGAACAGTTCGTCGGCCCAAAAGTAGTCCTCACCCACTCCGCCAATGGGGATCTCCAAGGTGGCGAAGACGGCCTCGTAAAAGCGCTTACTGACTGAGAGATCGCGCACCACGAGCTGCAAATGATCGATCAACCGACCGCGATAAAGCCGCTGAGTCTCCATGTGAGCACCTCCGAGCCAAATATTGAAACGGCCGAGCTCGGAGTCAACGTGGCATTGTCGTACGACGCCGGGACGCCCGCCCTGCGGCAGAGCGCCCCAGCGGGCCGTTCACTTCTTGCCGTCTTCGCCGTATTTCTCGAGGAAATCGTCGTACGTTCCGCGCCAGTCGATCAGCCCCTTGCTGGTGAAGGCGAAGATACGATTGGCGAAGCTGGCGACGAGATCCCGGTCGTGGGTCACGACGAAGGCCGTGCCCTCGTACTTGGTCAGCGCGTCGCCTAGGGCGATGATCGACTCGAGATCCAAGTGATTGGTCGGCTCGTCGAGCACGAGCACGTTGTCCTTGGCCAGCATCAGCTTGGAGAAGATCATGCGCACGGCTTCACCGCCGGACAGCGCGTCGGTCGGCTTCATGCCTTCTTCGCCCTTGAACAGCATCTTGCCGAGCAGCCCGCGGATGTCTTGCTGCGTGGCCAGCGTGTCGAAGGAATGTAGCCAGGCGCTGACGGTGGTTCCGTTCGGGATCCCTTCCCGGTGATCTTGCGCCAGGTAGCCGATGCTCACCTGGTGGCCCCAGGTGATCGTGCCTTCGTCGGGCTTGAGGCCGTCCGCCAGCATCTTGCACAGCGTGGTCTTGCCCATGCCGCTCTTG
>Ga0247774_1000236_pt1 | contig 26812 bp, 9 predicted proteins | sample UWRJL001104B6_FD_179933 | JGI IMG/M metagenome (GOLD analysis project Ga0247774, IMG submission 179933) | Plant litter microbial communities from Arlington Agricultural Research Station in Wisconsin, United States - UWRJ-L001-104B-6 | ecosystem: Environmental > Terrestrial > Plant litter >... | reverse complement strand
AACCTGGACTGCCGTGAGAGATGATGTGGATTGCTTCTATATTTTCTTCAATTGCTAGCCTTTCGGTGATTTGCTCGATGCCACCGAGCGTTTCATCTAGGATAATTACTTCCGCATTTGGGGAAACGGCGCTAATTAAACTTTGATAATCTTCAATATTGGAGTCAATAAAAACTAGATTTGAAACAAGCTTTTTCTGTATCATTTGTCACCTTTTTAGTTTTTAAGGATTATAGGTTTCATTCAATTAGGACTTATGCACTCACTAGCCTCTAATTGCGAGTCATATCATGTCCGATCTATCAACCATAATATCCCGGTCGGGGCGGGTTTTTGAGATGGGAGATTGTGGGCAGGTATTGTTTGCTCACGGGCCCCTACAAAAATCGCGGTCGCTCGACCGGACATGAGATCGCGCCTAAAATATTTGCGATTGTGTATCACAGCGAACAATGACATTACCAAGGACTCCCAATCATTGTAAAGCCCGACCAATAATAAGGATGGGAGAGGTTTTCATTACTTAGTTTAGCTAATTCTGGTGGCAATTCTAACTCCTTATTTAAGTTTGACAAAATTAAACGGCCATTCTCAATGCGAACTTGACCTTTAATCATCGCAATTTGAGCCTGCCGCAAGGCTTCAGCTTTAATCGGCGCGACTTTCAAGTGATGGTAAAATTCAGCCATTAACCCTAAAGTACCTTCATCGCTGACGGACCAAAGACTCGCCACAACTGACTTCACCCCCGCTTGTACAGCTAGCCCCGCAAAGCCTAATTCAACGCTTTCATCACCCACAGCAGTTCTACAAGCGCTCAACACCAATAGCTCAACTTTAGGCGGCTGATTCCAGCCTAGTTCGCGCACGCGATCGAGTGTTAGCCTGGTGTCTGATAACTGAATGTAAGAATTGCTCGGTACTCCTGACTTAAACTCTCCGTGAGTGGCGAGGTGAATAATTCGATAGGCTTGGGCGCGGCGTTGCGACCTCAGATTATTGAGAGTAAAGGTTTGATCGAGGAAAGATTTGCCTTTCCATTCGGAGGCAATAGCGTTAAGTTCTGCAGGCACTGCTAGCAAGGGTGAGTTATTTGTAAATTGCGAGGCTCCCATTCCTAAAACTTCAGCATTTTTAACGCTTTCATAGTTAGTATCGGTCAAGTTGACGCTGGGAATGAGTCCGATGCTGTATTTTTCTACTAGAAATTGAGAACCGTCATGGAGGGCGGCTAAGGGGAGCGTTCGCAACCCCGCATCCATACTAAAAACTAGCGTATCGATTCCCTGAGCTTTCAAATCAGCTTCCAAGGGCGCAATTATCCACTGGTAAAGTTGTTGGGATGCTGGCAAATATTTCTGACTATTGATTTGGCTGGGACTAAGGAGTTCCGACCTAAAATAGGTGACGACTTGCATCAGGGTTTCACGCTTAGCTGCGGGGATGCTTTTATGAATTGGAATGCCACTAGGGGGGACGACGATCAGGTCTAATTGTTCAGGGCGGGAGAAGAGGTAGATAATGGCTGGTTTTTTACCAGTTTGGCTGGAGATCGCTGTAGTTTTTTCTTGTATGGCCGTAAAAGATTGCAAATCACTCCGGGTTTGCTGGTTAATGTATGACCCCACTTGTTCAGTGTATAAAGTATCGATAAAGAAAGTGGCTTGAGAGATATCGCCTCTATCGATTAGTCCTGTGATATCGCTGTGGCTAACTGTATTTAGAGGCGATACCGCTTGGATAACTTCGCTTACCCCATCGGATCTGTAGTTAAAAAGAGATTCAATTCTATTATTGATATTCAGGTTGTCAGATTGAGCGATCGCATTGGTAATTGAGCTATCCGGTGGTGGTGTTGGAGATGGTGTTGGAGATGGTGTTGGAGATGGTGTTGCAGATGTTGCTGGTGGTGTTTCCGACGTTGCTGGTGGTGTTGCCGATGTTGCTGGTGGTGTTTCCGATGTTGCTGGTGGTGTTTCCGATGTTGCTGGTGGTGTTTCCGATGTTGCTGGTGGTGTTTCCGATGTTGCTGGTGGTGTTGTAGATGTTGCTGGTGGTGTTGTAGATGTTGTTGGTGGTGTTGTAGATGTTGCTGGTGGTGTTGTAGATGTTGCTGGTGCTGGTGTTGCAGATGTTGCTGGTGTTGATGCTGGTGTTGCAGATGTTGCTGGTGTTGATGCTGGTGTTGCAGATGGCGCGGAAGTAATGATAGTAATATTGCCCAGAGAGTAAGTGCTAGGCAGCACCTGCACCGGGGACTGGGGCGAAATTGTCTCGGAACCTGATGCGATCGCTCCCGTCGTCCCATTCGTTCTCGCATCGCCGACAAGAAAGGGTGTAGTCGTGCTCCCCCCCTGGCGAATAGTAATCGCCCCGCCACCGGTGCCATTATTAGCGCTGGAAATGCTCGCATCTACACCGCTGCTATCTCTAAAAATGCCGCTGACTGTGAGCAAATTGCCAGCAGTGAGGTCAATACTGCCGCCAGTAGACTGAAGAGTGCCTGTAACGGCGATGTCGTTGGCAGCTTTGAGAGTAATATTGCCGCTATTCGTGGCGATCGCATCGAGCCCAATGTCCCCTCCCGACTCCAAAATCACAGGCCCGCCTCCTGTCGAAATCGCTCCCACTCCGATGCTATTGCCCGAAGCAACACCCCCAGAAGCAAAAAATGTCTCCCCTGCTGTGCCATTCGGCGCCAGATTCGCAGGATTCGCCAGAGTCGAAACGCCCGATCGCAGAATCAAAGCTGGACTACCTGAAAGCACCGCCGCATCTGGATCGGCGGAAACTGACAAAGTAGAATCGGGCTCAGTGATGGTAATATCTCCCGCCGCGATCGCACCTTTTGCTTCCACCTTAAGAGAGGTTCCAGTATAATCCCCAAACCTCACATCTCCCTCCGAGCTAATAATCGGGTCGAACAAACTGACAAACCTGCTGCGATCGCCAGACAATGTGAGAATAGCAAAATTACCACCCGCAGCGAAGTGAGCATCACCCGAAACATTGCCATTGCTCAATAATGTGATATCCTCGGAGGATTGGAAGGCAGGGTTAGGGTAATTTAGCGCAAAAATATCAATATTTTGATTACCTTGTATAGTAAGATTGCCGCCTGCGATCGCCCTGAAAGCGTTATTTCCATCTCTCACCCGCACCGTATCTCCTGCCAACAGATACAAATTCTTCTCAGTAAGTAGCTGGCTTTCTACCAAAGTGAGATTGCGTGCTGCCGAGAGTGTAGCATTCTGACTATTAACAGTAGAACTAGCAATTGCCACATCTCCCGTTTCCACACTCAAACCCGTTGTCAAAACCACTTCTCCGGCACCGTTAACCGAGATACCAGTAGCAGAGTTCCTACTTGCACCCGCAAGTAATTGCGGAAGAGACAAAGGCAGAGATAATTGCCCATTCTGTGCCAACAATCCCCCGTCAGCAACCGCAATTTCTAAACTTAATAAATGCCCTTCTTGACTAATCCGAACTGCATTCTCACCACGGACAGCAGCGACAATAATATTACCTTGGGGAGCTTTGAGGGAACCCGTACTCACGACAGTCCCGCCAATAAAACTTATACTTTCTCCAGGCAGAACTGCTAAATTACCTGCATTGAGGATACTTCCCGGTTGGCTGAGATTAAAATAAAAAGTATTGGGAGTTCCTATTAGCGTACTGTAATCGTTCGCTCCTGCAATATTGAACAAACCGGAATCAAAACCGATGTTAGTAGCAGTAGTAGCCGTAAAAGCCGCCGGAAGATTTAAGCTAGCATTAGAACCAAAGATAATACCAGAAGGATTTATTAAAAACAGGTTAGAATTCCCGCCGCTTACTTGAATTAAACCATTAATAATAGAAGGATTGCCACCTACTACCCGTCCTAAGATGTTGCGAATAGCGGGAGTAGAAATAAAATTAGCAATCTGCCCTTCGCTAAGCCCAAACTCTTGAAAACTGTGGAAAAGATTCGCTCCATCTCTAGAAGTTTGGCCGCCTGTAATATTCAGGCGATCGCCGCTAGGCGTGACAGTAGTGCCAGTGTCATTGGGTGCGGGAACAATCGGTTGTCCTTGGACCACCGCTGTACTCAAAGTAGTGGCTGCGATCGCTAGCATTGCAGCACTCTGTCTAGAAAAAAAGGCTAGTTTCATTAGATATCCCCCACAAATAAACTAACACTGCGAGCGCTTCAATATTATCATAGAATTTTCCCTTAACTTTCATGAGTCAACTTCGGAAATCGAAAAACCTCCCTGAGAAAGCACGAGGCTATTGCGTCTAGACTCGGAGCAACTCATAGGACTAATTGCTCATGCTGAATTTTGTATAACCAGCAGAAAAAAGTTCAAGATAATTGTTGAATTGGCATCATCAAAGGCGGAGGTGGTCGCCCACCTAAACTCAAGATTGCCGAGCGGATTCTCCTGACCAAGCGTATACTTATACCATCTTCCCACATTTCAAATGTTAGGAGTCTCATAGGAACTCAGCGAATCAGCAGCTAATTACGTCTTTCACAAATAAATTTGTTCTGATAACAGTTGCCTGCTTCTTGCTTATAACAGGTAAAAAAAATATGCGGAATGGCAATGCGTTATTGAAATATTAAGTAAACTTGAGTTTCGATGTAGATAGCTATGAACAGCCAAGAGAAAGACCTACAGACTCTAAAGTTGAGCAAAAACACTATTCAGGTAAGCAGGAAAAACATCGCCTTGAAAAATAAAATAAGTGTGATGCTTTCTGACTAATAAATGGTTTATGTAGTAGTTAGAGAAACAGGAGCAACGGCAAACATAAAATTTGGATTTACCGAGGCGAAGAATGGAATCCAGAGCAAAAGTTTCAAGAAGATAAAGCTTATGTAGGGAAACCCCTCATTGATACTCCTCACAAAAGAACTCGAATTCAAGATATTACAGATGCTCAGAATAAAGAAAATAAATACAGCGCTAGAAAAGCTTTTTTGTAGAACCTATAGTTAGGTGGGTAAATATTTTTCGAGTAGCAGCCGAAAGATTTAGCTGAAAATATGACAATTATGAGCCAGTAATTCTGCTGGTATGTGGATTAATAAGATGGCGGAGTAGTGCAATAGTTAAATATCAATAAAAGTAGCTATAAACAGAAAAAAAATAGTGAAAATTAGGCCATAAAGTTCTGTTTTTTTTATCAGGAAATATTTCAAGCCTTATTGAAGCGTTGGTTTATGGCTGCCATGCATGGGGCAGGCAGCCATAAACCGAGCGGGGAAAGGTTTTAGGAGTTTTCGGAGATATTATCTAATGGTTTCAGCGATTAAGAACGTCCTCACTATCGGGCGCGGTTGCTATATCTCAACATCAAGGCCAGAAAATGCGATCGACTGCTGAGGCAGCATACAAACCTTGCGATCGAAATCCGGACAATTAGAAAGTATTTGCAGGCTGCTAGCCAAAAAACTCAGCATTTCTTAACAAACCTTATTTTTTCCTTTTTAACGCGCTATTGTGGAAACAAAGCTGGTGCGTTTTGACTGCGCGTTACATTTTAGCAGAAAAATCAATATGCTCTCTATTGCAGGCGTTGCCACCCAGACACTTCTCTATGAAAGTGCCAACTCTCTGGTTTACCGGGCCATTCGGGAAGCAGATAACCAACCGATTATCCTCAAACTTCTCAAAGAGAGCTACCCCACACCTCAAGAATTGGTGCGCTACCGCACCGAATACCGCATCACCCGAGAGCTGAAAGACGCGGGAGTGGTGCGGGTTTATGACTTGCAAAAATACCAAAACAGCCTCGTGATGTTTGTCGAGGACTTTGGCGGCGAATCCTTGACAATTTGGATGCAGCAGCGCTCCTTTACTCTCGAAGAATTTTTACTCCTGGCGATCGCCACAACTGAAATTTTAAGGCAAATTCACAGCGCCAACATCATCCACAAAGATATTAACCCCTCGAATATTGTTTACAACCCGGAAACGGGACAATTAAAAATTATTGATTTTGGCATTTCCACTCAGCTAACCAGAGAAACACCGATACTGAAAAACCCCGGAGTTCTTGAAGGAACCCTTGCTTACATCTCACCAGAACAAACTGGCAGGATGAATCGTACTCTCGATTACCGGGCTGATTTTTACTCGCTTGGTGTCACCTTCTACGAAATGCTGACAGGCAAATTGCCTTTTGAGACAGAAGATGCTTTAGAACTGGTTCACTGCCACATTGCCAGACAGGCGCTTTCCTCGCAGGAAATCAAGCCAGAAATTCCCCTAATTATCTCGAAAATAGTCAGTAAATTGATGGCGAAGAATGCGGAAAACCGCTATCAAACAGCCTTGGGACTCAAGCACGATCTAGAAATGTGTCTGCTTCAATTACAACAAACGGATAGCATAGAAGAATTTGACTTGGGAAGGCGGGATATTACAGGCAGTTTCCTGATTTCCGAAAAGTTATACGGTCGGGAAAGTGAAGTTTATAATTTATTAGTGGCTTTCGAGCGAGTCAGTACAGGTAGCGCCGAAATGATGCTGGTAGCTGGCTTTTCTGGAATTGGTAAAACCACATTAGTGAACGAAGTCCACAAGCCGATAGCCAGACAGCGCGGCTATTTTATTAAAGGCAAATACGACCAATTTGGGCGTAATATTCCTTTCAGTGCATTTGTGCAAGCATTTCGGGAATTGATGGGGCAATTATTATCAGAACCGGATGCTCAATTACAAACATGGAAAACCAGTATTCTGACAGCATTGGGTGATAGCGGGCAAGTGCTGATTGAGGTAATTCCTGAATTAGAACGCATCATTGGCGCTCAAAGCCCTGCACTAGAACTATCGGGGACTGCCGCCCAAAATCGCTTTAATTTGCTGATGCAAAAGTTTGTGCAAGTATTTACTACTGCCTCACATCCATTAGTTATGTTTTTGGACGATTTACAGTGGGCAGATTCCGCATCTTTGAAATTGCTACAACTGTTAATGCAGGATAGAGGGCATCTGTTAGCGTTAGGTGCTTATCGGGATAATGAGGTGTCACCTACTCATCCGTTTATGTTGACGGTGGATGAAATTATCAAGTCTGGGGCAGTGGTGAATACTATTACCCTGCAACCGTTGAGTTTAGCAGATATCAATCAGTTGGTAGCAGATACGCTGATTTGCGATTTATCTTTGGCCAGGCCCTTGACAGAATTGGTTTATCAAAAAACCAAAGGTAATCCCTTTTTCTCGACTCAATTCCTCAAGTCGCTTTATGAAGATGGTCAAATTATCTTTGACTGGGATGTACGGCATTGGCAGTGCGATATTGCTCAAGTTACATTTGGCGACGCCTCGGATGTGGTGGAGTTTATGGCCGCGCAATTGCAGAAATTGCCTGCCCCAACTCAGGAGGTTCTCAAACTTGCCGCGTGCATTGGGGCGGAGTTTGATTTAGATACCTTGGCAATAGTCAGCGAAGGATTACCAGAACAAACAGCATCAGCACTTTGGAGAGCTTTACAAGAAGAACTCATTTTACCCATTACAGAAGGCTATAAATGCTTCATTCCCACAGATGAGCAATCCAATAATGAGTCTGTTGCTAATCCAACTTATCGCTTCCTGCACGATCGCGTCCAGCAAGCCGCTTATTCCCTAATTTCTGAAAATCAAAAACAAGTAACTCACTTGAGAATGGGACAGTTACTGCAGAAAAACTACTTAGAAATAGAACAGGAGGAAAAACTCTTCGATATTGTGGGCCATTTAAATCGAGGACAGGAGTTAATTACTCAACCCAAAGAACAGGAAATCTTAGCAAAACTTAACTTAAAAGCTGGAGGCAAAGCCAGAAAATCTACCGCCTACGCAGCCGCAATGGTCTATCTGCAAACAGGCATTAATTTACTCAGAGATAACTGCTGGGAAAATCAGTATAAATTGACACTGAATCTCTATGTAGCTACTGCTGAATCAGCCTATTTGAATGGTGATATTGACCTCATGGAACAGATGGCATCACAGGTGTTGCAGAATGCTCAGACGATTTTAGACAAAGTTAAAATTTACGAAATTCAGATATCCGCACGGACAGCCCAAAACAAGATGTTAGAAGCGATCGCAGTGGGCAGAAATGCACTCTTACAACTGGGGGTTGAATTCCCAACTGAACCTGACGAAGCTTTGATTAGTAAAGCGCTACAAACCCTGAAGAGTCAACTTCAGGGCAGACAAATTGAGGAACTGGTTGACCTACCTGTGATGACGAATTCCCAGACTCAGGCAGCTATGCAAATGTTAGGAATGTTACCGGGACCGATTTTAATGGGAAAGTCCGGTTTATTACCACTTCTTAGCTCGACGATGGTGAGTTTATCGCTCTCCTTTGGGAATGCACCCGAGTCAAGCGTGGGGTATGCACTTCACGGTATGATGTTGTGTGGTTTTTTGGGAGAAGTAGAAACAGGCTATGGCTTCGGTCGATTGGCACTAAGCTTGCTAGATCGGCTCAATTCACGAGAATTAAAACCCATCATTCTGATTTTGTTTGGGGCTTTTATACAGCATCATAAGGAAGCTATGAGAGCAGTGATATCAACGCTGAAAGATGGCTATATAGCTGGCATGGAAGCGGGCGATTTTGGTAACGCTGGCTTCAACATAAATTTTTACTTTAATACGAACTTTTTCAGTGGGGTAGAACTAAACACTTGCGAACCAGAAATAGGAAGTTACAGTGGCGTCATGGCTGAGGCAAAACAATATTCTGCTCAGGATTCTTTGGATATGATGTGGCAGACGATGAAAAACTTGAGAGAAACTGTAAGTCAACCGGATTGTTTAATAGGAACTGCCTACGATGAAACCGTAATGATTCCTAAGCACCATCAGAACAATCAACTCGCAGGGATTGCTACTATCTACATCTACAAACTGTTGCTTGCTTACATATTTAGCAATTACACTGCTGCACTAGACTACATTGCCCAAGCCAAGCCTTATTTGATGGCAGTATCGGGAGGTGTTCATCTTCCCATTTTCCATTTCTATGCCGCCCTTACCCATCTAGCACTTTTTCCCACCCACCCAGAAATTGAGCAAGCAGGAATTCTTGCTGAGGTGCAAATTTATCAAACTACGCTGAAACAGTGGGCTAATTATACTCCGATAAATTATCTGCATAAATGGTATTTAGTAGAGGCAGAACGCTATCGAGTTTTGGGCAATAAAGCCGAGGCAATCAACTTGTACGATCGCGCCATTTCTGGAGCCAAAGAAAATAAATTCCTCCACGAAGAAGCACTAGCTAATGAACTAGCAGCCAAATTCTACTGGGAATGGAGCAAAGAAAAACTTGCTCAAACCTACATGATTGAGGCATATTATTGTTATGTTCAATGGGGAGCAACTGCTAAGGTAAGGGATTTAGAAACGCGATATCCCCAGTTATTGGCGCCAATCCAACCGGGAATAAAAAAAACTCAAACTACGGCATCAGTGACGACCACGAGTTCTGGCTCTAACTTAGATATCACCACAGTAATGAAAGCAACGAGCGCGATTTCCGGTGAAATAATGCTAGATAAGCTCATGTCGAGCTTGATGAAAATTTTGATGGAAAGTGCCGGGGCGCAAAGAGGATATCTAATTTTATCAAGTCAGGGAAAACTGTTAATTGAAGCTGAAGGGAAAATAGATGACACTCCCGTTACCGTATTGCAGTCAATCGAGGTTGAAAATTGTCAGGAACTTTCCTCGGCAATTGTCAATTATGTGGCCCGCACTCAAGAAAGCGTGGTACTAGATGATGCTGTTCGAGAGGGAAAATTTACCAACGACCCCTACATACAAAAGCATCAGCCCAAATCAATTTTATGTGTGCCGCTGATTAACCAATCTCAGATTGTTAGTATAGTTTACCTAGAAAACAATCTCACAGCCGGAGCTTTTACCCCAGAAAGAGTGGAACTATTAAAAGTGTTATCTGGACAGGCGGCGATCTCGATTCAAAATTCTAAACTCTATACAGAAGTCCGGGAAAGTGAGAACAGGCTGGCTCAATTTTTAGAAGCAATTCCAGTCGGGGTGTCAGTGCTGGATGCTTCGGGTAATTTTTACTATAGTAATCGCGTTGCTATTCAATTATTAGGTAAAGGAGTTATTCCTCAAGTTACCAGCGAGCAAATACCAGAGGTTTATCAAGTCTATCAAGCTGGAACAGAGCAGGAATATCCCTATACTGACTTACCGATTGTGCGGGCTCTGAAGGGCGAAAGTGCTACCGCTGAGGATATGGAAATTCACCAAGGCGACAAGATTATTCCGATCGAGGCTTGGGGTACTCCCATCTATGATGAAAAAGATAATATTTCTTATGCAATGGTAGCCTTTCAAGATATCACGTCGCGCAAGAAAGCCGAAACAGAGCAGCTCAGGTTCACCAATGAACTTTTTCAACTCAACAAAGCTTACGAGCGCTTCGTCCCCAATCAGTTCCTCCATTTTTTAGAAAAGTCAAGCATTATTGATGTGCAATTAGGCGATCAAGTACAGTTAGAAATGTCGGTGCTATTTTCTGATATTCGTGACTTTACGACAATTTCAGAAAAGATGACACCCGAGGAGAATTTTCAGTTTATTAATGCTTATCTATCTCGGATGGAAGCGGCGATTATTGAAAATAATGGCTTTATTGATAAATATATTGGTGATGCGATTATGGCGCTATTTAGCGGTAATCCTGATAATGCAGTAAACGCCAGTATTGCCATGCTGCATCAACTTCAAATATACAATCAAGAGCGAGTGAATTCTGGTTATGCCCCGATTAAGATTGGGATTGGCATTAATACGGGGATTTTAATGTTAGGCACGGTGGGCGGGCAAAATCGCATGGATACGACGGTAATTAGTGATGCGGTGAATTTAGCTTCTCGTGTGGAAGGATTAACAAAAACTTATGGTGTTGCTTTACTGATTACACAGCAGACTTTTAATAAATTAGCTAATCCTAGCAATTATGCTATTCGCACGATCGCTGAAATTAGTGTGAAAGGGAAAGTAAACTTATCTACAATATATGAAGTTTTTGATGCAGATATTCCTGAAACCAAACAAGGAAAATTAGCAACAAAAGATGTATTTGCTCAAGCTTTGAGCTTATACCGCAAACAAAAATTTATCGCAGCAACAGAATTATTTGCTCAATGTTTAAACCTCTGTCCTTCGGATCGAGTTGCTCAAATTTATTGGGAGTGGTGTGAACAAAAAACTATCAGTTTAAACATCGAGCTATTAGAGAGAAGTGTAGCATTAATCAAACCTCAATCTGATGAATTTGTCAGTAAGTTTTATGAAATACTTTTTAATAATTCTGATGAGATTAAAACTCTTTTCATGAATACAAAAATGGAACAGCAAAAAGAAAAGCTTTGGCAAAGCTTAGAAATAATTATTGAAAATTTACGCAAACCTAAGTTAATTAATGTTTTTGCTAAAGGATTAGGTGCAACTCATGCTAAATATGGCGTTTTAGTAGAACATTATCCTATTGTTGCCAATGCACTCATTCAAGCCTTGAAGGCGCAGATGGGTTTAGAGTGGACACCTGAAACTGAAAAAGCTTGGGTCGATGCTTATACAATTATTCAGTCAGCTATGATTGATGGCATGACACTTATGTGACCTAGATGAGGTGTTTGATGCTGACGGGCCAGAAATCAAAGCGCGCAAGCTAGCTACGTTGGAATTGTTTGCAGAAGCCTTGGCTATTTACTGGGAAGAGAATGTAGCGGAAGCGGCGCGACTCTTTTGGGAGTGTTGGCGTCACCATCAGGGCGATCGCGCTGCTAAAATTTATTGGGAACGCTGTCAGTGTGCATTGGTGAGTCGCACAAAAATCAAAGACAGGCCACACAATTTACATTAATTGCAATCGTCCCAAACTCGATCGCTACATTATGACACCGCGAGTCCCTGACGGTTTGGAGAGTCTGCTTGTCCTGAGAATTGGCAGCCGCGTAGCGCCAGGGAACTCTCAGCAGCTATAGCAAATGTTGAAGGCTTTAGTTATCTAGAAGAGAGGGAAAATGCAATTGGGGGCAATGGTTTGAGCGATTAAGAACGTCCTCACCATCGGGCGCGATTGCTATATCTCAATATCAAGGCAACAGAAAATGCGATCGACGGTTAATATCGTTTCCAGTTGCATGGGAATGATCAAGTCAAGGTCAATAATTCCACATTCCCCAACGGACCACGGACTACTCCCAACGGACTATCCCGAACGGTGTAACCGGAATTGATATAACCTACCATACAAACCTTGCGATCGAAATCCCAGCAACCAAAAAGTATTTGCAGGCCGCTAGGCAAAAAACTAAACATTTGTTAACAAACCTTATTTTTTCCTTTTTAACGCGCTATTCTCGAAAGAAAGCTGGTGCGTTTTGACTGCGCGTTAATTTTTAGCAGAAAAATCAATATGCTCTCTATTGCAGGCGTTGTCGCCCAGACACTTCTCTATGAAAGTGCCAACTCTCTGGTTTACCGGGCCATTCGGGAAGCAGATAACCAACCAATCATCCTCAAACTTCTCAAAGAGAGCTACCCCACACCTCAAGAATTGGTGCGCTACCGCACCGAATACCGCATCACCCAAGAGCTAAAACAGCCGGGAGTCGTCCAGGTTTATGACTTGCAAAAATACCAAAACAGCCTCGTGATGTTTGTCGAGGACTTTGGCGGCGAGTCCTTGACTATTTGGATGCAGCAGCGCTCGTTTACTCTGGAAGAATTTTTACTCCTGGCGATCGCCACCACGGAAATTTTAGGGCAAATTCACAGCGCCAACATCATCCACAAAGATATTAACCCTTCTAATATTGTTTACAACCCCCAAACAAAACAATTAAAAATTATTGACTTTGGCATTTCCACTCAGCTAACGCGAGAAACGCCGAGCCTGAAAAACCCCGGCGTTCTTGAAGGAACTCTCGCTTACATCTCGCCGGAACAAACGGGCAGGATGAACCGCGCTCTCGATTACCGCAGTGACTTTTACTCCCTCGGCGTCACCTTCTACGAAATGCTGACAGGAAAACTGCCTTTTGAGACAGAAGATGCTTTAGAGTTGGTCCACTGCCACATTGCCAGACAGCCGATTTCTCCGCACGAATTCGACCCAGAAATCCCCCTAATTATCTCGAAAATAGTCAGTAAATTGATGGCGAAAAATGCCGAAAACCGCTATCAAACTGCCGGGGGTCTCAAGCACGATTTAGAGAGTTGTCTGGTTCAATTACAAGAAAGGGGTAGCATAGAAGAATTTGACTTGGCAACGCGGGATATTACAGCCAGTTTCATGATTTCGGAAAAGTTATACGGCCGGGAAAGTGAAGTTTATAATCTATTAGTGGCTTTCGAGCGAGTCAGTAGAGGTAGCGCCGAAATGATGCTGGTGGCTGGCTTTTCTGGGATTGGTAAAACCACAGTAGTGAACGAAGTCCACAAGCCGATAGCCAGACAGGGTGGCTATTTTATTAAAGGCAAATACGACCAATTCCAGCGCAATATTCCTTTCAGTGCATTTGTGCAAGCATTTCGGGAATTGATGGGGCAATTATTATCAGAAAGTAACGCTCAATTACAAACATGGAAAACCAGGATTCTGACAGCAGTAGGCGATAGCGGGCAAGTGCTGATTGAGGTAATTCCTGAGTTAGAACGCATTATTGGCCCTCAAAGTCTTGCACTAGAACTGTCGGGGACTGCCGCCCAAAATCGCTTTAATTTGCTGATGGAAAAGTTTGTGCAAGTATTTACTACTGCCTCACATCCCTTAGTGATGTTTTTGGATGATTTGCAGTGGGCGGATTCGGCATCCCTGAAGTTGCTACAACTGTTAATGCAGGATAGGGGGCATCTGTTAGTGTTAGGTGCTTATCGGGATAATGAGGTATCCGCTGCTCATCCGTTGATGTTGACGGTGGATGAGATTGTGAAGTCTGGGGCAGTGGTGAATACTATTACCCTGCAACCGTTGAGTTTAGCAGATCTCAATCAGTTGGTAGCAGATACGCTGATTTGCGATTTATCCTCTTCTCAACCCTTGACAGAATTGGTTTATCAAAAAACCAAAGGTAATCCCTTTTTCTCTACTCAATTCCTCAAGGCGTTGTATGAAGATGGTCAAATTATCTTTGACCCCCCTGTGTCCCCCCTGAATAAGGGGGGAAGTAAAGGCGGGTGGCAGTGCGATATTGCTCGAGTTACATTGGCGGATGCCTCGGATGTGGTGGAGTTTATGAGGGTGCAATTGCAGAAACTGCCTGCCCCTACTCAGGAGGTTCTCAAACTTGCCGCCTGCATTGGGGCGCAGTTTGATTTAGATACCTTGGCAATAGTCAGCGAAGAATTACCAGAACAAACAGCATCAGCACTTTGGAGAGCCTTACAAGAAGAACTCATTTTACCCATTACAGAAGGCTATAAATGCTTCATTCCCACAGATGAGCAATCCAATAGTGAGTCTATTACCAATCCAAATTATCGCTTCCTGCACGATCGCGTCCAGCAAGCCGCTTATTCCCTGATTCCCGACAACCAAAAACAAGCCACTCATCTCAAAATAGGACAGTTACTTCAAAAAATTTACTCTGAAAATGAAAAAGAGGAAAAACTGTTTGATCTTGTAAGGCATTTGAATTTAGGGCAAGAATTAATCAGCCAGCCAAGCGAGCGGGAAGCCTTAGCAAAACTTAACTTAGAAGCCGGACGCAAGGCAAGAAATTCTACCGCCTACGCTGCGGCTAATGTCTATCTGCAAACAGGAATCAATCTACTAACAGCTAACTGCTGGCAAAGTCAGTATGAATTGACCTTAAATCTCTACGTTGCTGCCGCTGAAGCTGCCTATTTGAATGCTGACCTTGAAGGCATGGAACAAATGGCACAACTGGTGTTGCAAGAAGCTCAGACGATTTTAGACAAAGTTAAAATTTACGAAATTCAGATATCTGCACAAACAGCCCAGGGCAAGATGTTGGCGGCTATCGCAGCGGGCAGAAATGCACTCTTGCAACTGGGGGTTGAACTCCCTACCGAACCTGACGAAGCCTTGATTGGCAAGGCGCTACAAACCGTTGCCAGTCAACTCCTGGGAAGAAAGATTGAGGAATTGATTGACCTGCCTGTGATGACAAATCCACAGACTCAGGCAGCTATGCAACTGTCTGGTAGGTTAGACTTAGCAATTTTCCGGGGAATGCCGGGTTTAATGCCCCTCCTTAGCTCAACGATGGTGAGTTTATCGCTCTCCTTTGGAAATGCACGCATATCAACGGTAGGGTATGTGATTCACGGCATGGTCTTGTGTGCCTTTCTGGGAGAGGTCGAAACGGGCTACAGCTTTGGGCAATTGGCACTAAACTTACTGGATCGCTTCAATTTACGGGAATTTAAGTCTGTAACTCTGGTTCTGTTTGGGAGCTTTATTCAGCATCGCCAAAAAGCTCTGAGGGCAATTATACCGACGTTGAAAGATGGCTATACGGCTGGTATGGAAACTGGCGACTTTCTCAACGCTGGCACTAACATAAATGTTTATTTTTATGCCCATTTCTTCGGTGGGGTAGAACTAGACACTTGGGAACCAGAAATAGCAGGTTACAGTGCTGCTTTGGCTCAGATGAAGCAATATTCTGCCCTGGTTTTGTTGGATATGACGCAGCAGACGGTGAAGAACTTGAGGGAATCCCGTATTCTGTCGGACTGCTTAATCGGAACTGCCTACGATGAAAGGATGATGATGCTTAGGAATCATCAGGACAATGACTTTAGTGCGATCGCTATTATATACATTTACAAATTGCTGCTTGCTTACTTATTTGGCAATTATCAGGCTGCCATAGAACACATTGCTCAAGTCAAGCCGTATTTGATGGGAGTTTCGGGATGTATTCATCTTCCCATTTTTCATTTTTATGCAGCCCTGACGCACCTGGCACTTTTCCCCACACAGCCAGAAAATGAGCAAGTAAAAATTTTAAATCAGGTAGAAATTCATCAAACGAGGCTGAAACAGTGGGCGCAAAATGCTCCCATGAATTATCTGCATAAAAGCCATTTAGTAGAGGCAGAACGCTATCGAGTTTTGGGCAATAAACCCGAAGCGATTGAAATGTACGATCGCGCCATTGCTGGAGCTAAAGAAAATAAATACATTAATGAAGAAGGTCTGGCTAGCGAACTAGCAGCCAAATTCTACTGGGAATGGGGTAAAGAAAAATTTGCCCAACTCTACATAATTGAGGCGTATTATTGTTATATCCAATGGGGAGCTACTGCTAAGGTAAAGGATTTAGAAACACGATATCCCCAGTTATTAAAACCCATTCAACCGAGAAATAAAAATACTAAAACTACCGCGAAAATTACGACCAGTGTTGAGGAACCTAACTTAGATATCACTACAGTAATGAAAGCCTCTCAGGCGATTTCCGGTGAAATAATGCTAGCTAAACTCATGTCTAGCTTGATGAAAATTTTGATTGAAAGTGCAGGGGCGCAAAGAGGATATCTAATTTTATCAAGCCAGGAAAAGCTGTTAATTGAAGCTGAAGGGACAATAAATTCCCAACAAGTCACGGTGTTGCAGTCAATCGCCGTTGAAACCTGTGAAGAACTTTCCTCCGCAATTGTCAACTATGTGGCCCGCACTCAAGAAAGCGTTGTACTAGATGATGCTGGCCGAGAAGGACAATTTACCAACGACCCCTACATCCGAAAAAATCAGCCCAAATCAATTTTATGTGTGCCGCTGATTAACCAATCTCAAATCGTCAGTATTGTTTATCTAGAAAACAATCTCACAGCGGGAGCTTTTACCCCAGAAAGAGTGGAATTATTAAAAGTGTTATCTGGACAAGCGGCTATCTCACTTCAAAATTCTCAACTCTATACAGAAGTACGCGAAAATGAAACCAGGCTGAGTCAATTCCTAGAAGCGATGCCAGTAGGGATAATGGTACTCAAACCCAGTGGTACACCTTACTACGTTAATCAGAAGGCGCAGCAGCTTCTGGGAAAAGGAGTGGCGCCTGATGCCACGCGCGAGCAATTAACAGAGGTTTATCAACTATATACTGCTGACACTTCCCAGCCGTATCCTGTTGAAAAAATGCCTGGAGTGCGGGCATTAAATGGTGAAAGTTCCACTGTTAATGATATAGAAATCTCCCAGAGTGACAAGGTTGTACCGCTCGAAGTTTGGGGAACGCCTATCTATGATAATCAGAGGAATATTGCCTACGGCATAGCAGCATTTCAAGATATAACGGAGCGCAAAAAAGCCGAAATTGAGCGGCTCAGGTTCACCCATCAACTTTTTGAAATCAACAAAGCTTACGAGCGCTTCCTACCCAGTCAATTTCTGCAACTTTTGGAAAAATCTAGTATTCTTGAGGTGCAATTAGGCGATCAAGTACAGTTAGAAATGTCGGTGGTATTTTCTGATATTCGTGACTTTACGACAATTTCAGAAAAGATGACACCCGAGGAGAATTTTCAGTTTATTAATGCTTATCTATCTCGGATGGAAGCGGCGATTATTGACAATAATGGCTTTATTGATAAATATATTGGTGATGCGATTATGGCGCTATTTAGCGGTAATCCTGATAATGCAGTAAACGCCAGTATTGTGATGCTGCATCAACTTCAAATATACAATCAAGAGCGAGTTAATTCTGGTGAGGTTCCGATTAAGATTGGGATTGGCATTAATACTGGGAATTTAATGTTAGGCACCGTGGGCGGGCAAAATCGCATGGATACAACGGTAATTAGTGATGCGGTGAATTTAGCTTCTCGTGTGGAAGGATTAACAAAAACTTATGGTGTTGCTTTACTGATTACACAGCAGACTTTCAACAAATTAGCTAATCCTAGTAACTATGCTATTCGCACGATCGCTGAAATTAGTGTTAAGGGAAAAGTAGACTTATCTACAATATATGAAGTTTTTGATGCAGATATTCCTGAAACAAAGCGATGTAAATTAGAAACAAAAAATTTATTTGATCGAGCTTTGAGCTTATACCGGCAACAAAGATTTATCCAAGCAACAGAATTATTTGCTCAATGTTTAAAACTCTGTCCTTCGGATCGAGTTGCTCAAATTTATTGGGAGTGGTGTGAACAAAAAACTATCAGTTTAAACATCGAGCTACTAGAGAGAAGTGTAGCATTAATCAAACCTCACGCTGATGAATTTGTCAGTGACTTTTATGAAATACTTTTTAATAATTCTGATGAGATTAAAACTCTTTTCATGAATACAAAAATGGAACAGCAAAAAGAAAAGCTTTGGCAAAGCTTAGAAGTAATTATTGAAAATTTACGCAAACCTAAGTTAATTAATGTTTTTGCTAAAGGATTAGGTGCAACTCATGCCAAATATGGCGTTTTAGTAGAACATTATCCGATTGTTGCCAATGCACTCATTCAAGCCCTGAAGGCGCAGATGGGTTTAGAGTGGACACCTGAAACTGAAAAAGCTTGGGTCGATGCTTATACAATTATTCAGTCAGCTATGATTGATGGAATGACGCTTATGTGACCTAGATGAGGTGTTTGATGCTGACGGGCCAGAAATCAAAGCGGGCAAGTTAGCTACGCTGGAATTGTTTGCAGAAGCCTTGGCAAATTACTTGGAAGGGAAGTTTGCTGAAGCGGCGCGGCTGTTTTAGGAGTGTTGGCGTCAGAATCAGGGCGTGAGCGCTGCTAAAATTTATTGGGAACGCTGTCAGTCTGGATTGGCGACTCGCACAAAAATTAAAGACCGACTACACTATTTAGATTAATTGCAACAGTCCCAAACTCGATCGCTACATTATGACACCGCGAGTCCCTGTTGGCTTTGAGAGTCGGCTTCTGGTGAGAGTTGACAGCCGCGTAGCGCCAGAGAATAAAAGCAGCTATAGCAGATGTTGAAGGCTTTAGTTATCTAGAAGAGAGGGAAAATGCAATTGGGGGCGATGGTTTGAGCGATTAAGAACGTCCTCACCATCGGGTGCGGTTGCTATATCTCAACATCAAGGGAACAGAAAATGCGATCGACGGTTAACGCACAATACAAACCTTGCGATCGCAATCCGGACAACTACAAAGTATTTGCAGGCTGCTACCCGAAAAACTAAACATTTTCTTAACCAACCTTTTTTTGCCTTTCTAACGCGCTATTATCTACACAAAGCTGGTGCGTTTTGACTGCACGTTAATTTTTAGCAGAAAAATCAATATGCTCTCTATTGCAGGCGTTGCCGCCCAGACACTTCTCTATGAAAGTGCCAACTCTCTGGTTTACCGGGCCATTCGGGAAGCAGATAACCAACCGATTATCCTCAAACTTCTCAAAGAAAGCTACCCCACACCTCAAGAATTGGTGCGCTACCGCACCGAATACCGCATCACCCAAGAGCTAAAATACCCGGGAGTTGTGCGGGTTTATGACTTGCAAAAATACCAAAACAGCCTCGTGATGTTTGTGGAGGACTTTGGCGGCGAATCCTTGAAAATTTGGATGCAGCAGCGCTCGTTTACGCTGGAAGAATTCTTACAAATTGCGATCGCCACCACTGAAACTTTAGGGCAAATTCACAGAGCAAACATCATCCACAAAGATATTAACCCTTCTAATATTGTTTACAACCCCGAAACGAAACAATTAAAAATTATTGACTTTGGCATTTCCACTCAGCTAAGCCGAGAAACACCGATACTGAAAAACCCCGGAGTTCTGGAAGGAACCCTTGCTTACATCTCACCAGAACAAACCGGGAGAATGAATCGTACTCTCGATTACCGGGCTGATTTTTACTCCCTCGGCGTCACCTTCTACGAATTGCTGACAGGAAAATTGCCTTTTGAGACAGAAGATGCTTTAGAACTGGTTCACGGCCACATTGCCAGACAGCCGCTTTCCCCGCACCAAATCAAGCCAGAAATTCCCCTAATTATCTCGCACATAGTCAGTAAATTGATGGCGAAGAATGCCGAAAACCGCTATCAAACTGCCTTGGGAATAAAGCACGATCTAGAAATGTGTCTGGTTCAATTACAAGAAACCGATAGCATAGAAGAATTTGACTTGGGAAGGCGGGATATTACAGACCTTTTCCTGATTCCCGAAAAGTTATACGGGAGAGAAAGTGAAGTTGATAATCTATTAGGTGCCTTTGAGCGAGTCAGTACAGGTAGCGCCGAAATGATGCTGGTAGCTGGCTTTTCAGGGATTGGTAAAACCGCAGTAGTGAACGAAGTCCACAAGCCGATAGCCAGACAGCGTGGCTATTTTATTAAAGGCAAATACGACCAATTCCAGCGCAATATTCCTTTCAGTGCATTTGTGCAAGCATTTCGGGAATTGATGGAGCAATTATTATCAGAAAGTGATGCTCAATTACAAAGATGGAAAAATAAGATTCTGTCAGCAGTAGGCGACACTGGGCAAGTGCTGATTGAGGTGATTCCTGAGTTAGAACGCATTATTGGCGCTCAAAGTCCTCCACTAGAACTTTCAGGGAATGCGGCACAAAATCGGTTTAATTTGTTGATGCAAAAGTTTGTGCAAGTATTTACCACAGCCTCACATCCCTTAGTGATATTTTTGGATGATTTGCAGTGGGCGGATGGCGCATCTTTAAAATTGCTACAACTGTTGATGCAGGATACGGGACATCTCTTGGTATTGGGTGCTTATCGAGATAATGAAGTGTCACCTGCTCATCCTTTTATGTTGACGCTGGATGAGATTGTGAAGTCGGGAGGCACGGTGAATACGATTACTCTGCAACCGTTGAGTTTAGGAGATCTCAATCAGTTGATAGCAGATACGCTGATTTGCGATTTATCCTCTTCTCAACCTTTGACAGAAGTGGTTTATCAAAAAACCAAAGGTAATCCCTTTTTCTCTACTCAATTTCTTAAGGTATTATATGAAGATCATCAAATTATTTTTAACAGGGATGTACGGCATTGGCAGTGCGATATTGCCAAAGTTAAACTTACTCACGCCTCGGATGTGGTGGAGTTTATGGTGGCGCAATTGGAGAAGTTGCCCGGAGAAACTCAGGATCTCCTCAAGTTGGCGGCTTGTATGGGGGCACAGTTTGATTTAAATACATTGGCAGTAGTTAGTGAAGAATTGCCGGATAAAACGGCATTATTGCTCTGGAAAGCTTTGCAAGAAGAACTGATTTTACCGATTACAGAAGGCTACAAAAGCTTTATAAAAACCGATATTAAATTTAACATTGAGTCTTTTCCCAATCCCACTTATCGATTTCTACACGATCGCGTTCAACAAGCAGCTTATTTATTAATTTCTGATCGGCAGAAACCAGCCACTCATCTCAAAATTGGAGAATTGCTGCTACACAATTCCTCCGATCATGAAAAAGAAGAAAAACTGTTTGATATTGTCGGGCATTTGAATCTAGGGCAAGAGTTGATCGCCCAAGCAAAAGAGAGGGAAGCCTTAGCAGAACTTAACTTAAAAGCTGCACAGAAAGCTAGAAATTCTACTGCCTACGCTGCCGCAAAAGTTTATTTGCAAATAGGAATTAAATTACTGACAGATAACTGTTGGCAAAGTCAGTATGAATTGACCCTAAGTCTCTATATTAATGCTACCGAAGTTGCTTATTTGAATGCTGATTTTCAGGGTGTGGAACAGATAGCAGCAGAAGTTTTTCAAGCAGCACGAACAATTTTAGATCGAGTTAAAACTTACGAAATTTTAATTACGGCTCAGGTAGCCCAGAGCCAAATGTTAAAAGCGATCGAAATAGCCAGAGAGGCACTGGAACAATTGGGAGTTGAACTCCCTAAGGAAGCCGATCAAGTCAAAATCGATCAAGCACTACAGAGCCTTACCAGACAACTGGAAGATAGAAGGATTGAAGAACTGGTTAACTTGCCTATAATGACCGATCTTGAAACTCAAGCAGCCATGCAAATCTTAGGAATATTATGGTCTCCAATTATTCAAGGAATGCCGAGTTTAACACCCCTACTGAGCTCCACGATGGTGAGTTTATCGCTTCAATTTGGAAATGCATCGGTATCGACGGTAGGGTATTTGATTCACGGTGTGATGCTATGTTCTTTTTCGGGAGATGTCAAAACTGGCTATCGCTTTGGTAAATTGGCACTGAATTTACTCGATCGATTGAATGCAACGGAATTTAAGAGCCAAATTCTGGCTGTATTTAGTAGCTGGGTTCAGCATCACCAAGAAGCTCTTCGGGCAACGATACCAATCGGTAAAGACGGGTATAGGGCTGGCATGGAAACTGGTGATTTTCTATATGCTGGCTACAGCCTAACCGTTTGCTTTCAGGCCAATTTGTGTGGTGGAGTAGAAATAGATACTTGGGAAGCCGAACTGGAAATTTACAGTGCTGCATTTGCTCAGATGAAGCAATATTCTGCTCAGATTATTTTAGATATAACGTGGCAGACGAGCAAAAACTTGAGGGAAACTATGAGTATACCGGATTGTCTAATTGGAACTGCCTACAATGAAACAGAGATGATTCCTAAACATCATGAGGAGAATAACTTCACTATAATTGCGACTGTCTACATATATAAACTGATGCTTGCTTACTTCTTTGGCAATTATCCGGCTGCCCTCAGCTACATTGCCCAAGTCAAGCCGTATTTAATGTCAGTATCGGGAATCGTTTTTTTCCCCATTTTCCATTTCTATGCAGCCCTGACACACTTAGCACTTTTTCCCACACAATCAGAAATTGAACAAGCAGAAATTCTTGCCTTAGTCGAAGGCTATCAAAACACTCTGCACCATTGGGCTCAAAATGCTCCAATGAATTATCTGCATAAATGGTATTTAGTGGAGGCAGAAAAGCAGCGGGTTTTAGGTAATAAAGCCGAGGCGATCGACTTGTACGATCGCGCCATTCAACTTGCTAAAGAAAATCAGTACATTAACGAAGAAGCCCTCGCTGATGAACTAGCCGCCAAGTTCTATCTAGAATGGGGTAAAGAAAAATTTGCCCAACTCTATATGATTGATGCCTATTATTGTTATGTCCAATGGGGAGCCACTGCTAAGGTAAAAAATTTAGAAACGCGATATCCCCAGTTATTGAAGGCAATTCAACCGGGAAGAAAAAACACTCAAACTACCGTATCCATGACAACCACTGGTTCAGGTAATCACCTAGATATCACCGCAGTCATGAAGGCTTCTCAAGCGATTTCCGGCGAAATATTGCTGGATAAGCTACTGTCTAGCTTGATGAAAATTTTGATTGAAAATGCAGGGGCGCAACGAGGATATCTAATTTTGTCAAGCCAGGGACAACTGTTCATTGAAGCTCAAGGAACAATAAATTCCGAACAAGTCACCGTGTTGCAGTCAATCTTAGTTGAAGATTGTCAAGAACTTGCTGTCGCAATTGTCAATTATGTGACCCGCACTCAAGAAAGCGTCGTACTAGATAATGCTGTCCGATCGGGACAATTTACCAACGACCCCTACATCCAAAAGCATCAGCCCAAATCAATTTTATGTGTGCCACTGATTAATCAATCTCAAATCATTAGTATTGTTTACCTAGAAAATAATTTGACAGCGGGAGCTTTTACGCCAGAAAGAGTGGAACTATTAAAAGTTTTATCTGGACAAGCGGCTATCTCGATTCAAAATTCTAAACTCTATACAGAAGTACGCGCGAATGAAAGAAAACTGACTCAATTCCTAGAAGCGATGCCAGTTGGTGTAGGAATTTTGGATGCTTCCGGAAAACCTTATTATACCAATCGCGTTGGGCAGGAATTACTTGGCAAAGGAGTCATAGCAGATGCTACATCGGAGCAAATAGCAGAAGTTTATCAAAACTATAAAGCGGGTACGGATGAAAAATATCCCAGTGCTGATTTGCCGATTGTTCGGGCATTGAACGGAGAAACTACAACCGCTGACGATATAGAAATCCGCCAAGACGATAAGATTATTCCGATAGAGGGTTGGGGTACTCCTATCTATGATGAAAAGGGCAACATTGCTTATGCCATTACAGCTTTTCAAGATATCACTGAGCGCAAAAAAGCCGAAGCAGAGCGAATCAGGTTTACCAATGAATTGTTCCAACTCAACAAAGCTTACGAGCGCTTCGTCCCCAATCAGTTCCTCCAGTTTTTAGAGAAATCAAGCATTATTGATGTCGAATTGGGCGATCAAGTGCAGTTGGAAATGTCTGTGTTGTTTTCCGACATTCGCGATTTTACCACGCTCTCGGAAAGCATGACGCCGGAGGAGAATTTCCGATTTATCAATTCCTATCTTTCTCGCATGGAACCCGTCATTAATGAAAATAACGGGTTTATTGATAAATATATTGGCGATGCGATTATGGCGCTGTTTAGCGGCGAGGCGGATCATGCGGTGAAAGCCGGAATTGCTATGCTGCATGGCCTCGTTGAATACAATCAACAGCGCGCTAAATTTGGCTATGCGCCTATTCAGATTGGGATTGGCATCAATACTGGAACTTTGATGCTGGGAACGGTGGGCGGTCAAAATCGCATGGACGGGACGGTAATCAGCGATGCGGTGAATTTAGCTTCTCGCGTGGAAAGTTTGACGAAAAATTATGGGGTGTCGCTATTAATTACCCAGGAAACTTACTCGCGCCTAAAAAATCCATCCCAGTATGCAATCCGCACCCTCGATACGGTAAAAGTCAAGGGAAAATCCGAAGCAGTAACGGTTTATGAGGTGTTTGATGCTGACGGGCCAGAAATCAAAGCGGGCAAGTTAGCTGCGCTGGAATTGTTTGCAGAAGCCTTGGCAATTTACTGGGAAGGGAATTTCGCGGAAGCGGCGCGGCTGTTTTGGGAGTGTTGGCGTCAGAATCAGGGCGATCGCGCCGCTAAAATTTATTGGGAACGCTGTGAGTCTGCATTGGCGAGTCGCACAAAAATTAAACACCGGCCCCACAATTTAGATTAATTGGAACAGTCCCAAACTCGATCGCTACATTGTTGGAGGGAGAGATCGTTTTCATTTTTCTGACTTGGCGGTCAATAATACTTTGCGGCAAGTAAAATTTGTTTACCGTGCACAGGGGAATCGCCCCACTGCGATATTGCTGAGCAGAATTGTCTGCGGCTGTTGTTGAGCCTGGGAATTGACGGATTTCACGAGTGGTATTGGGGCGACGGTTGGGTGCAGTCTCGGTTGGAGGGAGTGTCGCTGCTAGCGCTGAATTTGCAGCAAACGGCGAGTTTGTTGGGGCTGCGGGAGTTTTTGGCGGGTAAGCAGAAAGCCTCAGAGTGATGTGAAGGTCGATCGCACTTATTGTCTCTCAAAGTCTCCTTCTTCACCTTTACCCATTTGGCCTGTTAAGGTGTAGTGCATCGCCTTAAGTTTTACCTCCTCTTTACTCCCTAACTCTTTCAATTTGCTTAACTAACTCCAAGCCAAATTTCCTCAAACTATTGACCTAACTTTGGCAACATATATATTAATAATTCGTAACTAGCTAGGTCTGAAGGAACACAAAGCCCGACAAAAATAATTATATCTGAAGATAGAAGAACCGCAAATTAAACACAGCTAATGTATAAAACTATGAGGGAGAAAAAACTACTTAAAAATTAATTAATCTAATAAATTTTTAAGTAGAACTTAAGATAAAAAAAAGGAAACTTATGGTACTGAGTATTATTGTTCACGGTGGAGCAAAAACCATCACAAAAGACAAGGTTGCAGCCAACAATGCAGGCTGTACCGCAGCAGCAGAAGCTGGTTGGGCAGTGCTCGCAAAGGGCGGTTCTGCAGCAGAAGCAGTTGAGGCAGCTATCCGGGTTCTGGAAGCCGATCAGACATTTAACGCAGGCTTTGGATCGGTTCTCAACAGTAAGGGAGAGGTAGAGCTAGACGCAGGGATCATGGAAGGCCGTTCCTTAGCTTGGGGAGCCCTGGCAAATGTTCAAGGCGTGTGCCATCCCATCTCCGTGGCGCGAAAGATTATGGATAAAAAACCCATGTTCTTAGTAGCGGATCACGCAGAAAAGTTTGCTGCAGAAAGTGGAGCCGAGATGTGTACAAAAGAAGACTTAATCGCGGATGAGCAACAGGAAGAGTGGGAGGAGGAAAAAGAAGTTATTGACCGCCCCAATACCGTTGGTTGTGTAGCTTTGGATAGTAGTGGCACTTTAGTGGCCGGTACCTCAACAGGGGGCACTATGAATAAGCCCGCCGGCCGCGTCGGCGACAGCGCCATTATCGGCTCAGGCTTGTTTGCTGAAAATGAACAGGGCGCTTGCTCGACCACAGGCGATGGCGAGTCGATTATGCCAGTAGTTCTGGCTAAGACGGCGATCGACATTCTAGCCTCCGGCAAGCACCCAGACGAAGCAGCGCAAATGGCAATTGAGACTCTGGCATCTAAGGTGGCAGGAGAAGCTGGGTGCGTCATCATTGACCCTCAAGGGCGGGTTGGCTGGGCGCATAACTCAACCGACATGGCTTGTGCTTATAGAACCTCAGGAATGGACAAGGTGGCTGTGTTCACTAAGAAAAAACAACTCGTCCATCGTTGAAATTATTGAGGTTGATTAACAGTAAGACTTTTTCTGACATTTGCTAACAATCACTTAAATGGGCCTTCTTGTCTTTATATCATATAGAATGAATTTAGCCACTCAGATGTAGGTGAAAAACCTTGGTAGTACGCAACCGCTATATAAATAAGTTGCCTCTACAGTATCAAAGCAAATAATCAGATTGGCTAATAGCT
>Ga0247774_1000235_pt1 | contig 26815 bp, 27 predicted proteins | sample UWRJL001104B6_FD_179933 | JGI IMG/M metagenome (GOLD analysis project Ga0247774, IMG submission 179933) | Plant litter microbial communities from Arlington Agricultural Research Station in Wisconsin, United States - UWRJ-L001-104B-6 | ecosystem: Environmental > Terrestrial > Plant litter >... | reverse complement strand
ACGGCCCTCCACAGGGTCCGGGAGGCCGTCACGGTGGACCGGGGGGTACCGGGGCTCCTGGTGGCGGACCGCCGTTGGTTACCAGTACTATAATAATAACAGAGTTTATTTGCTCGGCTTTCGGAATATAGGCGCTTAGCGTAAATTTTTACCGGCCGGTAGAGATTTGAGCGGCAGCGTCGGGATCGTTGGAGGAAGATCGAATAGAGGTAGGGTAGATTTAGGAATAAGTGGCTTAGAAAAGACATTTATAAGACACCTCTTATTCAGGAAGGGTCTGGTCAAATACAATCGATTCGTGGATATGGTTATTCGGTGCTTGAAATTGTTGGCCTGTATCCAAGCTTCATCAGAGCCAGCATCGAATTCCACATCCAGCACGTTACGTGAAAAACCTCACACGTCGTCCAAGAAGGATAAAGGATCGTGTTCGAGGTGATACTGGACATCAACTCTGAATCCGAAATGGATTTACTGAGTTTTGTAGCGAAGTTCAACTGAAGTTAAAAATAGTCAAGTTTCTGCGATGGCTCCAACAGGGATAGTTGTGGGCTACCTGGGACCTAGGAACCCAGCCGTTCCCTTTCTATTCTTTCTCTCGTAAATCCGATCTATGATAGGTCGCAAATTCAGATAGACTTGGACATGCAACCAGGTTGAGTTTTTCCGAGTCTCAGATCGCGAACGCCTCCCACCAGATTTTCCACCTGCTCAGACAACATGCTGGGTCTGAGACAAACCCAGCTACCCCACATTGCGAACGGAGCCCAATGATAAGGCGCCACTCTATGACAACGCAGCCTAGCTTCGGCACTCTTCCTCTGGCACGCCGGCTTCTTGCACCTCCGAACAGAGTTGATAGCTCTCTGTACCGCATGGGAAATGTCGATTAGATTCGCTGGAGGATTATCTCTTGTGGACTCGCCCTGCGGGATTTCAGCAAGGCCGGCGCCACAACTGAATGCGCTCTCATAAATTCGCGTGAAAACTCCTCTGCATCTGCGTTGTCTAGTGGCCATAGCGTGCCTACCATTGTCGTCGCCCCGGCTGCAAGGAATGCGTTGATTAGCCCCAGAGAATCGTCACTTTGACTCACGACTTGTGTCCCAGAACCTCATCCCATTAAGAGCACCAGTCATGCACGAAGACCCACTGCATAAGCGTCTTGGAGCATGAATTTGCCAACTCGGCTGTGTACTTGGACCTGCTCATTATCTAAGCTAGAGTTTGTCTTCGATCTGGATGCTGCGGCGGCTTCGGATGATCGCGCAGCCTCGAGAGAGGCCTCTAGATCAAGGACAAGGTGTTTGTCATGACCCTGGCCGGAGACATGTCCTTGGAAGTGGAAGACATCAGCGCCGGGCATGGCCTCTGTGAGTGCCGCCTGCGTGACTTCTTTTCCGGAAACGGTGCTTGTGGTCGCCCGGCTCCGCTCTCAAGACTGTTTGCTAGGCTGTGGATCGCCCCAGCTGCGGCATCACCGCCCTCGTTGTAGCAGTGAAAGAACTGCATGTACAGCGGCTTATCTACATCCATGCTGAGCGCTTTTTGAACACACTCTCTGGTGACTGAGTTACTGGGAGTGTAAGCCACAGGATGGTGTTGGATAATAGGTTCGGGGTCCCCGGGCTTTCGATAGGGCATCGCGTGCAGCGGAATGGCGTTGGGGCGTAGTGACGGTGAGAAAATGAGAATGTCCCCTGGTGAGCAAGCCTCGCAGATCGGTTCAACTAAACCATATAGCGATTCAAATATCCTCAGGGTATCTAGGGTATCGACCAATAGCGCATAGTTAACACAGATATGTATAGATACCTAAGCATCAACCTTGTGGACGCTCGGTTTCTCTATCTGTTTGATGATGCAGATCTTTTCCCTCGTCGCGTTGTATCCGATGATGTGAAACCGACCCCGGAAACTTACCCAATCCAGCAGGACGACGGACTGCTTCGAACCAACAGTCTCCTTGACTAGCTCAGTCAGATTTGACATCGACACACTCCTGCCCTCTCTCCTGCGCAGAAGCGGCTTGAGGTCGGGGCAATTCCTCATCTCGATCTGGTGGAACGGAAGTCTCATGTCGAACATGGACTGAGGACCGTCGTCAATCAGATCTCTTTCTTTGGCGTAGAAATTCCAGGCCTCGGGATTGCTCCTGATACTCTCCAAGAGCTGAACTGGGACCAGTCGCCCGTAGCGGTGCCTTGGCGAAGTGCTCTGACAGTTGGTCAGACTTGACACCATGTCAGGACGCCGCGCCTCTGTCTCCTCTATTGCGTTGTCTAGGAATCGTTTCCTTGCGCGTGCCTCGCTCACGAATCATCGAAGGAGATACAAGTTCGCCTCGGCGCCTTTCAAGACCGCACCAGACAGCTGCGTCAAGACCAGCCCCTTGGCCGCAGCAACAAGCAAACTCCGACCAGGGGCTACGAGCTGCATCCAACTCTCCGGATCCTCCTCAGAAAGAATGGTCGTTAGCTTTCCAGATTCCAGTTGCAGTAGCGCTAACGAGAAGGAATCTCCGGAATGGCAAGTTACAAGGCCCTCCCAATAACACCGATTGCCAAATCGGGGTTGCCGATGTAAGCCGCGGCGGCACCGAGGGCGAATGACAATTTGGGTAGGATGGCGTGAGCGTTATACGTTGGGAGTGTCTCGTAAAGGTCGAGCGCTAGCTCTAGGTGTCGTGCGAGCAATCCCTCTAGCGCTGGGTTGTGAGAGAGGACACCGTCGCTAGAAATGCGCTCAACGCGGCCCGAGAGCGATGGTAAGAAGCAGGCCACCTTCGATAAATCGCTCAATTTCGTCACACCGTCCACCCGACTCGCTCCAGCGATGGATCGCCGCATCATCCAGAAACGCCTTCCAATGCTTCGATAAGCCGACAGAGCGATCCTAGAACCGGGGTGCGTCTGCGGCGAGGGTTTCCGAAAATATTTGGAGGACATTGAGGACGGCGCGTTGGTGAGCCTCCGCATCCTCTTGAACAATAGTCAAGCTTAGGTGCAGCATAGCATTGATTGACGCGGCTAGGTAGTTTCTCACAGTCGAGTAAGTCTTGCTGAGATTAAAGGATACCAGTGTTGCCAGGGCGATACTGTGGACCTTGCCTGACGTCAAGACAAACTCGGCCGGACGCAGGGCTGCGCCCGCAAGAGAATCCGCAGCGTACTTGCGTAGGTCCCACCGGTGGAAAGCAATGGTGTCGCCGGCCTCTTTGGCGAGGCTTCGGAAAGCGGCGCTGTCGAAGCGGCCATTCAGCTCCCAGACTTTCTCTGGTGGTCGGCGTAGGCAGTCTCAGGATGCGGAGTCTGCGGCACCGGGCGATATCATTGCGGGAGTGAAACTTCTGGTATATCGATAGAACCTCTGAAGACTCAACAATGTCTTGTAACGTCGCGCGGAACAGCTCTACGTCGATGAAATCAACTGCGCAGCCTGACGATTTGAATGATGCCTCTGCTGCCTCAGCAAGCTGGCTGGCCAGTTCAACCTGTCGCATCTCGCCATGGAGCTCCGCTTGAAGAAGTTCTACCTGGCCTCTGATGGTGCGCGAAACCGAGTCTTGGCCGCGGATCGTAGATTTGAATGCGTTAACTAGTGGGATGATCTCGGTTGGCGTGTGGACGAAGGCCGTCATGCTAAGAGATGATTCGAGTTCCAGATATTGGGTTCTGATGTGTCGCTTTCTTACTTCCAACTCGACCGACAGTGTTGCCTATGCAACTTCTGCCACGGCTGGGTTGCCAGAGTATTCGGACAGAAACCGCCTGATTAACTGCAGCCTAGCAAGTGTCCTATCTGGAGGCATGGGCCTTCCCAAATCTCGATATGTCTCGAGGGCAATCGGGTGTTGTAAGAGTTCGCCGCGGATCTACAAAGCATTAATGATGCTCCAACGAGATGCGCGAAAGTTATAAGCTACTACTATATCTTACCGTAAGAAAATGTGGCCGAGAGAGTCTCGCCGGATTGGATCAGCATCACTGCCGCAGATCCGAGAGAAGATGGCCCCACCACTGTCGAGGGCTACTTCCCAATCATAGTGCACCAGACACCCGGCGAACATGGATGTAAGAAGCACCAACATAAACGTTACGGTCGGGATATTGTCTGGGCCTCGATACAGGACCTGATTCAACTGTGCACACTCCATGGCCTTTCGATAATATCCCTGCTCGAGGAATGTGAGCAGAAGTTCATAACAACCTCCGCGTTGGACACGCCCCGTTCGCGGTAATCGGCGTCCATTGTTTGGATTGCGTTCTCGAAATTTCCCAGGATTCGCTGTCGGCGACATTCAAGAAGGGCATCTGGCCAGTTGTATCGATCGCCAGATGGTTTCACGATGTATAGGACTGATTCAGGAAGCTTTTCCAACGTATTAGCTAGGAATCTTGCTAAATCAGCACAGAACCCATACTGATTGGTACTGAAACTTCCAGAGACACTTTCGAATCTGATGGTCCATCTGCAGCATTGGTTGCCACTCAGGAAACTAAGAGTATTTCACATTAGCAGCACATCACAGAGAAATACTGACCTATGGCGAGCTCTTACAACATACTGAACGAATGGTGTCATGTCTGACGGCACTCCCTGAACCAAACGTTCGAACTCTGGGAGATCCTTAAACAAGAGCTTGAACATGGGCCAGAGTCCAAGTGCCTCCGGTGCAATCTGATTTGCCAGATGAGAGGTCGACCCTGGCGTCCTGTAACTGCAGTTATTCGCAGAGACTAGTGGATGCTGTACGGCGGCACCAATTGCAGACGAAGAACCATCGTCTGCATCACTAGATTGGTATTTGTCTGCTTGCAATATTGTCTGCAGCTTCGCGATGTCGATAGAGCTGTTCTGGACGGAGAGGATATGCAAGGGTATCAAATACACCAACTCATATCATTCATTTCCCCGCGCCCCTGTAGTGGTCGCCTTTGAAGAGGCATAGACAAACTTCGACTCCCGGCGCCGGGCCATCTAAATTCATCACGCATAGCTACTCGCTCGTTCCTCAACCCACCTAGTCGGCACCCCTATCGGGGCCATGGCTAAATCTTCCTCGTCCTTCAATAAGATAACACTAGTATCCGAGTTTGAGCTCGCGGCCTCCTCGCAGCTCAGTCTCGGAAACCGCACCTCACTGGGCTCGGCTGAACACTTGAACTGTGCAGTGACAATCACGGTCACCGATGTCCGGCTTGGATTCTTCGTGGACGGCAAAGATCCCAGCAGGGAGCGCGAAGCGGCGATTGTAGTGTTGGAATTCGAGTTCAGCTTCCAGAAGCGCAGGCCATGGAACCACTCAATCGCATTAACGCCGTCAAGGTCAGAATTTCGGTTGATGAAGTAGAGGCCGATGGTGGCACAGAACCGGCTAAGGACCAAGACCTCCGCATCGCAGCGCGTTATCATCGCGCAGCCAAGAGTGCGAGATCAGAGGAGGAGGTCACCAAAGGGGTCGGTGTTTCTCTCGATCTATCCGCGCCAGGTGCAAAGTTGGGAATAGCATCTCTCAACCACGAGACGAAAAATACTAAAACCCGCCACGCGAGTCTCTGCTCGTACATTGATGGGGGATATGTGCGTAGTCTGGAAGCAAGAAGAAGAAGGCGAAACTGAGCTTGGCGTGACGGACATCCTAGCTTTTGCGGTCCTTCTCCGGACCGACGGCCTACCATTCTCGCTCAGTGTTCAGCTAACAGCTCCGATTCTGGGTAACTTGTATCGCGCGCAGACAAAACTCCGATTTGAAGTAAGCACTTGTGGGTGCAGAAGGGAAGGGATGTGTGGGAATCGGAGTGGAGCGACTTGATTCAGAGGAATTTGAGGATTGGGTTAGGAGGAAGACGCGGAATAACTGGGCAGAAACCTTAGTGGATGGTACGAGCGATGGCTAACGACAGGAAGCGACAGCTGCTGTGGCATGGCAAAAATATCGGCCGTAGGTTGCGTTAGAGTAACCCGCGTTTGTTTGGCGAAGTCTGGCATGTTTGCATCTCCATTATAAGGCTCTAACAGCTGCAACTAATAAAGAGCTAGGACTAGCAGCTCGATCTATTATCCCAACCGCTTTCCCGTCGATACAGTGTTCCGCTCGTTCTTAATAGATGTGTCCACAAACTATGAAGTTATGGGATGCCACTGATGATCCTCCTTAAAAGACTGGACTGAACCCCTGGACCAGGACATAGGTTTCATCCAAATCCACCGGATAGATTTTTATTGCCCCTCTTGTATCGTAGCGCTTCAATCCCGTTTCGATAAAAACAAACCTGCTCTCCTCCCCCGGCCTAAAATTTGGTTGGTATATCATCTCGAAGCAACACGCCTTGTCGTGATAGGCGAGGCTGGGTCCTACAGAGCCCACTCCGTCAATTCGCCAGTTGGCATCGTGCACCCTTACGTCAACCTCCTCGAAGCCTTCCCTCACAACCTTGAAGATAGATACCGTCGAGTCGGCGTCCAGCATGATTCGGTAGTAGAAGTCGAGAGTTCCGCCGCGGGTCCGCTGAACGACGCGGTCTTGCAGAGTGCCCTTAATAACGCGTCCAGCACTATCGGTGCCTGAAAATGGTCGGAGCTGGTCGGCGAGAACGGTTCCAGCCAGTTCGGGCCGAGTATCTAAAGTCGTTCCACGGAGACTCCATGAATCGGCGACCGTACCTGCGACCGAAAGAAGGACGGACGCGATTGCTGTAGCCTTCATGCTGCAAACTCTCCTACGGGAGTATTCGGGGGCTTTCAACGCAATTTTGCGTGAAGGACTTGAGAATTCTGGACTCGGATATTTTAGTGAGTGAAAAGAGAGCTAATGTGAAAGCATTGACTTAATCACCAGAATCTGGCGGAAACAAGCGGCTTATGATATTCCTGAGCGTGGTTGCGTGCGGCTAAGGCGTCGATTTAGAGCCGATATGCCGGTAAAAGTTTTCAATCTCGTATGGCAATCTCCGTGATGTGAGCCGAAACCAAATCTAGCATGCAGCCCGACAGACATACCTGAGCAATAATGACTAACGAGGTTATCTCCTTTTACGAGTCAACGGTTAGAGCCTCACAATAATAGAGACGCACTGTGACCTTTTCCGGCACACAGCGCCAGAGAGGGGAAGTCCCGATTCGAGATATTAATTGTCAGGCGGTTACGTCTATCATCAACCGCTCTCTTTATGACACCGCGGACTCTAGGCTAGTTGCTACGGCTACCGCTTCAGGTTCAAGTGGCCCGTGGCCGCCCATACATAGACAACGGGTCAGGTCACAAAGACACTGAATCTCGTCTTCTGCAGCCTTCAGATAGCTTCAATTCATACATACATTCTTTCAGTCACCTTCCTGACATTTAGCCTAATCTGGAGAGGAATCGTGCCCGTTTCTGGTACCCTCAATGCCTCCAGTCGCGACATATCGCCTGGACATGTGGTGCTCGCTGGCAGGGCGGCGGGTGATGAGCTGACCTGTCGGTCGTACCTCCGGCTCTCCGCGGCCCGAGGCATAAGGCAGCTGCTTTTGAGGCTGTCTGTCGGTCCAAAGAAGAAGGGCATCCGACATTATCTTGAATTCCAATCAAACAATATTCGCACTTGGCAGCCCGTGCATCCGCAGATGCCTGGTAACGCGAGTATCCGATCTGTTGGTGATGAATTCGGAAGCGAAGCATGGATTTTCTGGTTTCTGGTGAGCAGGCCCTCAAATCCCCTGCTTCACATGAAGGGGTTTGCTAGCTTCCGTTCGGTGACGGTAAACATCAACTTCCGGCGCAGCTTGATATGGTGCCTGCTGATATTGCCAGATGGGCGAGCTCGGAAGACAGGCCGGACGAGAAAGGGTGTGGCTAGCCTGGTTCAGGGGCAACGCAAATCTCGGCTGCACCGCGAAGTCGACGGAGGATGCGTCGACCTCGGAAAATCTGGCAGGCTTGATGAATGCGTGCCAGCTCATAATTAACCCTGGGGTCCTAAATATTTAAGTGATATCCTGCTCCGTCTAGGCAGAAGCCGGCTCCTGATGGTGCAGACCATCGTCCAGGCACCAAGAGTGTTCCGATGCTGTTCCTTGATACCTGCCGCAAGTCTTCGAGAGCCGCCTACGCTGAACTTGGCTTCTGCATCCAGGTAGATTCAAGACGTAGCCTTTTGCGACAATATACCTACTGAATTGACAAGACTCGATATCTTAGGGCGGGTGTGTCAGCCGAATTGAAGGTGAAGAATCCTACAATGCTGTTCACCCATGATGCATTTGCCGTCTAACAGAATCCCCCATTTACAGTAGCTAGAGGTCAATGCGTTTTCATGAGTCCCGCTCACCACGCAATAATCGAGAACGGAAGAAGAGACGCCACATTAGATTTGCCTATGTTGTCACTGCGGTACTTAGTTTTCGGCATCCGTCGACGCAGAGGGCAACGTCCTTGGCAACGTATCAAGGCCGAGAGTAGGATGCATCTATGCACGGCATCGGGTAGCAAACTCGCGAGATTCAAAAACAGAACCTGGTACGAACAAATAAGGGTTCTGTGGCTGGCAGGTAACGGAGAGGCAGCTCATTCTTCTGGGGTTCCGCACAAGGAGCAAAGGGACCTGGCTTGACGCATGACAGACGACGGGTGACGGATTGCGAGAGGCCATAGAGCAATATTTTGGATCGTTGGTGGAATCTGAGGAATTCGAGGAATCCTGAAAAATCCGAGATATACAGACGCCTATGGCAGGAAGCTCTCGGAGTGCAGGTCCCGACTTCTAGGTCTGCCTGTCGTCGCTTGGAAGATTATTAGGGCGGGATAACGAAGAAAGACGAGGGTGCCATTAATGTTGTGGAGTTGAGCGAACAGGAGCCCTTCTTGCCATTGGTCTTTGTCTGCGGGGACGCAGCTTAGTGCAAAGGCCGAAAGTCGCCGTTTCTTCTTTTTCAACATGTACGACCCTCATTGTTTTGTTCCCCGAGCACTCTGCTTCAGTGCGGCGGTCGAGAGCTTCTAGAAAACATAGCGGACTCTGCTTCCTTGAGTCGTTATGCCATTAGACCGCCGCCTCGCTGCTAGCCGACTCTCCAAGATCCCACGTTCTTTTCATGAAACACGGTGGCCTCTAGTCTGGAAAGCTGCAACTTCCAGAAAGTTGCACTCCCCTACAACAGCTGGGACTCGATTCTCCCCTCCTTTCTCTATACGTTTCTTTCCCGATTTGTCCCCCTCGGCTCTCTTTGATTCCGAATCGGTGGGTTCGAAATACTAGGGTAGATGCGGTGGAATGGAAGGGATGCGGTGTGGTGGGAAGGGACGGTATCTGGTGCCGTCTGGTAGTTGCCTGTCCTGAGATACGGTCGCAGCGTGTTGATGGTCTGGGGCATCGCTGGTCTGTAACAGCTAGTTGTCAGTCTCTGGACCTAAGGCCGGCGGAATGGAGTTCTTTCTCTCGCACCTTTTTCATGGTTCGTGCTCGTGGCAGAAGCCATTCATCTCGCATCTGAATTCAGATGGGGACTTTACCAGCAATTTGTTTCCAGAACTCGCACCGCTCCTCCAACATCGAATAGTTTACACTGTCGAACGATTCAGGCGTGATGACAAGCTCCTCTTGAGACGAGAAGTCGGGTACGCCCGGGATGGACGAATTCGTCAGTTTGAGGATGTTGGGATTGCCAGTCTCAAAAAAGGAAGCGAATGCGCCGGCGAAGCCTTGGTAGTGGAGAGGGTCATCTTGTTGCACCGGGTTCGGCATGTACCACTGTCTTGAGCGTTAGCCCGCTACGTTCGCTACCTTTTGAGTCGCCAAATACAGGAAGGGGGACTTACCCATTCCGTGTCTGTAGCGTGGTTGGCGGGTGGGATGCTGTACTCGCCAACCCAACCGCCCTTAGGAGCGAGACCGGCCAGCCAAAACGCTGGACATGCAAGCACGCTGTCGCGGTAGATGAGACCGGCACGGGTGAATGCGTCGTCATACTTGAGGCTCTCTGTGGCGCCGCTTGCTGGATAGATGCGCTTGACAGCCCGGATGTCATCGTCGGAGAATGTTGGTAGGTAGCCCCTGAGCCACGTGTCGAAAGAAGCCGCACTGTGGTTCAAAGATGGGGACCCAGTGGTCTCCAATTCTTTAAGACCTGACGGCATGAAGTAGTCGCCCTCGCGCGTGTTGTACATGCCCCAAGCAACCTCACCATTCACATCAGCGGACATCACCGCAGAGAGCGGTCTCGACAGGAAAATGCCATCGATTACGGGTGCCCAGGTATACTGAGACGTCGTATAGAGGTGGCTCCCGACAACAATCGTGTTGGCATCTTGAATCGCTGAAAGGTCGACACTCTTCAGGCATTGGAGACTGTTGGGTCCGGTGCAGCCAGTAAGGTTCACCATCCTGTCATAGAGAGTCTGGGCTTCCGCGCTGTCGTACCGGTAGGTCTTGGGCCAGTAGGGACTTGAAGCCAATGCCCTCTTGAACAGGGGAGGATCTTGCCTGCGACCGATTACCTGAGCCACGACGGAACCGGCGCCCGCGGATTGACCCCATATGCTGACGGCTTCGGGGTCGCCACCAAAGCTCGCGATATGCTTCCGGACCCATTTGAGGGCGGCTTCCTGGTCTAGGAGGCCGGCATTCAAGTCCGATTCTGGATCTTCGGCCACCTCTTTCCCGGGGAGCAGACCAAAGACGTTGACCCTGTAGTTTGGGTAGACGAACAGAATTTCGGTTGACTCAGAAACATTGAGGACCGGATAGTTGGCTGGTGGCATGTTGACGGAGGCGCTGCCGTAGACAAACCCGCCGCCGTAGAAGTTGACCACGACCGGTTTGAGGGGCTCACGCTCTGTCCACGGCCGGGAGAAGAGGCCAAGGTATAGACAATCCTCAGAGCCGGTCTGCAGGTTATAATTATAGGATTAGTTGAAATAAGCAGTCCGTCACGTTCAGAAAACTTACGTTTCGCGATGGGCACGGAGAGAAGGGTTCCGTAGAGTTATAAATACCGTTGACAGGTTCGGGCGGCTGAGGTGCACGAAAGCGATTCACCCCCACCGGCGGTGCCGCGAATGGAATCTTTTGCCAGTATGAGAGATTATATTCTGCGTTATACGCACCCTGGAAGGTCCCATAGTCGAGAGAGACGGTAAGCGTCGCTCCTTTGGTAAGTTGCGCGAGAAGGGCAGCAGCTAAGCCCACGCAAACCAAAAAAGACCTTAACCAAACCATTGGTACGGAGCAAATATTGGTCTAGTTATGCTTGGGCTGGTTGTTTTGAATGTTTGGCGCTGCTCCGATGCATTAATCACATGAAAGAAGCATTGAAGGTGGCAGGCCTTGTAGGGGTAGCCAGGAAGTATCATATCAGAAGGACAAACGAATTACTAACACAACTTCTTTCTGACGCAATTTCCCGGACAAGCATATTTGAACCAGTCGGAGGATGGTTTTCGCTGCTTCTACCGGATATAGGTGTTTATTAAAGACGGGCGGAACTCCGGGTCAATGTGCCGTCGACTGGGAAGCGGCCGAATAAATTTGGATCGAACTGCTAGCGCCAGCCCCCATGAGGCGCGACTACTGGAACTTCGGCTACTGGGGATGCAGACATCTCTAGACTTCGCCCAGCCGAGTTCAGTTGCTTGAAAGAGGGACTCAAGGCGCGGTTGGGACCCTGGTTCTACACGAACCATTCCCTCGTCAGTGCAACATGTGTGAGCAGTTCAATGGTAGGAGCTTGATGCGAGATATGGCGCCATTCACCATGAAACGAAAACGGATTGTCGCTTTAGAGCTACCCCGCTGTCCACTATCCAAACTCGACTCCACTCTTCACGGCAAGGCCTCCACGGCAATACAAGGCAGGCCAGCCTTATCAACTCCCTAAATTTGAAAGTTCAAAGCCGCTACTACTTGTGTGTCTCTCTAACTTACCGTTAGCTACAATTCGGCCGCCCACACCCCATGTCTCACTCCTCTGACTCTTCCGCTAACGCGTCCATTCTCAGGCGAAGACAAGCAAGACAGCATCAGACGAGCGACTTACGGACTCACTATCTTGCATCTCGCGGTCCTTTTTCTGGGCTTGGGACAGAGAAACAAATTTTGTGGTGATGGTGATGGTGGTGGATGGTCAATCAAGCTCCGTTGAAGAGACGCAGCTCCAGCCCGCTCTCTGTCGACTCGTTGAGTTCAAGTTTACTCACTCGTGTAGTTAACCTAAACGGAAGATCTCTTTGTCCTCCGGATCACATCATCCGAGAGGACAAAGACACTGAGCAAGCACCTCGCGTGGAAGCGCAGGTTACGGGCTAACGCACACAACGCTATACCAGCACGAGGCTATCGAGTCTAGGGGATTCAAGACAGAGGACTTTCCACGCGGTCGTATGCTATCTTAACTAATATATTATACCATAACCTAGAACATGCTAGTTAAATCCTTAAGCGCGTTGAATAACGCGAAAACTATGAGCAATCGGACGTAATAAAGGAACTTATATATATTAAATAAGTTAAGCAATACTGGACGTAACTTGAGGCACTTATAAGAAGCGGAACTATTTCCTATAAGGAGGTAGATAAGGTCGATGTTAGAACCGTGGACGGATTGCAGAGGTATGATGTAGACCCTATTATAGTCGACTAAACTCGATAACGGTGGATCGGTTTTCTGTAGGCATCCGGATCGAGATTTAGTGGCCCTTACTTGCGTACGGCTTACTACCGTTATTATCGCTAGCCGTGGCATACTCAGCGAATACGAATAGGCGAGGTTGATGCTCCGCGATAAAACGTCGATCTAAGCTATTCGCCAACATAATAGTCCTTAGTGCCATCTTTCGAGAGATTAACTCTTCGGTGCGGGTTGTTATCCACGACTATAAAGATTACTATAGCGTTGCTAGCTAAGATTGTCACTACGAGACCAAAAAAAACTTTGGAGGTGACATGCATGATAGTTTTACTAAGATTCCCGGCGTTGCCCTTGCCAAGGCTGAAGGTCGTCCCACCGACGCGTGCTATAACTGTGGACAGATAGGCCATCGGGCTCTGCTGTGCCTCCATGAGTGCAAGAGCTGCACCACCAACAAGGACGGTCATAGCTTCAAGAACTGCCACGGACGGAAAAAATACAAGCCAGGACCCTGCAAGGTTTAGGGTTAGACCAGTCATGAAGGCACTGCAGTGAGACTGAGGCAAAGTTAACGAAGGTGAAGTATGTTAGAGTAGAGAGGAGGCACATTCATTGTGAAGAATCAAGGTTTCAGATTGCACGGAGAAGGGCCAACCGTCTGGTCAAGCACCTTGACAGACAGAGCTGTGAAAGTTTTCCGAGCAATAGAAAAGATAGTGGTCTAGACTACTATTGCCGGAATAAAACTCCCCAGTATTCCTACGTCTTGTGGCTTTTGAATTTGGTTATTTTCCCTGTAATCTGCTTTGCTCATTTACAATTGTGGCCGTATTTCAAACGAACGGTGTGAGGTCTCCGACGAGAGATGAGAAGTATCCCTCCGCCGCCAGCTAGGAAGTGGGGACAGCCCTGCCGGCTTTCGAGGGCTGTGGGCTGGACCATTCTCCACAAAGTATCAATAAGTCCCGCAAAACACTATCAATGATGCCGAGATCAAGAAAGCCGCACAGAGGCTAGGCATCGCGATGCCATTGCCAACCGGCCTTACTTTTTGTCACACTTGGTCCATGGGACCAACCAGTTCCCAAGTTAAGCATCTACATATTTTGCCGTCCAACCCGACACTGTACAATCAAGACGCCGACTTTCTGTTCCCTCGTCGCTTGGATATCGTCCTCGCCACCACCGGGACGACGGCATACTTATCAGACCAATAGTCCTTTAGCAGCTGCGGCATCGCCTCTTCCACCACACTCTCAGGCTCCCACGAATGTTCGTCCGACCCAACCCATTCTACCAAGTATTCCGTTCCAGTCCGTTTCTGCATCCTTGTCTTAACTCCTCGTCCCCCTCGCCGTCCCCGCGCCTGCGCCGTTTTCTCCTTCTTGGCAGGGTGGGCAATGTGCCGGTGGTCCAGAATATGCAGGATGTACCACAAGTCCTTTTCCTCCATTCTCGACGTTCGTCCACCCGAGACGCCGTTCCAATAGGCCGCGACGAGAGACGGTGCATCTTCCTGTATTACATCCTCGGGCTCCCATGTCTCCTCCCATGTCTCTGCCAGGTTCTTGTGGCCATCCGCAGAGGACCACCGCACCAAGAGCTCGAATCGGTTCCGGTCCTGGATGAGAGGACGCGCGTCGACGATACTCTCGATCTCCCAACGTTTATCGTCCTCGTGATTGGCATCTGAATCGACTCTAATAACGGAGCTGTCGCTTTCCTCGGAATCATCGCTTTCTCCGGCGGGCCGGATGCGACTGGACTCAAGCCGCCTCTGTTTCTTGGGTTCCACCGAAGCCTCTTTTTCAGGCTCCCGTTGACGCTTGAGGGAGGGGCTCCAAAATGCGGACGGGAAACCCCATGCACTCCGAACTCGTGGTGTCGTCGTTTCGGTGGTCGGCGGGGCGGTTTCTACCGTGACAGGTAGCGTGACAGGACTTATCGCTGATGCCGGTGCTGATTGCTTCTCTTTTTGTGCCCTTTCGTTCTCCTCGTCAGCGGCGGGCGCGATGCTGGAGCGATTTTGGTCTGTGGGTTTATCATCCTTTCCGACGTCCGCTACACCAGGCCAGAGTCGCCTTAAGGTCTTTTGTCGAAAATTGCGCGCGGGAATTGCGCTAGCGGTCTGATTTGGGTCCGACATGTCCAAAGCAGGGGGAGACGTCGTTTCGACGATTTCGGTATTTGGGTCGTGTCTGCGTCCACGCTTAATGATCTGAAGCCGTGACTAGAGTTGCGATTGCGCCCTTTGAGTTGGTACGGCTGTGACGGCAAAGGGCGCGACAGCGCGACGGCGCGCCACAGGCCCATCCAGACCCTAACCTTGAAAAGTTCCCAACTCGGAAGCCCATCCCTCTCTTCTCCAAATGCGAACGCCGAGCTTCAGGTTTCGGAAAGGAACCCCGGGTATGCCGGAAATACTATTTGGTAAAGGAATGGTCGTATTGTTTCTAAACTAGCAGAGAGCGATTCGAAGGAGAGATTCGAAGGGAGAAAGAAGGGTAATATCGTAACGAACGAAAGAAGGTAAGGGTTAGGGTTGAAGCAGACTGGGATGCGGTGCCATCAAAGGTGTCGCCAACTGTGAGCACCTCTATTCCAAGACCCCTCGCGAGCCACCCCCTTTTGTGGGTACTGCCAGCTGAAAAGCAGAGCTGCAGCAGAGCAGAGAGGGTATGATTTGGCACGATATTCTTGGCAACAGCCGTCACAGCATCTGTTCACGACTTGAAGAGCTGTCATTCGATAAGTTGCAGCGATGTTATGAGCATGTCACGCTGTACGAGACACTGGTTGGACGCCACCTGTGGCCAAAATGGGATTGGCGCCTTACCATGTTAAAGCAGGATTGAGGGAAATACGTCCCTCCCGAGAAACAGCCGATAGCCACTTCCACGCCAGTCGGCACCCCAGCTGCACCCCGCTTGATGGCTCACATTCATTCAGTCGTCCTACTTGCTGAAGCCCAACCATCGTTGGGGCCATCGTCATGTCCGACTCCGAATCAGGACCAGACGGTAAGGCGAAATCTCAGCAGGGCATGTTCAAGTCGCTTTTGTAAGCTTCTCCACACGGACGGATATGACGGGAAGGGGGAAAACTCACGCGATCTAGCAACCAAGGGCTGGCGCTAGGCGAGGAAGAACTTCTCAAGGGAAAGCTCAAACTACAGCAGTCGATTGGACTCGGCCACAGACCCAATGTCGTTCCGCCGGCCAAGCCCGAGTTCAACAGCGAGCACCGCACCGTGGAGATTGGGTGGCATCCTGTTGCGGGAGTGGCAGGAAAATGGTTTGCCGAGGAGACTGTGGTTGGGAAAATGATCACCGACAGAATCCACACGTATCCTGACCCAACGCAGCACTGGGCCGTCCTCGTGGGTGACTTTTGCCATGAACTTTGGATGGTAATAACTTTGCACTGTGACTTCGGGTACCTGCGTCAGTGACTTACTCTTGTCTTCTTCCAGGACGAGCATCTTGATGTCATCTACATAAATGAAAAGTTCAAGCGGGAAGAATGGTGCACGTTCAAGGTTGGAAAGACAACGTTCAACGACGAGGCGCTGAGACAAGCCGGTGAGTCTTGCAACTTTGGTCGGCATGTACTCTCAGATTAGATGAGTCTGACATGAAGGGCTTGCTTCTGCTGCACCAGGAGAGATGACCATCTACAACATGCGAGCAAAGCAGGCGGCATACAACCTCATCAGCAACAATTGCCAAACCTTTGCGCTGCAGCTGTTGGATTCCATCCACATTGGCGCCCACAAGAAATTTGGCACGAGCTTCGCCGTCTATCAGCGGGCGCTTGGTCCTGGCGCCATCCTCGATCTCTTCCCAGATAAAGCGGAGGAGGAAGCCGTGGAGCAAGAGGCACCCGATCCTGCGCAAGCCGTTCAGCACGCACAGAAGGTCATGGACGATAATACGACCACGCTGGAGAATCCCAACGCACGGTCATGAGAGCCATGCGTGGCCTTCAGTTTACTCGTGTTCTTCAATAGCTCAACCCTAGTTTTCGTTGAACCTGTTTTAGAGAAACGTCTGAACTCTTCCATGCCTCCATAGGTAGGGGTTTTCAGCCCTCCCTGTATCCGTGTGAAAGATATCTACTTCCGCACCTGCCACACAGTACACCAGCTTTGCTCCCATCAAGGCTCCATGGCGTGACAGCATTGATCTATGTCTGTCTCCATATCAGAGCAGATTAAAACCGCTATTCATACGGGAACGTCTATCTGTTGTGGGTAACCTTCTGAATTGCCCACCTTCATGGACTCCTCGGCAAGACTCTATCGCAAAGAGTTCTCATGCTGCTGAAAAAGCTATTAGCATGGCTGGTAAGCTTCTATTGCTTTGAAATCGACTTCGAGCATGGTGAAAGATGACTTACATGCCACGTGGGTTTCCGTCGTCAGGGTACAGTGCAGAGAGCAAGACCTAGTTCCGAAATGTACACGAGGTTGCGACAGTCAAAGTCGCCTTCAAGTTCTGAGATAGGAACGAGCTTGAAGGACTCGTTCAAGTATTACTTTCCGGATGGGCACATTAGATTCTAAAGACACCAAGGTCAACTAGTGGGGAGTATTTAGAAGCCGTTCTTTTCCCCGTAACGAAGTGGAAAGGACGTACCTTCGTTGGAGGCCCAAGGAGCGCATGCGTCGTAGATGCACACAGTATCATTGTCCCGCCTGTACTTGACACTACCAGGCCAGAGATTCCCATGGAGAAGGCGTGGCATTATGCGCCTTCCGTCGGACTTGAGGGGTCCTAAATAGCGAGGCAACGCTTTGTTGATAAATATCTCTTTCAGTTCAACCAAATCATCTGAGTACTGTCCTCGAACTCTCTCTTCGTGATCCAGGAATTGTTACATTTCCTCTGTCCATAACTCCTCCCAGGATGAGTTCCACCCATTGAACTGCTCAAGGTCCTCAAATCTTGTGTTGATGGCGAAACCAAAATTACCTTTTGGAGACTGGCCCATGCTTCGGTTGTGCAATGCAGCCACTCTGATCATGTATGGTTCTGGAGGAGGAATTATATCGTTAATCATGTCAACAAATTTGGCTAGAAAGAAATGAACTTTATCTGATGGTTCGTATTAGTCGTAGCTAACAGGGCGGGGCACATGCTCTGGAATGAACTCAAAGAGAGCATTCTCTGATACAAACGCTGCTCGAACAAGCTCCCAACCAATAGCCCCCTTCCTTCCTTTGAGAATTGTCATGGCATTAGCCCGAGGTAAGTTTGAAGACACTTCGCGACGCTGGGAACAACCCTTTTCAAAGAACACGGGGACGACCCGCCTGGCATCTGAACCTCAATCCTGAACGTGCTGCAATACCACTCATGCCTGATGGTGACACAGAGACCCCCCCCCTCCGGCAACGCTGACGACATCTTTGGTTAGGCCATGATCAATCGCCTAGTTCGCTACTTCATTGAGTACGTATGATTTGGGCAACGTACCGGCAAGAAGGGCCTCGTCCAACATTACCTCAATATCGCGTCCGTCGATTGCCATAGTGAACAGGTTCGCTCCTTGTAAACTGGTACTATAATGATTGCTTGCCCAAGTTCTCGAATGCTAGACGAAGCTGAAAGGGGCGGAGGAAGAACTTCAGAGATAGATCATAGCCCAAGCTAAACTCCTGCTGTATGGATTATATATACTGACGTCAGATGGGTGGCGCAAAAGTTCAAGGACGTGGGTACATGTGCTGCAAGATTAGGAGAAAATACCCATGGTAAATACGATGGCGAGTGGCGGAGACTGCGAAATGCCCAGAAAAATGATGTCTTCAGATTCAAGGTACTTTTGCTTCTTTTCTCAGTTTACAAACGCCAGTCGCGACGGCTAAGGATCAATTGAGTTTGAAGAAAGGGCTGGGGCATCCAACAGCCAACCACGCCTGCTTGGGAGCTAAGTTGCTACGGCAGCTCTCGCGTGGAAACCTTGGCCCTTCAGCCGGCGCCGACGTCTTTGTACGTGCTGCCACACGTAGGCAGCAGAAGAGCACGCATCCCATCTCCCAGGACCAGATTTCACGAGACACATATCAGCCTACCACTAAGCCCACAATCCAGTCAACATATCATCAGCACCAGCTCTCAAATGTCAACCTAGCGTGGCCGGTTCCCTGAGAATCGCGGGATCCATCACGGGAATCTCCAGGATGTCCAAGGCTCTTTCCCGGATGGAAGTACAACCCTCATCTGAGGAGGGCAGAGATGGTCGAGTTGTACCCACTAACGCAACTACCAAGATAGGTGGGGAGGGTTGAGTTGGCAACGCCTCGGCCAAGATCGCTCGTTCCACATTTGAGGCCAAGAACAAATGCCTGCGACAACACGTCGGCCAAGTACGGACTGGTGTGGGTGTGGTCATTGGGGTAGTTGGCGTTGACGACTTGCGAGCCCAGATTCTTCATGGCCTGGGCGGAATATTCCCCGTGGGGGACAAAGTAGACTCCTTTTGAAGGGCCTCCAAGCTGGGAAGCGACAAGCCTATCCCGATCGTCAGCCTCGGTTTGCGAGCGACGAGGGCTCAAAAGAGCCACTTACCAACTGTAGTAGTCAAATCGTCCAGGTCCCCACGCATACCGCCCGCCTTCCCAAACATTGTTTGGGGTCGGGCTAGAAATAACTACTTTCGCTCCCTTGGCAAGCATCTTGGTTATGGCTTGCTTCAGGTACGTCGGGTAAGTTTGGACGATTTCGCGTGCGCCACTGAGTTGATAGTCGGTATGTTGGCCCATAGGAAGATCTCTTTGCGGATCTACTCACCTGTAGACGGTCTCACACGTTTGGGCCCCGTCGCCAAAGCAGTCACTTCGTCCGTTGTCGTTGCTAAGAGAACCGCCGTCATTGTGGCCAAACTCGATGACGGCCCAGTCTCCTGACTGGAGCAGGCTCACGACCTCATCAAAGCGTCCCTCGCGAGTAAAGGAGCGAGCACTCCGGCCTCCTATGGCCTTGTTCACCACCTGAAAGTTGGTTGATGGTAGTGAGTACTGCAGATACTCGCCCCAGCCCTGAATGTTGCCCGAGTTCCTGGTCATGGTGCTGTCCCCGCAGAGGTACACTTTAGAGGCGGCCTTGGCAAAGACGGAGCTGCCCAGCATGAGCGCCACGGCTGATGGGAAGCGCATCGTGACTATTTCGATGCAACTGTGATCTGATGAGAAGTCGAGTAGCTGCTACTGGTCCGGCACTCTTTTTTTCACCGCCTATTTGGATCCCTTGTCGACTTTCCTGGGAAATTAAGATATTTTAAGGAACAAAAAGATGGCATCATAAATCTTCAATTGGGGTTGCCGTTTGGGGCGGAGAAAGGTTCGGACGAGTTCATCCGCAAAGTCGGCTCCGCTTCCATAGCCGCTTCAATAGGATCGACATTAACCGGTCACTGAGTTACCATCAATATCGTCTGGGGACCTGGGGTATTTCCGGGGCAGGGGAAGAATTGATCATTAAAACACGTGGTTTCGCTCATGCCCTACTCGGCGAGAATGCTATGCCACTTATTAAAAACATTGGCCGGATCATACTTCTTCTTCAACTCCACCAATCGCGGGGCGTTGTCTCCAAACGCCTGCTGCGGCGACAACTTGTCGCTCTCGGCGCTGATATGCATTCCAACGGGCTGTCCCGGCCTCCACGCCCCACGGCCACATGTGGCCTGCACTTTGGTGCGAAAGGTTTTATTGTAGGCCCGCACTTCGTCGTCGTACTCGGGTTTCGTCCACGTCCATGCCAGAACGCCTCGGTACCCGTCACCAGCCTGACGGTTCGCATACGCCGTCGCATCCATCGGAACCCGCCCAGACCGGCCACTCGGGAAAACCTCAATGCCGAAGAGAGACTGGCCCATACCATCGTGCGTCTGGAGAAAGGCAACAAAATCTTGCGCCATCTCCACGACCTTGTCCGCTCCTAGAGGCATCTTGACCATGGGCATGGCCATCAGGCGACGCATGCCATGCGCGTTGGCGCCATCGAAAATGGTATTCGCCGTCTTGTAGTCCATCATGGAGACGTGGTTCATCATCGGCTCCATGTCTAGCACCGGCTTGAAAAACTGCTCACCCTCCTCGGCAGGTCCGTCGTAAAAGACTCCGGCGAGCACAACCGCGTGGGTAAAGTCGGGAGGCGCGCAAGAGACACCCAGAAGGAAATTGGGGCCGACCACGTTGCGGTCGTGCATCTCGTTGGCGAAATCCACGAGCCTCGGCATCGCATCCAGGGGAAAGACGAGGAAGCCGCACCAGACGGGACCTTGCGGGTAGGCATGCGACGTAAACCTTGTGGCGACCCCAAATTGGGCACCGGCGCCTCGCATGGCCCAGAAAAGATCGGCGTGGGACGTGTCGCTGGCTTCCACGACGGAACCATCTGCAAGGACAACCTCGATGCTGATGAGGTTATCGATGGCGAGGCCGTGCTTTCCCTCGAGCCACCCCGAGCCACCACCAAGAATCAGGCCGCCGACGCCTGTGTGGCTGACCAAACCACCGGTCGTGGCCATGCCATGCTCCGCGAGAGCGCCGTCGACATGTTGCCAGAGGCAGCCGCCTCCAAAGGATACTGTCTGGGCCTCTGGATCGACGACAACATCCCTCAGCTTGCAAAGGTCGATAACCATACCGCCTTCAGATGATGATGTCCCCGAAGTGGCATGGCCGCCTCCACAGACGGTAAGCTGGACATTATTTGCCGTAGCAAACTTGACAGCGGTTGAGACTTCTTCGGCATTGGCCACCCTGACAATAACGCCCTGCCGCTCGTTAGAGCCCGCGGTAGAATGATTACAAGTAGACAGAAGCCGAGAAAAAAGACACTGACCGCCTTCTTTTCACAAGTTGTGCTCCACCTCTTGATGCTTTGCTCATACCCATCATCACCAGGAAGGATAGCCTCCCCAACCTGAATTGTGGCCTTGAGAGGGCCAAAGTTCACAGCCATTGCTTAGGTTGCGAGCTGAAGTGGGAGTTGGGCTAAATAAAGGGCGGGGCGGAATCAAGTAGAGCCAACAGTCGATAGGAATGAGTTGACCGAAGCTCGTTGGAATGGAAGTTCATGACATCCGTCTTATATCATTGCACCAAGACCGTAAAATCCGGTGCACGATGCACTAGGAATTCATGACCAGCCGCAAAGGGCAACGCCCTCTCGGAAACTTTCAAGACCGAATTAGAATGCCAATCAGACGGTGCCGTGGCGGTGGCTCACCGCATGAAAAACAAATCACCCTCCAAGACATTCCGATAGTAGCAGCATGAGCAAGCCTCTTAATTCAGCTGTTGTGAGAGCAACCAACCTTCTCGGAACGCTGGGAGGCAGATCCGGACTCTCGCGTGTGCGTTGGGTCGGGAAACGGGAATCGTGTGACTAGGAGCTGAAAGGCCGTCGAAACGTCCTTGACGCCCGATGCATGTCCTTTGCGCCCTTTCGCCGGGCAGCGTAGCACCTTCCGCCATTTGAGCAGCATATGGGTTGTAAATCCGCCGCAGCCTTTGAAGCAGAGTTGGCTCTTCGAGAAACTCGCGTCCAGCGCAGCGGTCTGTGACGCAATCGTGTGGGGTTGGGCATGCGGGTATCGTAGACTTGCTGTATTTTTGCAGGCCCGGGACAATGGTACCCGGATGGCGTGTGCGTACCTACAAGCGCGGCGTGGGTTAGCGGGGTCACGGCTGATTGGTGTGCCATGCCGCCCTGAAAGAGAAGTTGCACCACCTATCGACCCCTTATTGGCCTTCCAGACATCAGCCTCGCCGGAAATTTTCAAAATCCATCATCTTCTCCTTACCTCTCTGCGCCTTCAAACGCCCATACTCCCTCCACCCTTACTGTTGCTTGACATCCCTTACTTTGTATGGGCGACACGAAAATGGCGCGGCGGCCACATCTCTCGTTGATAGTCCTGCTGGGCTTTGCCATCCTGTTTAGCATCTACACGCTCTCAGGGCCGTCTGCCTCATTCGCCGACCTGTCCTCGACCGGATTACGACCCGAAAAACCGAACTCGCATTACATATCTGGCGGCATTTTGACGGGAGGATCCATCGCGCCAAAGCTGGGAAACGCGACGGCAAAGTAAGCGGCTGTACCCGTGGAGCTGTGTCTGTCAACGTGGTGACTGACTTGTGTATCTGCTAGGGCCGAGCTCGGCCGCGCAACGTGGAAGTTTCTCCACACGACCATGGCGCGGTTTCCCGAGAAGCCCACGGCCGACGACAGCCTTGCGCTCAAGACCTTCATGCAGCTCTTTGCGCGACTCTACCCCTGCGGCGAATGCGCGTCGCACTTCCAAAAGGTGCTCGAGAAATACCCACCACAGACAAGCGGCCGGACCGCCGCGGCTGGATGGGCGTGCTTTGTGCACAATATTGTCAATGAGAGACTTCACAAGGACATTTTTGACTGCAGCAAGATTGGCGACTTTTACGACTGCGGGTGCGCCGACGAGGACAAGGACGAGAAGGACGAGAAGGCAGAGGTGGAACTCCAGTAGACGAGGGTTCGCCACTATTACAAGGTATGGGAGGAAGGAGGTAACGGCTTTTGCTGGTGGACTCCGGTGCTGGAGCAATACATTGGCTGCTGCTAGACTTGGACACAACAGGCGTTTGATGGACTTGGTTCAAAAGATGCGAGTATGGAGGGAGCATGTACAATGGCTTAGGCAGGTGGGAATTGGCAAAAATGAAGTCCTAGGTCGAATTCCTCGACAATGACTCGAATCATTTCCTGGTAGCCAAGCAAGTTGCTGGAGTTACGTTAAACAAGCTCTGCGATAGGTGCACGCAGACTGCGCATCCCACATTAGAAGGCCAATCGTAGTCAAAACAAAGAATCGAACAAGTTATTCGACAGACTATTCCTACCTTTCCACCCGGGCTCTGATTCGGACCCGTGGCCCAGAAGAAGCTATCTAGCACGAGGCAACTGGCCTTTAGGTGGTAGAAGAATTCGGGCTAGGGTTATGACTAAGCACAACCAATTGGCCCGAGCGCGGCAACGCGTTCCCGAAGCTGCCTTGCCATTCGAAGCTTAGAGCTCCAGCCTCAAGCGAAGAAAACGAACGGCATCAACATCCAACAACTCACAATTCGCCCCTCCTCGACGATCACTCGAGCCGCCTTCATCATTCAGGCCACGAAATAGGCATCGCAATAATCCCTTAGCCCTGCACCTTAACCCCTCGACACAATGGAGTTTGGCACTAGTGGCATGTTGCATGAAGGTATCACCCGGTCCTCGCCTGGCTCTAGTAGCTCTCAGCATCTGACGTGAAACAACAAGATGGCATACATGTGGACATGGACCGGCTGAAGAAGGGTGAAGTCAAGTAAGTTCCTGCTGCCGCCCCCAAAAAGAACCCACTGGTTAACCGTTGGCGTTTAGTCTCGGCACTTCCATGTACGTTTTAGTGGACAGCTCGCAGGCTCGCAGGCTCATCGCACCAAGCTCACAAGATTCGCAGCATGGCCGTGACGTTCAAGGATGGTGTTATTCTAGGTACGGCGCTTCTTCCTTCTCCTCAACTACCATGTGGACCAGCGGAGACAAGAGCTGGAGCGGCCGGACAAGGAGAGAGTGGAGGTAAACTGACGTCCGATTAATCAGGTGCCGATTCCCGTACCACTACTGGGGCGTACATCGCCAACCGAGTTACCGACAAGCTCACACGAGTGCATGATACCATTTGGTGCTGCCGATCAGGTTCGGCCGCCGATACGCAGGCCGTGGCAGATATTGTACAGTACTATCTTGGCCTCTACGCCGCTACCAACGGCGAGCCCCCGACCACGCAGACGGCTGCATCCATATTCCAAGAGATATGCTACGGCAACAAGGACAACCTTAGGTGAGTGGCCCAGCCAAGTTGTGTCTCCTCCACGTGCCTGTTCAGCTTGTACCTTATTGTGTGGTAGCTGACACGAGCACATAATGCAGCGCCGGCCTCATCATCGCAGGGTGGGATGCCCGACATGGCGGTCAGGTCTACTCGATCCCTCTCGGCGGCTCACTTCACAAGCAAGCCTATTCGATAGGCGGCTCGGGCTCGACATACATATATGGCTACTGCGACGCGAACTGGAAGGAAGGAATGGACGAGGAAAGTGCCGTCAGCTTCGTCAAGGGAGCTTTGCAAGAGGCAATCAAGTGGGATGGCAGCTCTGGAGGTGTTATCCGCATGGTGGTGCTCACGGCCAAGGGTGCAGATAGGCACCTGTACCTCCCCGATTCAGAGTATAAGGTTCGCCATCAGTGAGGTTCTGAAGGAAGAAGGCCGATGGGCAGGGCGAGCTAGTCGGTGATGGCGAATGACATGGACCTTGGGCGGTTGCAAAGTGCGGGCAATGCCCCGCTGTGTATCCAGTATCGCAGTTCCTAACGGCAATAGACACTTGTTTAATCGAAAGGAAGCATACTTGTGCAGCCAGTCGGGTGCAAGCTCTATCCAGATGCCCAACACCAAATTCTCGTCACCCAAAAGTTCGATCGGGGGCGGTGAAGACATTGTGACGGGGCTATTGACCTATCACGACCACAGTCTCGCTGCAATGCGGAGCGGCGGAGCCCGCGATTGCCGGCGAATCGGTACTCTGCAGAATGACAGGATCGAAAGCAACTAGGCAACCAAGGCTACTCATAAGCGTGGGGCTACCACATGCCCACTCGTTTCTATTTAAGACTCGATTCATCGTGATGCTGAAGGGTTTGAGGGAGAAAATTGCAGGCGACGCTCAGGATAGACAGTTTCTGGCGAGCGATTTCTCGCTGCATGCCGCATAGCCACGGCATGCAGCGGGTTGGAGCGGACTACGTTCGGTGACAAAGACAGGTGCCTAGCGCCGGTTGGGGTCTCAGAGCCTCGGTATCGGAAGCCGTCGTTTTCGGTGATCGGAGGAGCCTCGTTCCACCCTGTTACTCCGACCTTCGGCTACTGCCCACCGCGGCAACGAGGGGAAACATCTCTCCGTCTGCTAATCCCACGCTGAATCACTGCCCGGATGTATTTGGTAATTCGGCATGGGGTCGCGTGGGATTTACCCCAAAGGCTGGCTCCGTCGTTCCGTCGGTGAGCAGGCGCGTGTTCCCCAGGGGAGCCGGTATTGGTTGGCACTCTCATTGCCGGTGGCTATTTCGAGATGGCTCAAGTCAGCAAACAGTCGACGGCCCAACGCCGATCACAGTGGTTGGACAGACTGCATTTGACCGGGACCAAAGCCCTCTCTCGAGCCCAAAGGAATATGGTTGTTCGCGGGCGTATTCATACTTCCGTGCCATCGTTGGCACTCAGCGTTTAATTATGGATGCAACATACTCATCGGAAGAAATTCGAGCCTGAAATTTGCGGGTCAACGGGAATTTGAAGACAGAAACAGGACCGTCCCCCATTTCTGTCCAAGCTCTTGATTTGAAGCTGGTTTGCCTGAAATTGTTTGTACTCAATGTCCTAGATGTGGGCTGGCTTCAATCCGTTTTTCTGTTCATACTGCCTACCTACACGTCGTCTCTTGCCTGGAAGGCATGCAGTCCATTGGCAACCACAAAATCATTGTGTAACCGCTGGTTGCAGAAATCCAGCTCTGTGCCGCCGCCCAGCCGTTTTTGTCACTGCCTGTGCAGTTGCAGAGGTTGTCTCCTGCTAAGAGAGTCGCTATCACTGTCGCCGGCCGTGGCTTCCTTATCAGTGGAGCTAGCTTCACGCCATGCATTTCCTCAATCTTCACGAATAACTCCCATACCCTTTCCTGTTCAAGTAGATCCGGGACCTCCATACCGCTGATTCTACTCACCCTGCTGCATAAGATCCTATTCAGTGTTCAGAACCGGCAGTGTTCCCTGAGGCCCCTTTCTCAATCACTCTTTTCCACGTCCGACCTTCGTACTTTCCGCCGAGCTACACGTACAAAAATTCTCCATCGTATCTTACTCACCTCCCTCCCCTTTCCCCTTTCTCCTCAGGGCGGGTGAGGCTATGTAAAGAGCCTGCTTGAACTCAACTTTATCAAACGTTTCAACAAGTAAGCTCGCTGCTTCCCAGTAAGCGACGTGCTGAAGTATTCACCCCACTCGTCAACCCACGCAGAGTTGCCGCAGATGGCACTAACCTCGCTGTTGCTCAGACGCAAATTGACCGCGGTAACATCCCGGCAGTGCCCCACCCCCTGAAGCCCGCTTCCACTGCC
>Ga0247774_1000233_pt1 | contig 27182 bp, 19 predicted proteins | sample UWRJL001104B6_FD_179933 | JGI IMG/M metagenome (GOLD analysis project Ga0247774, IMG submission 179933) | Plant litter microbial communities from Arlington Agricultural Research Station in Wisconsin, United States - UWRJ-L001-104B-6 | ecosystem: Environmental > Terrestrial > Plant litter >... | reverse complement strand
GCTCTGAGACGCTCAGATTCGGTCTGAATTCGCATCGCCCCCGTACTGGTACATATCGGCATGATTCTCATATTGATGAGCTGCGCCGCGGCTCCCCAAGCATTGGCTATGCGGGTGTCATTCTGCACCAATGGATGACGGGTTGTTCGCCGTTGAAAGGTAACAGGGTGCTTGGCGAGTTACCGTAATCAAAAGTTGTCCAGCAAAAAGACTATTCTCCTTGCTTCACAGGGTACATTGGTTGCTCAACTTTCTTAGCCCCTGTGCCACAGAAAATCCGGCTGACTGCAGGCATGCCCTAAAGCCTCTCTCATGGGCATCCGTCTATGTGGTGGTTGGCAATCTCTTGCCGCAGCTACATGCCAACACCCGGTGGTTGCCATGTGGTTCCGTAGATTGCAAAATGAAAGGAGGGAAGAACGTGCGCATTTTCATCCGTGCTCCTGGCTGAGCCGCTTGTGCATCTGTCCGTCAATCGGCACTTGCCGGCCGACAATATCGACAAGTCTGAGCATCAGTAGATGTCACTGGTCATTCAGAACTAGTATCGCCAGCTTGTACAGATCTCATTCACCCGCTGCCCAAAGAGACTATGATAGAGCATATTCGTAGTATGCCGTCGCGCCGCCGCTGGTTGGAGGACGACGAGATCTGATAGCCCAGGTGTTGAGTTCAGCCGAATATTTTGTGCCTCTGCCGCTCTGCGGGCTCGGTTTGCTCCGGTAACCAAAACATTGTGGCGGCTGGAAAACGGGCTCTTAGACGATTCCCGGACCGCTCAAAGACGGCTGAAGGACATGAAATGGCACCATTTCCACCTGTGCTGCCGCCAACCTCGAAGCTGCTCATTCGAGATCTACTGTTTCATCCCATGTCGATGGCGGCGAAAGTAGGCGGATGGGGGTAAAGCTAGACCAGATCGACAGCGGTTATTGGTAACAACCGACCTCAAAATGTAATCCGAGAGGCAAAAGAGACGCCCGCCCTCTGCTGGAAGTGAGAAATTGATTTGGCGCAAGGCTCAGCCGGATAGTGCACTTCGGATAATGATTACCGTGGTGGTTACCGCCATGTCTTACCGAATTGAATGATATTTTTAATGTTCACAGCTGTCCGTTGTTCATACGGAAGTGTTGGTAATACGTGGAATACGTGAAGAGGCACCAGTTACAGTGCGGCGGCGCCCTTTTGGGGGCAGGGTGGGTAGATTAGAAGACCCACATTGGCTGTCCCTGTTAGGCAGGTTCGACAGCCCAGATGCCTGTGGAGGCAAGCGGCACGCACTGACGGACCAACCGGGCGTCAGCATGGCTTCAAACCCACGTGGCAGTGGTGATCCGTCGCGGTGTGACGTCGAATAAATCCGGGATTCGCCGTAGGAATGCGAGGAATGACCAATTCTGGCCTTGCTTGTGGCTGTTTGAGAATATGACTGCTAATTCCGTTGGCGCACTAGCAGATTCAACCGGCTCCTCAGGCCATGAAAAGGAGAATCCCTCGAAAAAGGAACCATGTACGTTTTGCTCGCAGACAGATGTTTTACTTCGTCTATCCAGGCACCAGGCCCCTAGATAATGGCACCTTCACGCGTCTCACACGCTCTTACTGTGCATTCTTGGTGGCGTTCCTGCAGCATTGGGCGTGGTATATCTACTGGGAACTTGGGATGTCGATACGACGGTAGGACACCAAGGTCCGACGTAGTGATTCGAAGGAACCTCTCCCTGCAATACCAGGCACGCCCGCCTGCCACAAGTTCCATCTCGCGCAAACAAAACGATTTGGAAGAAAACTGGGGATGGATACCGCCCTTTATCGAATTTCCGTCGACTTCCGAGTATAGGCAAGAATGGAAACACATTCTACACTTTTTTTTTAGGTTGCTCCTGATAGTAGAGTCAATTCATGATCAAACAGAGAGAGAATCACCTTCATAAACTGTTAGTACTGCTATTTCTGGAGATAGGGTTTCCACTTCCAGCAAACCATGAACCACGCAACGTTTGCTTGCAACTGCCTACCGCCGGGCTCAAACTATGAATCGAACTTCAGTCTCTAAAAGAAGATTGTCGTGTGGGCTGAAAAAAACCCGCGCCTTCCAGCCCCTTTTCGTTCCGAGGAAATATTCGTCGTGCATGAGTACGAATTAGCAGTGGCTCCGGCGTCGCTGTACAAACATCCTGATTCAAACGCTATCGGAACCATCACCACACCAGCACATCAGTTTGCAAGGGTTGCATGATTTGGCGCAAAAATACCACGTGGGGAATTGAGGGGTTGGCGGGAGGGTGGCGCACTTCCTTTTTCCGACCGCCCCCGGTCTGTTGGCCTCGTGGCAGCGTGGTGGCAGGAGCTTTTTTTTGTTTGCCGACCCACAAAGTCAGATTGGATTGAGATGTGATCATCTTATCCATCGGGCCAGTAACATTTAGGCCGCGATGGCCCATCCTCCGAGCACCATACGTCAATTGCTAGCCATTTGCACCTCGTCTTCCGGCCTGGAATCCGCGAGAAATCTTACAGGGTTACGGATCCATACATGACGGAAGCTGGATTAGCGAGGGAGCCGTGAAGTCCACTTCGGCTTCGCGGAGAATACTTCCGCCCTTGAAAATCGCAAAGTACAGGACCTGAAGATGGGGGCCAAAAGGGGATACCCTTCCTTCTCACGCAGATTGGCGGTGGTGAGCTGGCGGTGGAAAAAATTGACTTGTTGCTGCGTCACAGTCGTTAAGCACCGGGGCCAACAATACTAAGAGACCCCGTGACTGGCATTACCCATATAAGCGAGGAAGGGGGCAACTGGGAAATTATATTGTGCCATAGGCTCTACAGAGTATAGGCTGAATTTGATCCAAAACAAACTCCCATGGTGGCCGGCCACCTTAACTCTAAACGGGCACGCGGTTGGCACGAGGATGAAATGCCACGAGGAGCGGCACTCAAATGACATGAGAGGGCCAATTTATCATGCCATATTAAGAAGCTGTCACGGAGTCGGTGCTGTCGGTCATCTTGACCGAACTGCAGCCTGCACCTGGCAGCATGGCCGTCAAGGATCAGCCTGAAGTAAATGACAATTGACGTTGTTGTGCGTCTACCTCGGTCTGTCGCAAATACGTGGGGTGTGGCAGAATACCGGAGGGTTATCCGTAGTTTGCATTGCGGCATTTCCAAAAGCCCGTTGAATCGAGTGGAATCGTGGCTTCATTAGCTTCTTGTCTTTGTTGGAATTTGAGATTTATCAAATTCGAATTCGATCCAGAATTCTAGACGTGTTCTGCATCCCGTGTCTCGTTCGCCTCGGAGGGCCGGCCAATCACTGCATGGCTTGCAGTGTGTGGAGTTGAAACCCCTATGTTCTTTTTGGTTGTCGCTCTGAAAAGGATGGAGCGGCAGAGTCCGTTCCGCATGCGCCATTGCTGGCTGCTGCACTACGATCCTCGCGCTTCGTAAAGTCGAGAGATTGCTGGATTCTATATTTCCAGGCATCAAGTTGATGCTTCAAAATTTGCTAATCGCACTAGGCAGACGTGGAATCTACTATCAATAATGCCAAGATTGGTTGAAGTATGCTCTTATGAGGAATACGGAGCAAATTAGTAGCGGATAAGTTGTAATATAACGCGAAGGTACGTATCTTTGTAGCATTGTGTCCTTGTCACCTTTTGAATGTCGTCGGGCACCTCTGCCGCTGATGTGGATACCGCAAAAATTCGTTGAAGACTTCTCTGATGATTTCCCTGGATTCGCCCTGCAGGCTGAGGAGCCCCACTCTCTCCAGGCATGATCAATGCGTTGCTACTGCGCACTGGCAAGCATCTGAGAAGTAGGAATAGTACCTTCTTACTTCGTATGCTAAGTTCAATAAGGCCTTCACCGCTCGGTCCTATCCAGAAGTTTGAAAAGGATCATCCTGTGCCTGTAACCATACCGACCTGTCCAGCAAGGCCGGCCAGTCATACTTTGCGTGTCCGGCCGGATCGAGAACTTGCCCATAAGTGGCAATGAGCAGGTCGATCTGTGGAGACCTCCCCGTGCGAAGTCTCCATGTGTCGTGGTCGGGCCTTTCCATGCTGCCATCACGCCGAACGACCAGTGACATGGACAAGGGTTGCATCTACACGTTACAGAGCAGCAAATGGCGCTTCCTCTCGGTCATTGATTTCGACTTGAAGATGCATTTTCCAGAAGCATGCGTAAATAGGCGGCTCTCATAATGGAACTCCGTAGTTGCGGAACCGAATGTCCCTTCAGGCGGGGGTTCTGGACCTGGCGGAAACCGTTCCATTTCTGCCTCTGGAAAATTTCGCTTTCTCCCGACAAAGTTGGCGCCGACAACAGGAGCGGAAGCGAGACGGTGGTATCGAATGGGCTTTTGTACAAGCGACCGTCAACTGTTCAACAGGTAGAAACCGAAATCAACCATGTCACCGAATACATACATAATCCGTTGACGCCGTGAATTTCTCCGAGCCGCATCGTTCTACCTCTTTCTCTCAGTTCGCTCTCACGATTTTTCCTTCAATACTTGTAGAGTTTCGTTTTGTTTCTGTATCCTTTCTCCTGTTGTCACGCAACGCGGAGCTACGACGCCGACAGCTGCACTTGCCCCGTCGCGAAACGCCATTGATTCCTAGCAAAGTCCGTCTAGTTGCGACGGAAAGAGGAATATCAGAGAAAACACGTGCTGTGAACGAAGCATTCCTTTGCGTCCCTCGCGCACGCCAAGTAAGAGTATTTAAGGAGAACAGGCGGCGTTTTCTGCCTCGACCGTCCATCAGGGATGATTTGCGCCTCTTCCGAGATCTGATTGCTGGTCACCGCCGATTGGGTGGTCTTGAACGCCTGGAGGGGGGAGCCTTCTCGCTGCCTTTGTGGTTGCCTTGGATCAAACGCCAAAGCTAGTTCCCTGGCTAGGGTGACGCTTTTTGGGCGTTTCTTCATCCGACAGACAGCTCGAGTCACGAGCCGCGTCCGGCGCAACAAAATTCGACGAACTACCAGGCACGCGGCGCACTACACGTGCTGCGAGGGTAGGCGAAGCCGGCTGCCGCCATCGAAACGTATCGTGTTTGGAAGCTAGGATCGCTCTCTGCGGCGAGGAAAAAACTCACCCGTTTCGACGTCGGAAGTTTCGAGTTGAACGTGACCCAGGTCAGTACGCGATCTCATATCTTATTTCCCTTTGAAAGGTTTATGCGTTCGTTCCAACGCTGGTACGTGCCAACCCCGGTCTTGCGCCTCGTCTATTTCTGGCGTGGCTTCTAGAATATCTTGTGGAACGAGTCCTGTCTGAGCTGCGGACATCGCACTCATATCCCGATTCTAATAACATTCTCTATCTTATTCCCCCGTCTTTGCAATTTTTTGATGGGTTACCTTATCCACTGAGTTACACGCTCGCCGTTTGTTCGCTGATCTTGGTTGTTGGAAGACATGCTGGAGGTGTGCTACGGTGCAGCATTGGGAAACGTGGTACCATGTGTCTCCGTACCTTGTCCACGATCGCCCCTGCCAAGCGGCAGCTTGCATCAACTACCCGATGAACAACTAGTCTGCCTGGCTGAAGCGCAACTCAGAGACGATGCATCTAGACCTCTGCTACTAGTCATTCATTGGATCATTTTCCAGTTGTTACTTGCTCACATCGGTATGAATGCTGACCAAAAGACTAGTTTTGTGACTTGAGTTGTAACAAGGCTTTGCGGGTACGAATGTCGGCCTGCCCCTGAGCCAACGAGTCCAAATTGTCTCTCGGCCATTTGATTCTGTTGTTTGTCGGCCTCGACCACAGTCAGCAAATCGCTTGACCTAGCTCTAGGGCCACGCCAAATTGAGAGCGAAGCCACAACCAGGGAAGTCTTGGCGATAGCAGACAAAGCGAGATTCGCCGAGTGTATACGATACTACAACCACCTGTCGTCGGACACGACTTCTCCCGAGTTGATACCTGGATCGATGACCCTCCTGCCGACATTACCTTGAAAAGCCGACACAGTGACGCCAACAGTATCTTTGGGTACGAAAGTGGCCGGGGGTTGGTCTACCAGAGACAAGGTACGTGTAGAAGGATTTTTCTTTGTCACCATGATGAACACACATGGCGTTATGACATTCTTATGTACGGAAACATCAACTACTCTAGAAGAGTCAATGACGCTTTCCGAGACATCTTAATCCTGCAACAGCCCTAATTCATTTGCCTGTTTCGCAATGGGTAAACAAAATTGTTTTCATTCTGTTCTAGTTCGCACAGGGAAACCCTCTAGTGCAAAGTGTGCTAGAGAGAGCATTCTACTTCCCAAGTCTCACAGAAAGCCCCTCTATCGCAAGTGGGAAATAGTGGCATTCGTCCCTTTATTGTCCGTAATGGGTTAACTCTCTAGTGTCTTCCCTGCAGTGCTATCGATGGATGCTATGCTTGTGTTAGTAGCACAAATGGCTCGGAAGTTTTGAGAGAGCAAACAGCGACGTGGCTTCTGGAATGGAGCGCGTACTCGGTACCCGTGCTGGAGTCACAGCTGCGTGGCTTGCAAGGAACAGAGGGACAACTCGGCCGACCACATCCCTGAAGCCACGCGCCGATCTGTGGGTCTGTGGTGAGACTTCCACAAATCCCATCCCCTGCAAAAACCCCAACCACAAAATGCCCCACAACTGCAGGACCCACTTTGCCGACTCACCACTGCATCGTCCCCTCATGGCCAGGCCCGTTTTTGCCATGCTTCCTCTGCCCACTTCGCACAGCCCGCATGCATGGTGGTGTCATCGAGGTCTGTTAGCACCCGCCACAAAGTTTTTGGACCCCCGACCGTTCACCGAATCCCACAATCTTAGAGGCTGTTCTCAACTTGGAACAGATACTAGGCGTTATGTCTATCCGCAAAGGAGACTCGGGACTTGGAGAAACGCATAGGAACTGGGGTGGATTCAAAAGTTGGCCACTATGCTTCAGTGAAGTCAGGTGCAGGCTTCCGGAATCTGTGGACTGCGGATTGGGGAATGCAGTCTTTGCCTCTGCAGCCCTTTGCGAAGGTGGTGCCCCACCCAGTGCGGAGCCGCACTGGTTGTTGGTATTGGGTACAATCTAGCCCGCGACGAGACTCAAACTTTTTCCCCAGACCTCCCAAGTCACGGGGAGTAGCCAGCTCGGTACTAGCACTTCGCTCGTCCAAACACAGCTCCGTCCGGCACTGTGTGCTTGCAGGGAATGTGGCTTCTTGCCATGTGCGCAAGTGATCAACCCCTCCCCGTCCCGACAGAGGACCTCCCGCTTCAGAGGCTGTTCCCGCACTCGATGCAACTGCCAGTCACCTCTGGCATTCAATCGATGCGCAAGCAGAGTAAGGCGCACAAATACTCGGTAATCCATTGCCAAATGGAGAGCACGGGAATGGCGCGAGCTCTCACAACTTCAAAGAATGCCGCCAGATCCGCAGGCCAATGCGCGAGTCCCTCCTGTAATGGTTCGTACTCGAATGCTATCTCGCTAGTTTAAAAGCTTGGCTGGCGAAAAGATGGCTAGAGTCGAAATGTTTCGCTGCCATGAGTCGGTGCCTCGAGAGAGTTTGTGCATTTCGCGACCGGCAAGTCACCCTGATTCAGGATTCGGCAGTTTGAGGGTATTTTTGTTGGTTTATGATTGGGTTGGGCCACTTGCACCATCAAATCGAAATATTGGGAAGCAGATAGCATCTGCATCATTCGGCCTGATATCTGACTGAACACTCTTCTTCCCATTCCCCAGTCTCAAAATCCCCGAGATGGGGGGCGGCACGTATTTTTTCCCCTCGTCCCGCGTCTAGGCGGGATGCGGCCTGACCACCGTTAGAGGTATCGGCCGGATGTTGCTGCAGGCGTCGTCGATGTCCGAAATCCTTGGTTCTTGCTGTCAACCTTTAAAATTGCGGACCTAGAGATATCATCCTTTCAAAGACTTCCCGTGCCTCCGTGGCCTGTGCCGCCCCGTTGCGCCTGTTGCTCCTTTGCGCATTTCAGACTCATCCATCTCACGAGAGGTACGGATAGCTCCAAAGTTGTGGAAAATCCAAACGCCTCTGCCCGTCCCTCGTCCTGGTACCGACAAGAAAATTCGGATCCGGCCAAGCCAAGGCATCGAGGATTGTCTCTCTCTCTTCTCGGTGCTAAATTTCCACCTTTGTCAGCTCTATCATGTCTCGGTCTCTTTCGAAATCATCAATTCATAATTCCTTTGTCCTGGGACGTTTTTGCGGCGCCGCCATCGAAGCCTGCTAGAAGTGTGCTGGAAGGGTTGCCGGTGGCACCAAATTTGGTGCATCCCCATGAATAGGGTTCAGCAGTTTGCGGGTAGTTGTACCGGTACATCGCCAGACTAACTGGAGCGACAGGGGCTCGAGCCCTTGTGGGGTCTCTGGAATTATGGAATGTTCGCCGACTTCGTCGTTGTTCCAAAAGCCCGTTAGTGGAATCCTCAGTGGGTTCTAGCGCCGATGGGGCCTCAAGCGTGCCCGACCCCCCCCATGCTGTCCCCTACAACAGGCACCTCCCAACCCTGGATGGGCCATGACTGGCAGAAAATTCCGGGCGAGTTAGGTCTAGTGACCTTTCCTCGTGGGGCTAGCGTCTCAGCACTCGCGTTGCAGGAGTCGCGACCTGCCTTGGTACCAGATTAGGTACCAGACTCACTGGACAACTTTGCTGCATTTGCTGCTTGCTCCTTGGTACCTCCCTAAGGTACCTGATCGCACGCCGTTTTTTCTTTGCATTCACACGCCCCTCCAGAGGCGCCCCCGGATCTGCTCCCCTCAAACTCGCCATATTTTCTGCCACCCGCTCTCAGCCTGTCCTACTCGCCAGCCCAGAAACGTTCCGTCTCTTTTTATATGACCAGGCCCCAATTCTACTAGCACGTTTTCTCTGACCTCATTTTCTTGTCGTAGATGGCAGCACTCTTTGAATCAACCCGGTCCAACCTTCACGATCCTCTCTCGCGATCAAACCATCTGGATTCGCCCGTTGCCCTCACCACTTCCGGAACCGATTCTGTCGCTCCTCGGCTATCACGGTCGCCGACGCTGGAAACCCCGACCAGCAACGGTACCGGTTCCATTGCGTCGCTAAACTCATTTCGTCGACAACAGTCAGGTCGACCCCAAAATTCAGGACACCTCCCCAGGTCGTCGTCCACCACTTCGCTCCCCAAGGCTAAAAACGGCTTGTTTGCATTTGCTGTCGCCGCTCTTGATCGGACAACCAGCGCAATTGCAAAAGGCAACCAGCCGATAATTCGTCCGCGGCAGTCCAACGCTTCCTTCCCTCGACTTTCGGTTGGTGCAGACCAGCAGAGCCCAAAGTCGAGCGAGCCCGCAAGCCCAGAGAAAACCCCGCGAATCAGAAGCCCCTCGAACCACTCGTCCTCATCGTCGGCCACATTTGGCAATTACCAGCTCGACGGCGTGTTCCCGAGTCAGCCGTCACCAGTGAAGGATACACTCGTTGCTCAACCCTTTTCGGAAACTCCCGTTCGAGTACAGAGCATTGAGAACAAGATGCATCAAACGTCCTCAAGATTATTGCGCATGACGGATGATGACCGGCCATTCACGAAGGTTTGTCCAATTGACTTCCCAACTTTTCGGTCACTGTTCTTCGCAGCCACGCGATGCGGGGTTCTCGGTCCATTGCATAGTACCACCCATGTGCCTGGTCCAGCAGAATCATCTTGCAGGGGACGTATTTGTTTGCTAACAATTGTTTCTCGATAGGATTTTAAGGACCTCTTCTCCACCCTCGTCGTCAGCCTTCTTCCGCTTTCCGCACATCGAGTACGACTGACAAAAGTGGAGCATACTTTTCTTTCTGAAGATGCCATCAACAATCTTGGCTCTCTCAAATTCTCCCAGTCAAATCGCATGCCAGATCCTAAGGATCCGTCACGCATTGTGACTACAACAACCACCACGACTTTCTCAATGGCCAAGGATATGGCACGATCCATATGCCAGCGGTTCCTCGAGGCTAGGTTTATCGAGTCGGCCGACGGAAAGTACCAGCAAGTTTACACCATGAAAGGATCGGTATGGCAGCTCACACCAAAAGGGATTGCTATTTTGGACCGGTTTTGCTCCAGGAACGGGATCCAGCAGAAGCAGGTAGCGGAGCTAGTGGGCAACTCTGTGACGCAGCTTGTAATTCTCGAGAGAGACGGTCAGATGGACAAGCTTGTGACAGACCGCGGGACCATTGAGGTGATTTTCCGGAGATTTGTAGGGGTTCACGGGCCAAACGTCAAAGGGAGCGTCCATTCGGCCGACTCGGACTCGCTGAGTGACTACCGGGACGGTCTTACCGGCGTGAGAATGGCGAATGAGCGGAAGGTAAATGGCAAGACTTTCAAGGACACCTTTACCGGCAAGGCAGCATGCGATTGGTTGATGGACTGCTGCACAACAGTAGACCGGAGAGAAACTGTGGAGATCGCCAGTCTGTTCGTCGAGTACGAATTGATTGAGACGATTGCACAGGACCGACAACACATGGCGCAATATCCCAGCCACAACCAGTTCCAGCCGACAAAGCATGCCGTCTATCAGCTTTCGAGCAAGGGCAAGGACTTGATCAGCGGTGCATCAACACGAGGAAGGACGTCTGAGAGCGAGACAGTGGCACCAGCACGCGGCGCCATTGCCCGAGATTCGAACACGCAGAGGCTAGATAAGATCCTCAACGATGCTGCCCTTCGACTTCTGTTTAGGGAGAACTTGCGGGAGACACATTGCGAAGAAAACTTGTCTTTCTACCTGGACGTGGATGAGTTCGTCCGATGCTGTCGGCAGGCGATCCGGTCGGCGCAGAAAAACCCATCGGCAAACTCGATGGACAGCATCAAGGAAATCATGGCCCAAGCATACGGCATCTACAACGCCTTTCTAGCCCCCGGATCTCCATGCGAGCTCAACATCGACCACCAACTCCGCAATAACCTGGCCACGCGAATGACGAAGGCTGTCGGCCAAGATGTGGCAATGATTGATACGCTGCAGGAAGTCACGGCACTCTTCGAGGACGCCCAGACTGCCGTTTTTAAGCTGATGGCTAGCGTGAGTCTACAAACTTTGCTTTTATTCGTTCGGCAATCTAGTCGCTGACATATATATCCTGTAGGACTCGGTGCCGAAATTTCTACGAAGTCCAAAGTACGAGCAGACACTAAAGAACTACGACTTCGACTCGATATCAATCAACAACTCTCATGGACGTGGTCCTGAAAGAAGCCAGAGTCGATCAAATCGGAAGTAGAGGGTCCGAATCTAGACGTTGGAAGGCGAATAATGATGGACGAATCTGGCACCTGCCAATCAATCCCTTTTGGAATTCAACATGATAGACGGTGCATGGGCAGCCCGCATACATACCCAGGAAACGAAACATGAACTTGGTGGCTTTTGCACCTCACCCATGTTCGGAAATTGCAGCACAGAGGCGCTAATCTTGTTAGTCATGAAGTTGGAGACCGTGTCATAGAGTATTCTCCTGTGTCCTGGCTTGGCTCTCACATGCTTTGCAAGCTTCCAGGCCTATCGGTCTAGGTGGATGACGGCCACTTCTTTTTCTGCTCCCATTTAATTCTTTCTATGCAATTTTATGTGTACATTTTAGCTGTCTCAACTTTGCTGATTGGCGTTCAGGGATGAAAGAGCATAGAGAGAGAGACCCCAATAGGCAATTTAGTGTGGACGCGCCTTGCTGACGTCCCAATTTCAAATACAAATATTTTCAACCATCCATTCTTCTTAGTGTGATTAGATTGTTTCTCTCGAAATGCTCAGGTGAGAGAATAGGAGATGGTGTGTGTACGAAGAACGAACCCACTCGCCATTCCCCAACTTAGGGACACTTGATCGATCCTCTTCTCGAGACGAACCAGCGAGAAAAGAGGGCTAGGAGGACGTTCGAACGGCAATAGGGATAATCTCTGGTTCGGGATCATTGATGCTGTGGCAATCGTCGGTTTACACCAGATATTCGCCTCGTGTTGTCCCAGATGGATCCAGACACAGGCCGAGCTCTTGTAGTGCAGACGTACATTCATCTCGAAACTCGAAGATAGCAGGGTAAGTTCAGTGCCGACCACGACTTCATGAAACAAGAAGCTGATCTGGCCCGTCGGAAGAATGGAGAGGGTAGATTTGAAAGGTAGCTATTTTCATTTTTCACTCTCAGCGTTCCGTCCCGAAGGCCACCTAAACGATTACCTTCGCGATAAGCCCTTCTTAGCCTCTACCAATATCTCTTCCTCTATGTAAGGCTCCACTGTTGGTCTTTTCTAGACGGTTGATGCTTTAGTACAGACGCCCTCTGCCTCAAGACCATTCCTCGGTCATAGAGCCATCTCAAACAAGAATAGAAGGGGACGGCAGGGAGGTTCAAGTGATTTATAAGTCCTACCTCCCCCCTCCCCCCACTTTATTAGCTAGATCGGATGAAACATAGTCGAGAAAGATAAATAGTATCACAAATCTGAATGGTACTTTTGTTTTGTTCCCTTGTATCACAAAAACCTTCCCGACTTTGAATGCCGAGCGAAAATGCTTCGAGGCCGCCCGCTGCCCCCTCCGGCGCCATCTGGAATGTGCAAATTTCATCACCTAAGCATAGTCACCCACTCGAGATAAGCCGAATATAACACGGCATTAAAATGCTCAGAAGAAAAAGTAAGTACTTAGAAAAAACTAATGGGGGTGGGTATTATTTATGTCCCAAAACAAAATGCCCCAAAACTCCCAACACATGATGATCCGTTCATTCTTTTGTCAAGTCTAATATTATAACATGTTTACGGCCGTAAACTTGATACTTTTTATGTCGTTATACCTTCTCATTCCAACTCCGCAGCAAAGTTTTGTTGGCCACCCTGCTGTTGCCCCCCAGCGTGATACTGCTGCGCCTTCACTACAACCCGCTCCCCTGGCCGCACAGTCGGCGGTCGCGCCACCAGCCCGGAATCATCACCGGCATAAGGATTCATGGCCGTAAACTCCGAATAGTCCTTGTCTTTGGCGCCCGGCCACCGGACCACGCTCGGTGCCGATCGAAGGCCATGCTGCTGCTGGGGCGGAGTCGGCGGAGGAGGGAGGAAGGGTCCCTGAGAAGTGGATGGGCCGCTAATTGCCGTCAAGGCAGAAGACACCGAGGTGGAAAACGATCCCTGCGGGGACCTGTTTATCCGGAGTGGTTCGGGGAAGGCGCTAGGCGGTTCGGCGTTTAAGTCACCTTGTCGGAGCGTGGGCACCTGGTACATGGTCGGCTGGGCGGGCATGGGACCCTGTGCGGCGAACTGTGGTTGCCGTTGCTGTTGAACCCACTGTTCTGCCCTAGAGAGGCCCTGGCCCTGGAGTGATGGTTGGCTCATTGCCGGGTGTATCTGTCGGTGCTGGTTCGTTGCATGGCCCTGCTGAAACGAGTGCGAGGATCCCCACGAAGCGGTATAGCTTGGCGTTGTTGGCAAAGGCTTGTCGAACGACGAGTGCGTCTGCGGCCTCGATCCCCCGAACTGCTGCTGCGGGAGACGGCCAGCAGCGCTCACCATGCTTGCCTTAGCCTTCAACCTCTCTACCAGCTCCGCATGGCTCTTCTTCAGCGTCTTCTTGACAAACCCCGTCATAAACACATTGCACTTCATTTCCACCTCTTCGCGGATATACAGCCCTGTCGCCGGCGCGCCCAGTCCAAGTTCCACTGGCTCGGCCGGTTCCCCAGGAAGAGATCCGCCCACGGTCCAGCGGTCGCGGATGTCGAGTCCCATCGGCGCGTAGCAATGCGTCTGGAGACCTTTGGGCAAATTGTTGAAGGCACACGTGTAAGTGACCGTGTTCGACTTGCCCAGCATGTCCACCTTGTCCGTCAGCGAGTACCATACGCATTGCTGCTCGTCGGCACCGGCATGGGGTGGCGGGTCGATGGGGTGGCGTTCTGTCACGAGGGGGTTGAGATCGATCATGTCGAGGTGCGAGTGTAGGAAGTCGATGACGGTTTGGCGCGAGAAGTCCGCTGGGAGGGGTGTTATGGTTGTGAAGACTGTTCGTTTCGACATTTCGTTTGCTGTATTGAGTACAGAAATAAATAAATAAAATGACAAAAGAAAGAGGATCGCCCTCTGGACTCAGAGAGTCTAGTATATTAAAGCCGGTGCCGAGAATGACACCTGGGCTGTTCGAATATACCGTCACACGAAGGAAGTCTTTCTGATGCTGACGTGAGGCTGATCGATAAATATTTGACGGAAGAATCCCAGAAAATAAGGAAATAAGAACAAGAAGAAAAGCAAGCGTCGATTAAGAAGCGAGAATGGCAGAGTACCTAGTTGCAGATCTCCAACCCAAAGCGTCGCGACTCGAAACACGACGGATGCGTAGTCGTCCAAGGAGATGAGGGGAAGGAACCCCTGACAACTGGCGAAGAAAAGACGACAGGTGTCCAGGATGTCGTAAAACAAGCCACCGCGATAAACAAATGAGAAATAAAGAGCCAACGATATCGTTTGAAGCTATTCCCGATCAAAAGTCGGGAAGTACCCAAAGTGACCCAGAAGAAATCGAATGGTTCAGTGGCCAGCCGGTGCAGGAATTCCAGAAGTGGATCGTTGTCTTTGTTTGGATAAGGGGATTGGTTTTCTTCGGCTCGGCACTTCGAATGGCAAGCAATCATCAATTGCAATGAATTTGGTTATTTCTCGTCTCGCGATGTGAGAATTATAATGTATCGCGAAGCAGAGGCCAAATGAAATTGATCAAGACGCGAAGTCGCGGGAGCATCACTGCTCTTTAGGTTCCGATGGGTGAAACACTTCTCCATCCCTGGCCAAACAGCAATCCAAAGATGGAGGAGCCGAGGGGGACGTAAGGGGAGGCGGCGGCTGTGCAGCTCGGCCCGCCTGGAAATAGAATGCGGTTCAACGCTGGAAGGCAGTCTTGACCAATCAAACTCCCCGGAACAGCATGTTTCCAGCTTTCAGGCCCACAAAACTTATCCCCGTGCCGAGGTTCCGGCGTCTGCGTTTATTCTCAAAAGTCCAAATTTGAAGTTGCACAGCCCGCAGAGGCGCCGTTGTTAGCTCTGAATAAAACAAAACACTAGCAGCGGATGCTCAATGTTCCGCCACCGGAGATTTTGTTAGACACTCACCAGGGTCTTCGGATTAAATGAGCAGTCAAGTGACATTTAAGGTCCGAATGGCAACCAGCCCTTGACGCTGTAGAGCCGAACTGGGCCAGATGACCTTCAATTCTACTACCTCTGCGCGGAGTGGTACTTGGTTAGAGAACAGTGGGGTGAGCATGCCGAGTGCCCAATCTCGATTGGAGACTATTCCAGGTATTCTGCGTCAGACTCTGTATCCGAATCTCCGCTCGCCGCTACCTATCTGTCATCTCTTTTCACCGCCCATAAATTAACCGATCTCTCGCTATCTTCGGTCAAAGCTTGGCAGGAATAACGGTAGGGAGGCACGATGTGTCCGGTAAGCCTCTCGTCATCGTTGCCACAATGTTTGAATGTCTACGTAGTGCTGTTCCAGGAAACTCTCCGTATAGTAATAGCATCCCCTTCATCTCGATACGGTTCTTCATATTACGCTAATTGTGCAGGGATTTCCGCGGGTAGCTCGACGATTAGATATGGTAGGCCGTCGCTTGTAGAAATCCTAGCATCTGTGGCAAGGTTGTAAAGCCAGATCCAGTGCTTGTAAGCCCATTGATGGGAGCAATTCAAATATCCCCGCAGCTATATCTCGGTATCCTTGATACCGATTAACATTGTTAAGAAAAACTTTGCTTCACGACGGGAATGACATTAAGGGTATCCGTTCAGCCTAAAATATGTGAGCTATACCATTGTTGGGCGTGCCATCCCATCACACGGGAAAGCTAGCTGCAGCCGCCGTTGTGGCCTTGAAAGGATAGCAACTCCTAAGGTAAACAGAGTGAGGCCGCTTCTTAATCTTACGCACTGGGCAAGACATACGGAGCTTACCCAAATCAAATAACCCTCAGGATATACGGCGTTATCGGGAATCGAGTCGACAACGCCCGGATGCGAAGGAGAAGCCGCTTGGGATCGAAAGCATTATTCGGAAACTCGCCGGGACGCGCTACATTTGCGGCTCGGACGGCAGCCTACCAGTGGGTATAACATCGGATTAGGACGGCATCTGCTCCAGGTCCTGTATTGATCTCCAAGCAGTTGCAGGTAATCAAGGACGGATTCGCCGCTTCGTGGCCGAATAACAAGACGGTGACGACGATGTCGGTTGACCACCTTACTCTGACGCTGATCAACCGACCAACTCGCCCAGAAGTCGGATTCGTTCCAAGATGAAAATAGTCGTGTTTCTTCGTTGCTCAAGAACAAATTGCAAGCTTGCGAGACCCTGCCCCTACAATTTGAGTTCTATTCATGCTAGCCAGTGTACATTGAAGAGTCTAGCTGTGATCCATGGGTCGGTTTTAGGCGAACTGGATGCTCTTGCAGTCGTGCAACAGCTCAAGCATGTTGTCGTTGAGGGCAAGTAGACGCTTGCCGAAGAGCACCCGCCTTGACTGAGGTGGACGGAGTACAGACGCACGGACTCACGTGATCCCGAGCAACAAGCACTACCTGCTTTTGACCTTCTCCCGAACTACTCCGGTCGTGTCTTACCTGGAAACAACAACATTTCCATGCTCTCATCGTCATCCACATCACTTGGAAATATTTATCACCATGGACCTTTCCGCCATCATGGAGGGCCACCCAGGCAAGACCGGGGCAGATTACAAGCTTCCTCCAATTACCGGGGGTGACTCAGCTTCGGACAACACGAAAGCAGATGTCCCCATGTTTAGAGGATTAGAGGACGAATCTTCCGATTTTCATCTTTATAACATCGCAGTATACGGGTCTCTTAACATGGACATCTTCTCATACGTCTCCAGGGCACCGCAGGCGGGCGAGACAGTCGATGGCCTCGACTCCTACACGGCGCCTGGCGGCAAGGGAGCAAACCAGGCAGCGGCATGTGCCAAGCTCTCGAGGGTGGAACCGGGATCCGAACTATCTAAAACTTGGGATAGACCCCCAATAGCGAGCATCCGATTGTTCGGAGCCGTCGGCAACGACGAGTTCGGCCGGACGCTGACGACGGCTCTGGAAGGCGTCGGCGTCGACTGTAGAATGGTGGGTACCAAGGAAGGCGTTGGTACCGGCACGGCCATCATTGTGGTGGAGCCCAACGGGGAGAACCGCATCATCGTCAACTCAAACGCAAACTTCAAGGTCATGGCCGAGGACTTTCCTTCGCTTCCCTATCCGAAGCCGGATGTCATCATTCTCCAGCTCGAGATCCCTACCGCCACGGTTATTCATCTGATTCAGCTCGCCAAGGCCGAACATGTGCCCGTCATTCTGAATCCGTCTCCCGTGAAACAGCTGCCCGAGGCCATCTACAATGGCCTCGATCACCTCCTCATAAACGAAACAGAATGCCGGACGTTACTAGGCCATTCGAACCCGGGGGGGCAACCCCTCGACCTCGAAGAGGCCCGCAAAGCGGCGGTCATGTTCAACGACAAAGGCGCCAAGAATGTCGTTATCACGCTCGGCTCCCAGGGCGCCTATGCCCGCAACATCTCCGGGGACCAAGGTTGGGTGGCCGCCGAAACGGTCGAGCATGTCGTCGACACGACGGGCGCCGGCGACACATTTACGGGTGCCTACGCCCTGGGTGTTGTTATAAATAAGGAGAATTTCAACATTGTGAAAGCCGTCGAGGATGGCTGTCACGCCGCTGCCCAAGCCGTGAAAAAGCGGGGCGCCATTCCGGCGATTCCGTTCCTGTCCGACCTCTCGGTCCCGTTCTCGCGTTTCGACCATGGCTCGCGAGAGACAAAGGCAGGCGAAACGGCCAACTCGACCGGTCTATCGGCAGGGACTTTGGGTGAGGTAGGTAACAGCAGTGCATCAATGGAAGTGGAGTTGGGACAGAAGCGAGAGAATGACGCCCAGACGGACTCGTCCTCGCCTAAGAGGCAGCGGGCAGACGAGACAATGGAGCAGTCATGACGGTAATAGGTAGTTGGCGTTACAGAATAGCAGCGTTCTCAGGTATTCTCATGCTTTTTATGCATGGTTGAGAGGCAACAAAAAATAAAACGGAATAAAGGTAGCTTAGTTGCATTCACTTTTATTTTATTTGTCCTCTCCGTTTTATCTTTTGTGCCCTCTTCTTGCGACGTCTTTGACTTCGACAAAGCTGGTCGCCATAATATTCTGGAAGTTCATTCAGCGGACCAAGATGTGGAGAGAGGAGGGCTACCAGACAGTCCAGCAACAAACGGGCAGTCTGAAGAGATATATTTAGAAGCATCCTGGCACTTTTCTTCCTCGGGACCACCATTTCTCGTGTCTATACAAATACCTGTCACGAACATGTAGGGAACAGTAGAAACCAGTTAAAACAAACTGTTGGCCCTTACGCCTGTCCTTCAGACCTGAACTCCCTCCTCCCGTGATACGGACGAACCCCTTTCCTGCTTGATACATGCTCCGAATTCGCCGGACACATAGGACTCGTTTCAGAATGTTCCGGGAAGTCGTGATCCACCGGCACAGCAGCAACCCCGGCCGCCGCGGCCGCCGTCAAAGCCAACTCCGCGTTCACATCCCCAGGGGGCGACGGAACGTAGTCCCTCCAGTCTCGCCCACCCTGGAGTGATGGTGTGGACGCCATCCTTGGGCCTATGGGCGGTCGGAGTCTGCACACCAGTCTCTGAGTTTAGGAAGTGGGGGTGATCTCCTTAGTGGAGACGGGGGACGCGACGGAGGCGGCGCCGGACTGCTGGCAGCTAAAGTCGTACTCGTCGCAGCGGGGCTTCACTGATGAGGGAGGTGGTTCCTCGAAGAGGCAGTGCTGTCTGTGGACTGTGGTTTGTTCATAGGGGGTGTTTTGATGCGTACGGCCTCCTGTTAAACCCCCCCCCCGGACTGTTAGGTCTCCATGACTTGTTTTTGAGCGGAGCTTTCAATAAGGAAGGTTATACTCACACCACTAGGAAAGGATACGTTGACTAGCAACAAGAGTTAGTACTACAACTAGGAGCGAAACTGGCTTCCTCTCTAACGAACTCTAAAGAAATGTTTCGGACGCACGGGCCCGATTTTCACCGTGCGAATTGTGTTTTATCCACACGTGATACTTCGACAGTTCCTGGATTTCTCAGATACATAATTCGCCGAGGCCCGAAAATTAGCCAGCGCTCGTGGCTGCAGCTGTGTTGCTGCGGTCTACTTCGTCCAAGTACGGAGTGCACTCAGACGACAGATTGTCTTTCCTGCAAAAAAGTAATCGCGCCCATTTGGGTAAGAAGGACTATGAGTGGATAAGGCTCCGACGTGGCTTACTTGAGCCATTCCCGCCACGAAAATATGGTAACTACTAAGCCTTAGGCTTGCTCCGCGGTTGGTGCGCCCTCGCTACGTTTACCTGAAAATTGACGCCTCGCCGTCTGCCCTACGACCGATAAACGTGGCGCAGCAACCGATGCCTCGAGCGGGGGCAGGCCGAAAATTTGACACAGCCACTGTTCGTTCTTCGACATTCCTTCTCTCGTCCCTCTTTTCTTATTTTCGTTTGTCCATCGCTCTCATTCTTACTATTATATGTATTATTGGAAGGGCAAATCGCCCAGTTCGTGCTCTGTCACTTTGCATCGTTGACATGAAATACCCCCCGCCATGTGCCAAATATGGAGCCCATCAGTCTCACTATCGGAATTATCCCCTTGTTCCACTCCTGCCTCCAATATTTCCAGCTGTTTAAGACAGCCAAATCTGCAGCTTTGGACATTCAGGTTCTCCTTTTCCAGCTTGACTGCCATCACGAAGAGCTAATTATTTGGGGAGAAAAACATGGCTTTTTCATCGAGGCTCAGCCTCATGCTGAAAGATCGAGAGACACGTTCAGCAGAATAGAGACAGCGCTTCGGCTTCTAGAGACCCTATTTAAAGACTCTAGTGCTCTCCATGAGCGATATGGCGTTGTCGTAGCAGATGACGTTCACGAGCTAGTCTCAACAGAAAATGACAGGGCATTTCCCAGCTCGGCCGGCTTGCGCCGGCTGAACTGGTGGAAGTCGCGAGGAGCAAAGCCTCGAGACGGCTCGGACAGACAGCCAGACAAAGTGTCGTTGGGAGTATTGCAGAAGACGCGATGGGCTATTTATGACAAGGGAAAATTTGAAGGACTCGTCAAAAAGATTGGCGACATCGTGGGCCAAATCGAGAAGATTCTGCCGGTTCCGGACGAATTCCGCAACCAAATGGCTCTCCGCGATATCGTGTCTCTCATCGAGGACCTCTCGCGCCTGAAGCTGTTCCAGACGGCGAGTGCAAGCATCCGGCCTGCGTGGTCAAATGCTGCGAGCGGATTAATCATCGCCTCGGAAGCTGCGTCGGTTCGTGGACCTGGAACGATTTCGCGTTGGATTGAACAGGTGGAGGAGGGCGATGAGACGCGTCCTGACGAACCCAATCTGTCGTCGCCTCGAGGCGGGGCGAGAATGATACCTGCAAGCAACGCAAAGCCCAAAGAACCGACCTTTCAACTCCAGTACGAGAGCTTGTGGAGTATATGGTTCGCCTACCTCCCGACATGCCCATCTTCATCCATGGGACTCTCCTGTGGTACGGCATGCCTAGAACTTGGCAATGGCTGTCCAGCTTTTATCGGCGACGACGATTCTGCGAAAAAATGGGGTCTTGGGCCAAAACTCAGGTCCGCTGTGAAGAATGGTCAGGATCTCACAAAGGTCGAAGAGACGCTTGAAAAAGTATCCAATATGAGTTATGAGATACAGGAAAAAGTGGCAGACTTGCTTACTCCCATAAGTGCCGACGTTCGGCCCTCCTCGAGGATGCACATCTATTGCGCTCCCTGTCGATGCGCAGTCCGGACGGCCCTCATACTGAGCCGCCAAGGAATTTCCGCGAAAACAACTTTCGTCCGGATAGACGATAGAATCCCGAGCACGTGTTGCGACGCACGAGACATTACCACACAACTACGAAGTTTCATAGCCACTGTCAACGCTCGTGAGCTCAGTCAAGTCGATTGGTTTCCAATAGACAGCCGCCAGGTGGATGTCGACTACATCGACAAAGAATGGATTGAAAATCGTGTCTACACCCTCGATTCGGAGCTTTACGAAGGCGAGGTGAACGAAGATCGCGTCAAGAGCATTGGTCGTTTCCTCGATGACATTGAAAAAGGCGAGAATATGCATTCGGTCGTGTTGCTGGAAGCGACAAGCGGAGCTTGGATTTTGCAAACCCCTCCCTTCAGGACATCACCTCTCGTGGCGAAGCAGTTGGAGGTATTCAATTATCGCTGCACAAGGTCCAGCTGGAGCGGCGTTTCTTTCGAAAAAAAGGGCATCTACCGCGGGACTTTTACTCCCAGCAAACTCAACTTCCCTGAACCGGACTTGGAAAGTCCTCGGAATAAGCGCCAGCGGCATGACTGATCGTTAGGGAATGATAGGGACGTGCAAGATTAAGGTTCTGTGGATTCTGCGCCTGAGACTTTACTGCGGCTAGCTTAATGATGAAAAGAGGTTCTCGAGAGCCTGGGGGTACTGTCGTCAAGTTTGAGACTATCCTACTCCAGGTAAAGAGCTGCAGTGAGGTTCGCCATGATTCTTGCGCATAATTCGGAAAGCAACGAGGTGGTGACCTATCCGCGATCGTTATCTCGTCTTGATTTAAATTGGCAGAATGGCAAATGGCCTTTTAGGATTCGTGACTTTATTATTTCCTCTCAATTGCGCAGCTATGCATGTTAGCATATTTTACTGCGTAGACCAGGCTATTCTGACGGTGTCCTTTGACCCTAATCTTATCTTTCTGATTCTTTGTACTGTTTCGCTCGGTAGCACTGTACGCAATATAACGTAAGCAGTTCTATAATCTATTTACCAAAAGGTACTTCTTGAGCAGCTCTTTTTAGTCGGGAATAAATGTATGCACAAGTACATTTTGCCCCACCACAAATATTCAAAGAGTGTAAAAGAGGAAGCCAGTTTCGCTCCTAGGTGTATTAAGGTTCGGAAAGGCGGAAACGTGGAGGCGATTTGCTGATATCACAGGCGCGAACAGGTTGGGTATGGCACGTCCCCTAAACCCTCTGCTTGAAGAGTTCGTACTGATGCTTCGTCGACAGCCGAGTCTTTTACTTGGCCAACGACACCACTTCTTCTGGCTTATGCCGCAAGTGCGTTCTTTTGGGAGCGGTGATGACAAGCAGGCGCATCGGCGACAGATTTCCTTGTCAGAATACGCCATTAGCACTGGAGAGAGTCGGCTTGATGTGTCACGGTGTTGCTCTCGACCACAGCCAACTACCATCTACATACTTCTCGCGGTCGTATGTTGTGCGCTTCTCCCGAGCAAGCCCTCTGGCTAAGCCTGTTGGTGAATAGGCCGCCGTTGTGTCGCCAGACAAAGCCGGCAGATCCCGAGAAGGGCGCCGTTGTAACGATGCCACATTGGCCGCCTCAGGCAGATATAAACTCCTTTCTTCTTCTGATTCCTCTTCGCCGTCGTTCTAGACCTCGAATCTTCTGTGTTTCTGTCCTCGCCATCGTTGGCATTCGCTTCGGAAACACTCATCGACGTTTCCCATCTCCGGAGACTGCCTGCCGCCGAGCTCTCTGTTCTCTAGAAAAGAAAGCCACCGGATAGGGCAGAGATTTCCCTCTTCGCCTAGTATCCCTGCGGGAACCATACCTACTCGTAGCCATCCTTCGCAGGGCGCGGCGGATCGACGCTTCCCCCATCAGTGGATGTTCCGGCCGACGAAGCCGCGGCAGTGGTCGTGATCGTTGGGGCGGTTCGTTCGAGTGGCAGTGGCTCGGGCTCTCGGCCGTCGCTTCGTTTTGACCCTCTAGGCGTTTCAGGTAGCGGTCAACAGGCTCGAGTTCGTCGAGGTTCGGCCCCAGGTCTGGATGGCGGCCCGGCGGGGTGTTCGGGGAAGATGCACTGCCGACTCGTAGGAGACTTAGCCGGCGACCATTTCTTTGCGGGTATGGGAATACCTCGGTAACAGCTCTGTATTCACCAAGGAGATATAAGACCTGCTGTGGAGGGCCTGAGGCGCTTCTTTTCGAGTGGTGGACCTACATAGGGCTGCGGTGCGGACCGTCGACATGCTTGTCTCTCTTGTTGCCACACTGAGCTGCGGCCGCCAGGATTACACTATTGCTAGGTCTGAAGGGGCAGTTCAAACTGCATATGATTTCGCAAGGGTCGAATGGACCGGTCATCGGAATACGAGATGGCTATAAAGTGGAAATGGAAAGAGGGCACAAGATTTCTAGGATTGGTGTGGACAAAATTGGGGAGGAATGCTGAACACTCACACTTCCTAGCTTCATCGGCAGATGGGTCAGGCGAGGTTCTCTAAGAAATGGTACTTGCAAAGAAAGAGGCAAGAGTTGACTAGGAAGGGGAAGTACTCGTACGCATGTTAAGAGAAAAAAGGCAAAGAAGGGATAACTGGCCAAATGGGGCTTGATATTATTTTCTTACATCGGGTATCGATTACGGCCTTCCTCCGTTCTTGTCAATTATCCACCCTTCGCTTATCCACCCTTTTCCATCAAGTACCAAACATAGTATCATCCCCGTCCCATTCGGTGGGTTGCTGTTTCTGTTGTGCAGCATTGCGGCCAGCAATCAATTCTCTCCGAATCTCCGGGGCGATCTTGGCGTGGCCGTGTGTAAGGAGCAAATCAAGCAGCGCCTCCCTTTGGTCCTCCGAAATAGCTTCCTTGTATTTCCGAGAGAATTCAAGCAGGCATTTGTGCCAAATCACAGGAAGCTTGATCCTTGCCGGCACACTGTCTCCAGCCAGAGAAAATCCGGCGAGAGAAGTTAGATCGTCGCCTGCTCTTGCGGCCGCGGGGTCAACGCTTCGGAATTTCAAAAAGTCTGTTTATTTTTTTAGCAAGCATGGAAAGAAGCTAAAAACCGAAGAAAAACTTACGTTCAACAAGAGCGTCGATAACCTTACTGGGTAGAGCCACGCCTTTCTCCAGCAGGGTATGGAGGAGCACATTCACGGCACCACCACCCTCAGTTCCTAGCGACGCCTCCTCAACCGCAACATCGCAAAGCTTTTTCAAGGCTAATGCACAATGGAGGTAGTTGAGCTTATTGCGCTTCAAGACGGCGGAGACAATGTTGGCTTCGCGGAGCGTAAAAGTGCCTGATTCCACAAGCGGAAACAAAAATCCAACCAGCCACGCCTTCGGTTTGAAGAGGGACTTCTGCACCGCGTCGAAGAGGTGCGAATTCAGCTTCCCGTGGTCCATGATGTCGGTGCGGAACTTTTCCAGCAGCACGATTTCGTTGTACCGTTCCATGACCGGGCTCTTTCGTGACACGAACTTCTTCGTCATCGCATACGTTGCGTGCGGCGTCCATTTTTCGGGCTCGGTCATAAACAAGAACTCTTCCCAAAGGGGCGAAGGGGCGCTGAGAATAAATTCGATGGGCTTGTTCAGCATCGCGCCCGAGCGGTAATGCGCGAGATGTTGCCCGACTTTCCGGTACATCTCAACGATTTTTGGAGAAATGACCACCTCGCCTTCGTCCGGTGCTTCTGGTGCGTTCTCGGCGGCCTCGAAGGCCTCGATTTTCTCCAAAATCAGATCGGCAAGGTTCACACGTTCTCCTTCTGCATCGGGACCGCTCCCGCGGGCGCCAGGCCATCCTTCCTTCAACAATTTGTCTTCTTCTTCAGGAAAGAACTTTTTCCACGTCTCTAGATCGGCCGGGTCGACCTCAATCTCTTCCATGTCTTCGTCAGACGCCCAAGCATCATCATTATTGTCATCCTCGTCAAATGCGGTGCGGTCATCCTCGTCGGCAACAGCTCTGTCGATGGAGAAAAAAGTCTCGGCCGGCGCGGCGGGGGCAGTACGAGCAGAAGTGGCTGAAATGTCGTCTCGTTCTTCTTCTGCAAGGGAGTGGCTAATCTTCAAGATTTGTCTCGAAGCCTTTGCGTCGACGAAATGTTCTTCCTCGTCCTCATTCTTCCTCGTCTTCTTTTTGGGTGGTTTGGACGTCAGAGGACCGGTGGCGAGGAGGTCTTGTTCGAGGGGGTTATGTCGTCGCTTTCGCAAGTCAGTAGGTGTCGTAAGTTTTGGCATTTTGGGCTAAATATCGCAGGGTGACGACTGCTTGACGGTTTCTTCGAATCCAAAAGGCGCCACCGACAAATTTTTGGGATGTCATCGACAGGTAAAAAAAAAATCTAGTGGGGCTAAATTTTTTTTGGTGGTTAACCCCGCTGTGGGGCATCGCAAGAGGGGCAGAAGAGAAAATGAAAGGAAAGTGAAAGAAAGACAAAATGAGAAATTGAGAAAATTGAAACAGCCAAACAGTAACAGAAATTAAAATTCGCCGTTCTAACAAATAGGTGAAACTTGAAGATAGCAGTCATAACCCTAACCCTGTTGTTGGCCACACCAGAACTCGTTTATCAGCACCTCGTCTCGCAAATGGAGGGGCAAAATTTGCCCCTCGGTCCTCCTCGCTTGCCCATATTACGATATTCTTCGTATGAGACGAGCAAGGCTAAATTTCTTTTCCAGTCTTGCTGATCTCATTTTTGAGACGGGTTTAAGAAAAAAATGCCAACAGAGCTAGAAGAGGTGAGGAGCTTGTCACCAGTATTACACTTTTTGAAGTGCTCAAAAGCCACTAACTGATGCGAATCCCATGTAGCTAGTGGGCTTCGTTGCTCATGGGAATCCTCAAATCCGCATCGCGGCAAATGAGGCCCTCGTGCCGTATTCACTCTCTGAGCCTTCCATTTTCAGGGCCAATGAGCTGAAACCTGTGAAGGATCTGAAGCTGCTGATACGGGATCACCCAGTATGTGCCCGGTTCTCAATTGTCCTGGCCGTCTCGCAGGATTCTGACATAGACGTAGAAAGTAGCAGAACATGCCCTGACGATACTACTGAACTTGTCAGGGGACAAAGAAATTCTAGAATGTTTATCAGAGGATGAGAAATTCGTCGATGCCATCCTTGCAAGGATAGTAGTACGTTTGTTCTCGCCACCGACGTCTTATCAGCCTCCCGAACCTAACGTCTTAACCAAACAGAACCCAGAGGAACCTAATGCAAACCTGCTTGCTATGCTTCTAGCCAACCTCGCCAAGCACGACCCCATCGCCCAGACCCTCCTCACCAAGCAGCAACCCGCGCCCGAAAAGCTCGGTTCCCCTTCGTCAGACCTTGTCCTCGACCAGCTCGCCGACCTCTTCGTCAAGGGCATGGACGGCGCCTACAACAAACATGCTGACTATGATTACCTCGCCTATCTCTTCGCTGACCTGGCGAGGCACGCAGACACACGGCGGCATCTGCTCTCGCGTCAGCGGTACGACGACGCCTACCCGCTCGCGAAGCTTAAAGTCTTTACCGAGCACAAATCCGACATTCGCCGGCGTGGGGTCGCCAGCGCCATTAAGAACATTGCTTTCGAAGTCGACTCGCATGCACATCTACTGGATTCCGATGGCGATCTCGGGGTCTTGCCCTACGTACTCCTGCCCATTGTAGGGAGCGAGGAGTACGATGAACAGGATACGGATGGCATGCTGCCTGATTTGCAGTTGTTGCCGCCGGACAAGGAAAGGGACAAGGATATGGGCATAGTGATGACGCATCTCGAGACGCTTCTGCTATTGACGGCGACGAGGGAGGGAAGAGACTACATGCGGGAGGTGAAGGTCTACCCCATTATACGAGAGACTCACTTGCGGGTGGAAGACGATGATGTGAAGGAAGCGTGCGAGCGGCTCGTGCAGGTGTTGATGAGGGACGAAGAGGAGAGGCTGAAGGTAACGGAGATTGTAGATGAAGATGAAGAGCTGGTTGAGGTATAGATCGATCCATATAAGAGGGGACTTGTATCGACTTGGCTACCTCTCCATGCTCTTTTTCCTCGGAAGCACAGATAGAATTTTTTTTTACCACCCAGTGGATAATACAGACAGAACAGGTGAATGCCAAGAGTCCCGGGCAAAATCGAACAAAGATTCCGTACTTCCGTGACTTGGACCAGCTTCCATATGTGACTGGGCAACCTCCCAC
>Ga0247774_1000232_pt1 | contig 27234 bp, 22 predicted proteins | sample UWRJL001104B6_FD_179933 | JGI IMG/M metagenome (GOLD analysis project Ga0247774, IMG submission 179933) | Plant litter microbial communities from Arlington Agricultural Research Station in Wisconsin, United States - UWRJ-L001-104B-6 | ecosystem: Environmental > Terrestrial > Plant litter >... | reverse complement strand
GGACCCACCGGTCCCACGGCGCCCGCCGGACCTTGTGGCCCCTGCGGGCCAGGGACGGTGACGATCGACGCACAACCAGTGCCGGTGAGACCCAAATTCACGGTCAGGCTGGCATTCACATTGTTCAGGGGCAGCGATGCGCCACTGGTGCACGTGGCGCTGGCCGTCGCTGCCAGCTGGTAGGAGCCCAAACCGAGACCCGGGATCGAATAACGCCCGGTCGAATCAGAGAAGGCGGTGCGCGTCTCTGAGCCGGTCAGCTTCACCGTGGCACCGACCACCGGCCCCTGCGACGACGAGACGAGACCCGAGATGACGAAGCTTCCCGTCACCGCCTCGGACGAGAGCGCGGTGGCTTCGCCGGGCTTGCTGCCATCAGCGCAGCCGCTGGCAAAAGCCCCCAGCAGACCCAAACCCACGAGACACCCCAGATTGGCGAACCTCGATTGGATTCGCATTACGTTTCCCACTTGATACATGAGCCCACAACTCCCGTTCGTTATTGTCTGCCACCCCGGCCGCCAAGGATCACCGCGGCACCGGCTTATGCGACGCACCTATCCTCCATTCCAATGCGCGTCAAAGCCAATGAGTGTCTCATTTAGAGATCGCACGAAAGACTCGGAATCTGCGAGTTGGTAACTTCGAATCTGCGGGCTGGTGTCGCCCCGCAGGGCGGCTGTCCCAATTCGGCTAGTTACGAGCGGCGGGCGCTGCACTGCCCACGACTTCTGCCAGCGAGCCAAACTGGGACGCGCGCAAAAGCCGCGCCAAGCCGCGTTGCAGCGACCAGACCACGAGCGGACCGCCATACACGAAGCCGGTATAGATCTGAACCAGGGACGCCCCCGCGGCGAGCCGCGCCCAGGCATCCTCGGCGGTCTCGATGCCACCCACCGAGATCAAAGTCAGGCGCTTGCCAACGCGGCCATACAGGCGCTCCAGCACCTCGAGCGAGCGCGCTTTCAGGATCGCACCGGACAGGCCGCCCGCGCCGCAGGCTTCAATCTCGGCAGGGGAGCTGTGCAAGCCGCTACGCGAGATGGTGGTGTTGGTGGCGATGATGCCGTCGAGCTGGAGCTCCAGAGCGAGATCGGCGATGGCGTCGATGTCCGCATCGTTCAGATCCGGCGCGATCTTCACGAGCAAGGGGCGGCGTGGTGAGATTTTCCCGAGCTCGGCTTTCACCGCTGCGAGCAAGGGGCGTAAGAGCTCGACCGTTTGCAGATTGCGTAGGCCCGGTGTGTTCGGCGAGCTCACGTTGACGACCAAATAGTCGGCGAGCGGGCCCAGCAAACGCGTGCTCTGCACGTAGTCACTGGCGGCGTCTTGCTCGCTGACGATTTTGGTTTTTCCGATGTTCACGCCGAGCGGCACGCTGCGCTTTTGGGTCAGGTGCGTGCTGACCACGCTCGCGCCCAGGTTGTTGAAGCCCATGCGGTTGATCAGCGCGCGATCGGCCGGAAGCCGAAAAAGCCGCGGCTTCGGGTTGCCGGGCTGCGCCTGCCCCGTGACGGTGCCGACTTCGACGAAGCCGAAGCCGAGCGCGGCCAGCGCCTCGTAGGCCGTCGCGTTCTTGTCGAAGCCCGCGGCCAAGCCGACCGGGTGGGCGAAGTGCAGGCCGAGCGCCTGCACGCCAAGCTTCGGATCGCTGGTACGAAGTAAGCGACGAGCCAGCCCACCGAACAGCAGCATGAGCACACGCAGACTCGCGAGGGCCACGTGGTGCACCCACTCGGTCGGCAACCAACGCAGGACGCCCTGGAAGAAAAGCCGGTACACGGTCAGCTACGCGATGCCACGACGCGCGCCTTGGGCGCAAGTGAAAGGCGCGAATTTTCGACGGCCGTGTCGGATTCAGGAAGGGCGTTTTCCGGGGAGCTCACGGCTTCGAGCTCGGCGTCGAACGCAAACAGCTCGCTGACCGCTGCGCTGAGTTGCTCCAATGACAAGCTGTCTTGAGTGCGATCGAGTGCCGCTTGACGCAAGCGAATGGTCGGTTGGTGGAGCAAGCGATTGACGGCAGACTCCAACATTTTCGACAGGGCAGCTCGATCCGCTTCGGGCAGGTGCTTGAGCTTTCCACGCAGACTTCGCGAAAGCTCTTCTTCGAGCGCGGAGCTGAGGCGCGCGCGCAGTTGCACGATGGTCGGGGTGGCTTGCTCGGCATCGGCCCAGCGATCGTAACCCTCCGCTGCGCGGCCGATGATGGCCTCGGCCGAGGCCGCTTCGCGCGTACGCGTGGACAGCGTATCGGACACGACCTTCGACAGGTCGTCGATGTTGTACAAAAATTCACCATCGAGCGTTTCGATGCGCGGCTCGACGTCACGCGGCACGGCCAGGTCGATGAAGAACTGGTTCTTGCCGCGGCGCGCGCGCCGCGCGGCGCTCACCATCTCGTAATCGACCACGAAGTGCGGCGCGCTGGTGCTGGTCACGACCACGTCCGCATCGACCAGACTTTGCTGCAGCGCGGACCAGGGCAGCGCGCTACCACCGACGGCATTCGCCAAATCTTCCGCCCGAGACAGCGTGCGGCCGACCACCACCACCTTGGCGCCGCCGACCTTGAGCAAGCGCGCGACCGCCTCGGCCATTTCACCCGAACCGACCAACAGCGCGGTATGCCCCGACAAATCGCCGAAGATTTCGCGCGTGAGGTCGACCGCGACGCTCGGCACCGAGACTTGCCCGCTGCCAATCGCGGTCTCCGTGCGCACACGCTTGGCAGCGCGAATCGCGCGCGGCAGCGTGCGGTGCAGCACCGAGCCCACCGTACCAGCCTTGCGCGCAAGCTCGTACGCCTCTTTCACCTGACCCAAGATCTGCGGCTCGCCCAAGACCATCGAGTCGAGCGAAGCTGCGACGCGAAACAGATGCCGCACGGCGGCACCGCCGACGTGCCGGTAAAGGTGCGGCGCGATGCCCGGCGAATGGACGTCGAGCGCCTCGACACAGGCTTTGGCGACTTGCTCCAGGTCGGAGTCGAAGCCCGAGCGCCCAGCCGCCACGAGCTCGACCCGGTTGCAGGTGGACACGAGCAGGGCCTCTCCGAGCTCCGGCCGCTGGACGAGCGCACGCAGGAAGTCCGGCAAGCCCGCTGCGTCCAGCACCAGCTTTTCACGCACGCCGATCGGAGCCGTGCGATGCGACAAACCGACGACGACGATCACAGATTGCCCCCACCGCCCGAACGAACCACGTACATGAGCAGCACGAGCAGCATGCAGACGACGCCTGCAATCGTGCCGTAGGCCGCCTTTCGCCCGCTAAAGCCCGCAGTTTTGCGCAGCACCAGCACGGCCGCGAGCAGGATCCAAGTCGCGTAGCCGAGTAGCGATCGCAGCGATTCCGCGCCACCCGGGTTGGTGAGCTGCCGGCTGAAGACGGCGCCGGTGACCACGCCGAAGGTGAGCAACGGAAAACCCGCGAGCAGCAAGCGGTGCGTGGTCGTGTCGAGCGAGTCGAGCGGAGGCAAGCGGGAGCCCCTGTGTGCCACGCGCTTTTTGGTGCGCAAGCGGTGCTCTTGCAAGAGATAAACGGAGCCCGCCGCGCCGGCGATCAGAAACAGCCCGATGCCGAGCACGTTGGCCGCGATGTGAAACATGAGCAGCGTCCGCGACACGCCCAGCGCGGCCTCACTGCTCTGACCCACGAACTGCGCCCCCACCAAAAACGTGAGCGCAATCGGCGCGATGAACGCGCCGAGCGCCGACAAGCGCAGGCGCTCGCGCAGCGCGAGGTAAGCGCCCACGGCGATCAGAGCCGAGAAGCTGAGCGCGAAGTGCAGTGAATCGATGGGGCACACGTGCGAGAGCAGACTCGCCGTCAGCACGTGAGTCGCGTGCAGCACACCACCCAGGGCGAGCAGGCGCGGCGCCCAGGGCGAGCGCGCGCCATCGCCGTCTTTCCGCAACAGCTCCATGAAGAACAGCGTCGCGGCGACCGAATAGGTGATGACCCCGAAATAGAATGCAATCGTGGCGATGTCGGCCATGGCGCCTGCCTACAGGTTGCGCACCAGAAAGGAAGCCAGCAACTCTTCGTCGCTGCCGGCCGGCGCGCTGGCCCGAGGTGCGGGGGTGGCGGATTGCTCGGCGCGATGCTCGGCAAAGGTGCCGATTGGCGAGCCTAGCCAGCCGGGCACGATTTCGTAGGCGTTGTCTGCGATCACCATCGACTCACCGAGCAAGGATGCGCCGAGCTCACTCAAGAAGCCGACCGTCTTCACCTTACCCATGACCTCGTGCGGGTCGGGCAAACCACTGACCTCTGCCATCACCCGCACCGCTTCTACCAGACGATAGCGGCGACGCTCGGTCTTGATCGTGAGCAAGCCTTGGCTGAGCTCGACCTCACCGTTTCCGAGCCAGCGGTCGAGCGCTTCTTGCGGAAAGAAGACGCGGTTTTTACTCATTCAGAACGGCCGGAGGCTGAGCCCACGAGCTCCAGGGGGGAGCTTACTCTCCCGGGCGCGAAACGGCCAGGTCGCCCGACACGACTTCCCGCTTGGATTCGGTCACCAGCGCGATTGAGCTGTACTTTTCGGTACGAAGCACACGCAGCTCGGCCACGGTATCTTCCGGGAATTTATCGTTGTCGCCGTGGATCGGCGTGTCTTCCGCGCCGGCTTCCTCGGGGGAATTGATCAGCATGCGGCGGGTGGTCATTTTCGAGGCCGTGGCCAAGCTGGCGCGCCAGCTGTCGCCCTTGCGCAAAACGAACAAGCGGCTGCCCTGAAGCAGCCCATCCTCACTGCCCTTGTCCAGGAACGCGATCTGGTCCCGCGCCATGTACACGTTCGGGTAAATGCTGGTCAGGACACGAGCGGACACTTTGGCGCTGGTCTTCAGCGGTGGCACGACGTCGAAGCGCCGGCCGACCGGGCCCACGGAAGCGCCACGTTCGACGACATCAATCGACTCGGTGAGCATGGCGCGCGCCATACGCGTCTCCGGATTGAAATCGATCACCTTGACCGTGCCGCGAATGGCGACGATTTCCCCTGGGGGCTTGCGCGCCCCGGCGACCTTCTGAGGTTGGCGCACCGAGTTGAATACGGTGAGCTCCTGACCTTTGCTGACCGTCACCCCCTTTCGCAGGATCAACACGACGTGGTTGCCCTCCGCGAGCATCATCTGTTCTTCGTCGGAGCCGATCAGCTCTCCCCAAACATCGCGCTTCGGGTCACCCAGGTAGCCCTGATCGCGCAGGAAGACGGTGCCGCTCACGATTTGCCCACGGCGATTGATCAACGACGCGCCGCTACCAATCGTGGTGGTTTGGCGCGGAGCGAGCGAGAGCGCCTGTGTGCCCCCCGCAGGGGCGTTGGTCAGCCGCAGCTGATCGCCCGGGTAGATCCAATGCGGGTTGGCGATCTGCGGGTTGTAGCTCCAGACCTTCGGCCAGGCCCAGGGGTTCTGATAATAGCGGTTACACAGATCCCAGAGCGTATCGCCGCGTCGAACCAAGTGAATGTCCGGCACGGGCTCGAGCCCCCCTTGCACATCGTCGGCCAGGATCGCGTTCGAGCCAAACGAACCTGCGCTGTTGCCTGCGGCGTCAGCCGGCGGCGCGTTCGTCACCACCACGCTGCGCGGGGCAGGACTCTTGCCCACCACCCCAGGATTGGTCGCCGACCAGACCTGCGTCGTACCGTCGTTCTGAGGTGCGATCATCACTGCGCCACCGCTGTCCGCGGGCAACGCTGGCGTGGCATTGTCGGGACCGAAACCTTGGGCGCGCGCAAACTGGGCACTCAAGCCGAACGCGCCCAGCGCCGCAATTAGGAAGCCTCGCTGCATGACCTGTCTCCTCAGCGCTTGCGCTTCGAGTTATCGGAACTTGAGCCAACGTCGGTTCGCGAGCCGTACACGCGAATCATCGGCCGCGGAGATTGGTCGGCCGCGGAGTCTTCCGGTCGCAACGCAGCCGTTGGCGCGTCGGACGGCGCTTCGCGCGCGTCGTTGCCCGGTTCGAGCTTGACCACCATCAGTGGCGGCCGCGCTGCGGTCGTGGCCGGAGCCGCATCGGCCACCGGCTGCGCTGGGGGCGCCGATTCCTTGCGCATCTCGATGGCCTCGAGCCGCTGCTCCAAGCGATCGCTGTGGCTCTGCAACTTGACCAGATCTGCCTGAATACTGGCCAGGCGCTTGCTGACCTCGTCATGGCCGCCGCCGCAGGCAGCCAGGAGGCCGACGGCCGCCAACAGCGGAAACCAGCCGAAACAGAGAGGGAGGGAACGCATCGCGAAGGATCGTAGGGCGTTCCCCCGTTGCGGGCCAAATGAGCGACCCTCCGGCGCGCGACCAGTTACCAGCTCAAGCTAATTTTCTTCGTAAATCCAGATATTTACGCCCATTGCTGGACGAAGGTCCGATCGCCCCCTAAGGTGCACGGGTGGGGTTTCGCCGCACACGTCGCAATACGAACCGTCCCAGGCCGAAGCTGGACCTGCGGAAGACTTTGTTCGTTCTGCCCAACCTCATCACCCTGGGCAGTGTGTTTTGCGGTTTCAACGCAATTCGGCTGGTCGCCAAGGAGACGCCGACCGAAAACGACGTGTACCGCGCAGCTGTACTGCTGATTTTCGCGATGCTGTTCGACATGATGGACGGCCGGGTCGCGCGCATGACCAAGACGCAGAGCGCGTTCGGGCTGCAGCTCGATTCGTTGGCCGACATCATCTCCTTTGGGCTCGCGCCCGCGCTCCTCGTCTACAAGTGGGTGCTCCATCGGGAGCCGATCCCGGGCATCCTGACCGCGTTCATGTTCGTTTCCTGCGCGGCCATTCGGCTCGCGCGCTTCAACGTGCTGAGCTCGAGCCCCAGCGGCGCGCCCACCAAGCCAGGGAAATACATCTTGGGTCTGCCGAGCCCACCCGCTGCCGGCATCCTGATTTCGCTGATGGTTGCCAATCACGGCGTGGGCGGCGCGCTCGGCGACGAGCGCTACACGCTGCTCTTGTTCTGCGTGACGATCGCCCTGGGCCTGCTGATGGTCTCGAACGTGCGCTTCCGCTCGTTCAAAGAGCTCAAGGTCAACACCGCGACGCTGCTGTTCGTACTCTTCACCGTCGGCTCGAGCGTATTCGTCTGGCAGCGCTTCAAGCCGCAGTTCGTGCTGGTTTGGCTGCTCAGCGTGTACGTGTTCATTGCCCTGGTCGAGACCCTGCGCGTGCTTTCGCGGCGCTTGCGCGGGCTGGAAGAGCGAGCTTCCGTGCCACCTGCAATGCCGCACTGATCCTCGACCTCGCCGGGACTATGTTCGGGAGCAGAGCCGGTTCTTCATGGCAGACCCGGCCGCCCAGGCAAGCGCAGCGACCAAACGCGGTGCTGCTGGCTAACGCTGTCAGCGTTGACCAGAACCAGGTCACGCGCACCGCACGCCAGCCGACGCACCCCTGACACACTCGGCTGCAGCCCGTCGGGCCACTGCGCCTCGGCGATCAGCTCCACGGATACAGGGTCCAGATGAATCAAGAACGAGCGGCACTGCCCGCCCGTAGCACAGTCGAGCGCATACATCGCTGGACCGGGCTCGAGAGCTAGGTTGGTCATATACGCGTAGTCCAGGGCACTGGCCGGTGGATCGGCAAACGTGCCAAGCGCGGTCGGAACGGCATTGACGACGCGCTCGACACGGCTCGTCGCGGCATCCGCGCGACCGTTTTCGCGCACGGCATAGCGGGGCTCTCCATTCGTGAGCAAGACCGCATACAGCCGGATGCCGTCCCCGCGATAGACGACGCTGGCAGTGGCTCCCTCGCGCAGCAGTGCGCTCTTCAATACATAGGGCGAGGCGCCGCTGTTGGTCGTAACGACCGAAGTCGAGACACCACGAGCATCCGGGATGACCGCGGCCAGAGAACCGTCGAGCGAGAAGTCGACGGCCACCCGGGCGGTGTCGAGGTCGAGAATGGAGATGCTGCTGGCGCGCCCGTTCCAGATCGGAAGCCGTCGTGCCGCTAAATCGGCTGAGCTCCCGATTGGGCTACCAGCAACCGTAAAGCTTCGCTCACTCGTCGCCGACCAGAGCGAAGTGTGCTCGTTCAGGCTCACGCCTTCGAACAAGCTGAATGCCGTGTAGTCGGTCGAGATGCAGGCCGATGGGTCGAAAGCGCAATAGGCGACACCGGTGGGATGCGGCAAAATCGATTCTTCTCCAGTGCGGAGATCGTGAAAACGAAGCGCGCTGGCCGAAAGATCGTCGAACGAGCTGGTCAAGAGCTCGTGGCCCGACAGCTCGACGATATGTGGGCGGTCGATTGCCCAGGGGCTATCGGCCACCGGCTCGAAGATCAACGCCGGAGGCTGCGCAGGTGGACACATCGTATCGGACACGCACAGCCCCGAGTCGCAGCGCAGACCGGCCGCACATCCCTGGCTCGTCAGACAGGCTTGCGAGCCCGCATCCAGGGCCTTTTCCTGATTGATGGTCGCACGCCCGCCGCAGGCAACGGTAGCTGCCGCAGCAACGAGCAGAGCGAGCGACAATCTCATGCGTGGGTCCCTGCAACCATCTCGTTGCAGCGACTCACCTACACTAGCACGCCGTCGCATCGGGCACTTCGAATGCCTACGTGCCGAGAGCGAATGGGCATTCGATTACACGGCGCGTCTGGACATCTGCCATCATGCTCGGATGGTCGAAATCCTGATTGGAATTCCGTTTGGATTCTTGCTTTGGTTCTTCGTTCGTTACGGCGTACTGGGGTTCTATACGATCGGCCCCAACGAACGTGCGGTGATCAGCACGTTTGGCCGTGCGCAACGCACTGGGCAAAGCACGCTGGAAGATCCCATGGCGGAAACTTTGCGCCCGGACGAGCGCGAGCGCTACGCCTATCCGCAGGTGCGGGTGATCGGTCCAGGCTTCTACTGGAAGCTGCCGTGGCAGACTGCGCACAAGGTTTCGGTGGCCACCAACACCGTATCGATTGCCTACGACCCCGAGGATCCGGGAGCCAACAACAGCGGCCAGATCTTGGACGCGGTGACCAAGGACCAACTCAACACGGGCTTGAACGGGCAGCTCCGCTTCACGGTTTCGGAGCGCAATTTGTATGGCTACCTGTTCGGAGTCAAACGGCCCGTCGCTCATATCATGGGCTACTTCGTATCGGTGTTGCGCGACCGCATCGCCAACTTCGAAGCACCCGATGCGCAAAGCGCCCTGGGAGTGGCGGAGGCCGGGGCTGAAGTGGGGGCAAGCGTTCAGGGCATCTCGATCAATGATCTGCGCAAGAACCTGCGTGATCTGAACGATCACATGGCAGAAGACTGCGTCTCCGCGGCAGCCCGCTACGGCATCAGTTTGGATGCAGCCTTGATCACCGGCATCGATCCGCCGCTCGACGTCGACTCGGCGCTGGCGGCGATCAACACCGCGCACAATCACGTTTCGAGCGAGATCAGCTTGGCGCAAGCTGCGGCCGATCAGAAAATCGTGCAGTCGCGGCGCGCGGTCGAGATCGAGACATTGAACGCGCAGGCAGAGGTCGAGCCACTGCTCACGCTAACCGCGCAACTTCGCCTCCTGCGCGCCACGGGTGAAGGTGCCATCGCCGCCTACGTACGCAACGCCAAGCTCGGGCTCCGGAAACGCGCCCGGCAATTGGTGCTCAGCGCCGAACAGGAGGCACGCTGATGTTGTTCTTGACCGCGACCCTCATCACCTTCGTGACTTGCTTCATCGGCGTGCCGATCTTCCTTTTACTCGTGCAGCTGTTGGGCGTGTACGTAATCGTGCAAGAGCGGCAGTGCGTGGTGTTCGAGTTGTTCGGAAAAGTCCGGATGATCGAAAACCAACCCGGCATCCACTGGCCTTGGCTGAAGATGGGCCCGTTTGCACCGCTAGTCTCGTTCTTCGGCAAGAAGCGCGTGGTCGATCTGCGGCTCGACCAAACCTATCTGCGCAGCCAGCCCGTCAACTCCGAAGAGGGTGCTCCCATGGGCATCGGAGTTTGGTGCGAGATGTTCGTGAGTGACCCGCTCGCCTACCTGTACAAGAACTGGGATCCAGTCGGTTCGTTGCGAGCGAACGTGTCGAACGCGACGGTGCGTTGCCTGAGCAACATGAAGTTGTCGGACATGCTCGAGACGCGTCACGCCATGAGCCAAATGGTACGGGAAGAGGTCTCGCTCAAGTCTCGTGAATGGGGCTACATGCTGGGCAGCACCTACATCCGCAAGGTGCATTTTCGCGACTTGGGCATGATTCAACAGATCGAGCAGAAGGTGGTCAATCGCCTGCGGCAAGTGACCGCCGCCATTCAGCAGGACGGCACCAACCGCGTGAACGTGATCCGCTCCACCGCGGAGCGCCAAGCGGCGATCGCCTTCGCACAGGCGGCCGCAACGCGGCCGCAAATCGTGGGCGCCGCGCTGGGCGAAATCGCCAAAGATCCGGTGATTGCCGAGGCTCTGTTCGACTTGCTGGAGACGCAGAACTTATTGCAAAGCCCGCACCTGGAGGTGAGCGTCTTGCCCAAAGGAACGCAGTTCGTGGCGGCGATTCCCGGCGTGAGCGGAGCTCCCGGGCGCTGAGCGTGCACCGCCCGCGCGCGCTTTGACCTGGCTCAGGCGCGCGCGGAGCCTAGCTGCTTCTTCAGCTCACCGCTTTCGACGAGCGGCACGAGATCTTGAAAGCCGCCGATCAACACGCCGTCGACGAAGATCATCGGGAAGGTGGGCCAGCCCGTCCACATCTTCAGCACCAAACGTTTGCGCCAGTCACTGAAGTAGCTGCCAATCCCGAGGTATTCATAGGCGATGCCCTGGTTATCGAGCAGGCGACGCGCCCGCTTGGGGAACGGGTTCTGCGACATGCCCACCACGACCACACGGTGCGTGGCGATCAAGGATTTGACCTGTTCGATTTGCTCCTTCCGGTAACTGGCGATCTTGTCGAAAATCTTGGGGTGAACCTGGGTCTCGGGGAAAATGTTGCGCATCGGCATGGCTAGCATGGGGCTCATCGGGCTTACGTAGCTAGCGGCCAGGAGGTTTCTCGGATTGATTGCGGCGACCGCCAATGCTCACGCATGCGGCTCCGGCCACGTCGGTATGCCGAATAGCGCGATTCGAGTCTTGGCCGGCGATCCGCCCCGCCCACACTGGCCGAGGCGTGCTAAACCGCGTTCGCTTTGTCTCTCCTGGAAGTCGCGAATTTGAGTTTTGGGTACAGCAGCGAGCGCCTGTTTCAAGGCGTGAGCTTTCGGCTGGAGCTTGGCGAGCGCGCCGGGTTGGTTGCTCCCAATGGCGCCGGCAAAAGCACGCTGCTGCGCGTGATCGCGGGAGAGCTCGATGCCGACGAGGGCTCGGTCACGCTGAAGAAGGGTGCCGTGCTCGGCTACTACCGACAGGGGCACGAGACGCGCGTCGAAGGCAGCGTGATGGACAACTTGCTCGCGGGCTTCGGGGATTTGCTCAAGATCCGCCATGAGCTCACCGCTGCACAAGAAGCCGCGGCCAGCGGGGACGCCGCTGCGCTCGATCGTCTGTCGGACGCCATGGACCGCTATCAGCACGCGGGCGCCGATCAGCTCGAGCGGCGCGTGGAGATGATCGCGATGCGCCTCGGTTTCACGCACGCTGATCTGGAGCGCGACGTGCGCACGTTGTCCGGCGGTGAACGCGGACGGCTGTCCTTGGGCGTCGTGCTGGCGGGTGAGCCGGAGATGCTGTTCTTGGACGAGCCCACGAATCACCTCGATCTGGAGACCATCGAGTGGCTAGCCAATTACTTGGTCGGTTGGCGCGGCGCAGTGTTGGTCGTCTCCCATGATCGAGCGTTCTTGGACGCGGTGTGTCCGATCACGATGGAGCTCGGACGCACGACTTTCCGCAGCTATCCCCTGCCCTACACGCAGTACCACGAAGAGCGGGCCGAGGATCTCGAGCGTGAACGTCGCCTGGCGGAGGAGCAATCGGCGTTCATCAGCAAAACCGAGGATTTCATCCGCAAAAACATCGCCGGCTCCAACACCAAACAGGCGCAATCCAGGCGCCGCATGTTGGACAAGCTCGAGCGGCTGGAACGGCCGGAAGATGTCTGGGCGCGCGCGGAACGCATGCGCTTTCGCTTCGCCGAAACACCACGCAGCGGCGATATCGTGCTCGACGTGAAAGGCGCGGCCGGGGTGCGCGGCGACGTCGAGCTGTTTTCGGGCTTCGATCTGCTGCTCAGGCGCGGCGACCGCTTGGGCATCGTCGGGCCGAACGGCTGCGGCAAATCCACGCTCCTCAAGTTGCTGGCCGGCAGCGGCGAAGCGAGCGACCGCGGGGACGTCAAGCGCGGGACCAATTTGTACGAAGGTTACTTCGATCAGCACCTCGGCTCGCTCGACCCGAAGAAGACAGGCGTCGACGAAGTGCGCAGCGTACGCGGCGATCTCAATGCCGATGGGGCACGTGAGTACTTGGCGCGCTTCCGCTTCTATGGCGACGACCCGCTGCGCCGCGTGTCGAGCCTGTCGGGCGGAGAGAGCACGCGCCTGGCGCTGGCAAAGCTGCTTTTGGAACCACGTAACCTGTTGTTTCTCGACGAGCCGACCAATCACCTGGACATCCCTGCAGCCGAAATTCTGGAGGAGGCCTTGGTCGGCTTCGAAGGCACGGTGGTGCTGATTTCACACGATCGCCGGTTCCTCGAGACGGTGACCACACGGACAGCCAGCTTCGGGCCGGGCGGGATCGACCTGTACGACGGCGGCTTCAAGGACTACGCGGAGGCCAAGTTGCGGAAGCTCGCCGCCGAGGCTCGCGCGCGGGAAGAGGCCGAAGCCGCGGCGGCGGGCAGCGCGCGCGGGGCTGGGCGGGGCAAGCCCAGGCGGGACAAGGCGCCCGGCCGATGATAACTTTGCCGGGAATGCGTCGCCCTATCACTCATGCCCTGGCCTTGCTGCTCGCGCTCGGCTTAACGCTCGGCGCTTGCCGCAAACAAGCCACGCCCGCGCCCAGCGACGAGACCGGCGCCGTGCCGAAACCGACTGAGCTGCCGCCGCTCGAGCTCAAAGAAGACACCGCCGACCTGCTTTTGACGTGGATCGACGACAAGGGAGATTTCCACGTCGTGCAGAAGCCCGCCGAGGTTCCGAAAGAGGGCCGCGACCAAGTGCGCGTGGTGCAGACCACGCGCGAAGAAGGCACGGGCAAGCTGATCTACGTTTCGAATCTGAATGAGGTAACACCCACGGGGGCTTACCGCGTGAAAACCATGACGCGCGCGGCGTGGGACGAGCTCGGTGCGAGCAAACGCAAGGCGCGTCTCGAGGCGCTTGCCCCCAGCGCGCTGCCGGCAGCTGCTGAGTCCGCTGCGCCTGGCGCCCAGCCGGATGCGCCAGGTGGCACCAAGAAGGCGCTCGCGACCGGGATCTCGGCCACGATTTATGGCGCGTCGTGGTGCAAGCCCTGCCACGACACCGCGAAATATCTGAAACAGCGCGGCGTCACCGTGGTGGACAAAGACATCGACGAAAACCCAGTGGCGGCCGCGGAGATGCGTCAAAAGCTGGCGCGCGCCGGACGCTCGGGCTCGAGCATCCCGGTGATCGATCTGATGGGGCAGATCTTGGTCGGCTTCAGCCCCATGGCGTTGGATCAGGCAATCGAGGCTGCTCGCTCCGCAAAGCCGCTTTAGTACCCAGTGCTAAGCCGCAAGTGCCGAGCGGCAACCGGCTTGCCGCGGCTCCTGGGCGTGAACACGCCGCCCGATCATTTGCGGCGCGTACTGAGCTCGCTTCCAAGTCGGATCGAGGTCTGGGGTGGGCGGAAAGAGCGCTCGCAAAATGAGCTCGCGCAATCCGCCTATGAACGTGGCACTTTTGCGCGGCAAAAGGCATTTCGGCGCTGTCCAGGTCGTGATTCTCTCCGACTGCAATGCATCCCGTTGAGTCCGCCGACCCGCTGCTGTCGGTCGGCAACGCTTCCGACGCCAGTTTCATCATTGGTGGCGGCGAGACGGGCACCCTCATGCGCAGCATGGATTGGGAACAGTTGCCGCTCGGCGCGCCACGTTTCTGGGCGCAGAGCTTGCGCACGGCGATCGACATTTGTTTGAGCTCGCGCTTCCCAATCGCGCTGTATTGGGGCCCCGAGTATTTGATGCTCTACAACGATGACCTCTTGCCGATGATCGGCGCCAACAAGCACCCGTGGGCCTTGGGGCGGCCTGCGCGTGAGGTGTTGTCCGAGATCTGGAGCATCATCGGACCCCTGCTCGACGGCGTGGTCGAGACAGGCACGGCGATCTGGTCCGAGAACCTCATGCTACCGTTGCTTCGCTCGCAAACCCCGGAGGAGTCCTACTTTACGTTCACGTACAGCCCCGTGCACAACGAAGCGGGTCAAGTGGGCGGTGTGCTGTGCGCAGTGCTGGAAACTACCGACAAGGTGATCGAGGAGCGGCGCTTGAGGCTGCTCAACGCCCTGGCCAACGCGACCATCGCAACGAATAAGGAAGAGGCCTGCGCGATTGCGGCACGGCAGATCGGTCAAGCGCCGAACGATGTCCCGTTCGCGTTGCTTTACCTGTTCGACTCATCCTCGCAGGTTGCGACGCTCGTGAGCAGCTCGCAGCTCGACCCGGGGACAGCCTACTCGCCGGGCGTCGTCCGGCTCGAAGAAGACTGCATTTGGCCTTTCTCGGCCGCGCTGAACACTCACGAGCAGCTCAGTGTGTCATTCGAAGACGGGCCGTTGGCCGCGAGGGGCGCGGTGGTCTTGCGCATCGAACGCGCAGGCGGAGGCGCGCCGTTCGGCTTCATCGTTCTGGGGCTGAGCCGTTTGCTTCGCAGCGGCGAGTCGTACACGCGCTTTCACAGCCTCTTGGCGGCCAGTATTTCGCAGAGCGTGAGCGGTGCCGCGGCTTACGAGGATGAAAAGAGACGTGCCGAGTCGCTGGCAGAGCTCGACCGCGCGAAGACCACCTTCTTCGGCAATGTCAGTCACGAGTTTCGCACGCCGCTCACTTTGATGCTCGCGCCGCTCGAAGAGCTCGTGGCGCGCCCTGACCGAACACGGATCGAGCCTGCGACCGTCGAGCTCTTGCATCGCAACGCCTTGCGCTTGCAGAAGTTGGTCAATACCCTGCTGGAGTTCTCGCGCATCGAGGCCGGTCGGGTAGAGGCCGAGTACGAACCGGTGGACCTCGGCGAATTGACGACAGAGCTGGCCAGCGGCTTTCGCGATGCCATCGAGCGCGCGGGGTTGACGTTGATCGTCGACTGCCCAGCGCTCGGCGAGCCCATCTATGTCGACCGCGACATGTGGGAGAAGATCGTGCTCAATCTACTCTCCAATGCACTCAAGTTCACCTTCGAGGGGACGATCACCGTCGCCCTCCGGCTCGAGCAAGCGGGCGTCTGTCTGACGGTCTCGGACACGGGGACCGGCATCGAGGAGCGGGAAATGCCGCGCTTATTCGACCGTTTTCATCGCATCGAAGGCGCGCGTGCACGCAGCCATGAAGGCTCGGGCATTGGGCTCGCGCTGCTCCAGGAGCTCGTTCGACTGCACGGCGGGCAGGTCGGCATCACGAGTGAGGCTGGCGTCGGGAGCACCTTTCGCGTGCGCATCCCGCGCGGTTCTGGGCACCTACCGGCAGAGCGCGTTCGCCCGGGCCAGTTTCGTCAGGCCTCTGCGCTCGGGGCCGCGCCTTACGTGAAGGAGGCCGCGCGCTGGTCCGTTGCAGCCGCACCTGTGCCGGTTTCATCGCCCAGCACGCCGCCGGAGACCCGCGAGCGCATCATTTTTGCGGACGACAACGCGGATATGCGCGACTACGTGACTCGCCTGCTGGGCGCCCGTTGGCAGGTCGAAGCGGTCGCGGACGGTAGTGCGGCGTTGGCGGCCATTCGACAGCACCCACCCGCTCTCGTACTGCTCGATGTAATGATGCCCAACATCGACGGGCCGACGCTGGTGCGACTGCTACGCGATGATGCCGCATTGCGCACGTTGCCGATCATGCTGCTGTCTGCGCGAGCCGGCGACGAAGCCACGGAAAGCGGTCTAGCGAGCGGGGCCGACGACTACCTGGTGAAGCCCTTTTCGGCGCGCGAGTTGGTCGCGCGCGTCGCCACGCAAATCGCGCTGGGTCAGGCGCGCAGTTCCGAACGGGATGCTCAACAGCGACTGCGAGCGATTTTTGATCAAGCACCGGTTGCGGTGTCGGTCGTGCGTGGCCCCGAGTTCGTGTACGAGCTCGCCAATGGCCGCTACGAAACCTTGGTTGGCCGAAGGCAGCTCGTCGGCACGGCGATTCGCGAGGTATTCCCTGAATTGCCCGCGGACGCTCCGGTATTTCAAATGCTGGAGCGCGTGCGTCGCACCGGCGAGGCCTTCACTGCCACCGAATACACCGTCCCGCTCGATCGCGAGGGGTCGGGCGAGCCACAGGATGTAATCTTCCACTTCTCGTGTCAGCCGGTGCGAGAGCCGGATGGCACGGTCGACACCATCCTCACCGTGGCGATCGACGTCACCGAGCAGGTGACGAGCCGTCGCACGGTGGAACGTTTGGCGCGCCGCGAGGAAGCCGCGCGGCGCACAGCAGAAGAGGCGAGCCGCGCAAAGGACGAGTTCCTGAGCACCTTGAGCCACGAGCTGCGTACCCCGCTCAACGCGGTCGTCGGTTGGTCGCACTTGCTGCGCACCGGCGCCGTGCCCGAGGACCAGCGTGAGCGCGCGTTGGAAACCATCGAGCGCAACGCCAGGGCGCAAGCCAAGCTGATCGAAGACATGCTGGATCTGTCGCGCATCGCCCAAGGTAAGCTCGTGCTCGCAGTCGGTCCGGTCGAGGTCGTGCGGGTGGTCGAGGCGGCGCTCGACTCGGTCCGTCTCGCCGCGGAAGCAAAGGAGGTTCGCCTGCAGCCGGTGCTCGACTCCCACGCCACGATCGTCGGCGATGCCGACCGCCTGCAGCAGGTGATATGGAATTTACTGTCGAACGCGATCAAGTTTACGCCTAAGCGTGGTCGCGTGCAGGTGCGCGTCAGTCGCAACGAGTCGAACGTCGAGGTGGCGATTGCCGACAACGGGCAGGGTATTTCGGCTGAATTCTTGCCGCATGTCTTCGAACGCTTTCGCCAAGCGGATGGCGCGATGAACCGTCAGGCAGGTGGGCTCGGCTTGGGCCTTGCCATCGTGCGCAGCTTGGTCGAGCTGCATGGTGGAGCTGTGACGGCCGCGAGCGACGGCCTCGGCCAAGGCGCGACGTTTACGGTTCGCTTGCCGATGGCTCCCCTGCGCCGCGATTCGACGCCCCCCGTGCTGTACGAACCCGGGGTGCCCACGACTCCAACCTTCGAATGCCCGCCGGCGCTGCGCAACCTGCGCGCTTTGGTGGTCGATGACGAGAAGGATACGCGTGAGTTGCTAGCCTTCGTCCTCGGTCAGTGCGAGGTGCACGTGACACAGGTCGGAAGCGCCAGCGAAGCCGTCGCCGCGCTGGCGCGCGAACGCTATGACGTACTCGTCTCCGACATTGGCATGCCGGGCGAGGACGGCCTGGCCCTGATCCGCAGGTTGCGCCGCTTGCCGCCGTCGCTTGGCGGCCAAATCCCCGCCCTTGCGCTGACAGCGTACGCCCGGAGCGAGGACCGCATCGCAGCGCTCAAGGCCGGCTTCCAGATGCACTTGGCCAAACCCATCGAACCGACCGACCTACTCGTGACGATAGCGACGCTCGTCGGCGGCTACAGTTCGATGAGCTGAGAGCATCGCTTTGCCGAGATCGGCTTTCCATCGCACGGAGCGGTGGAGGCTCCACGCATTCCGGAGGTCCGCCAAGCATCAACGAAGCGCGCGGTGTCTGCGCAGGCTGTGCGCAGATTCTGCGCATGTCCGCGGCTGTTCCAGCCTCCGCCCGATCGCGGATCTGCTGATGACCAGCGAAATGCGGGATATGGAGCACGAGCACTCGCCACCGAAGGACTGTCCGGAGAGCGGTAAGGTCCCGGGGAAGCGGCACGCATCGTGCTTTAGGTGATTCGCTCGAGCCGTCGGGGTTGGAGAGGAAGGCGCACATGGCAACTGCAGACATCATTGCAAAGATCGACGAAGCCCAGGCTAAGGCTGAGGTGCTCACCGCAAAAGGCGCGGATCTTCTCAAAGAGAAGGTGCAACAGGTGAGTGCTGCTGCTTCGGAGCTCGCCACGAAGGTCGTCCACTCGGCGCAGGAGACCGCGCAGAAAGCAGTCAACCGCACCCAGGAAGTAGCGACCGCAGCGCAACACCGGTTGGAGGCGAAGGGGATCCTGCCCAGCGACAAGCCGAAGCAGAAGTAACCGGCGATAGTCCGCCGTGCACGTGCGAAGCTCGCAGCCGTGGGGGTGATGATGGAGTGAGTAGGCGCGGAGCCTAGCCCGAGCCTTGGCGTGTGCACGCCAAGGCCTGGCTTGCGTTTGTGAGCGCGCGGCCACGTCCAAATCCGACAGCCAGACGAAGTGAGCAAAGCTGCAGCGGGGCTGCGCACCTGATTGCAGATTTGCGGCCACAATTGTGCGCCTGCGCGGAACGGCTCTTGCTTGCAACATCGGCCATGACGCTCGCGCTTACTGGGATGACGAGGAAGCCATGAAAATCGGAGTGGTAGGCTGCGGCATGGTAGGCGCGTCGGCTGCATTCGCCTTGGTGATGAACGGTGTCGGTCGTGACATCGTGCTGGTAGACATCGATCGCAAACGCGCCGAGGCCGAAGCCAACGACCTCTCCCACGCGGTGCCATTCGCCCATCCGCTCACGGTGAAGGCCGGCGGTTACGCAGACCTGGTCGGCGCTCAAGTGGTCGTGATCGCCGGCGGGGTCGCCCAGAAACCCGGGGAGACGAGGCTCGAGCTCTTGCAGCGTAACGCTGACGTGTTCCGACAAATCGTACCCTCCGTTCTGCGTGAAGCGCCCGCGGCCGTGCTGCTCGTGGTCACCAATCCGGTGGACATCATGACCCACCTTGCTGCGCATTTTGCGGCCGAATTCGGGGTACCCCACAGCCGAGTCTTCGGTTCCGGAACGACTCTCGACAGCGCACGGCTGCGAGCCTTGCTCGGCGACCACTTCGGCGTGGATCCGCGCCACGTGCATGGCTACGTCATTGGCGAGCACGGCGATTCGGAGGTCATTGTTTGGTCCCAAATCACGATTGCCGGCCTCAGCCTGGACGAGTTCGCCCATGTGCAAAACAAGCCACTCACGGCTGAGCAGCGGCAAGAAATCGATGAGCGCGTTCGGCGCGCGGCCTATCACATCATCGCTGGCAAGGGCGCCACCTACTACGGGATCGGGAGCGCGGTCGCGCACATCGTCGACGTGTTGCTCAACGATCGTCGCGCGATACTCTCGGTTTGTTCTAGAATCAGCGGCATCCCCGATTTCGACGGTGTAACGCTGGCGTTACCCCACATCATCGGTGGCGCGGGCGTGATCGCCACGATTCCGCTGCCGCTCGCTCCCGCGGAGCTCGACCTGCTCCACGCGAGCGCCGCAGTGCTGCGCGAGGCCATCGGCTCGCTTCGGCTGAGCTGAATCGAGCTCGACTCCGTCGCGCCCGCTCGCTCAATCGATCCGACAGGGCTCGCTGTGCCAGACATCGCGAGCATACTCCGCGATTGTTCGATCGCTCGAGAATCGGAATCACACGTCCGCTGACCGGCCCCGTCGGTCTGCGACGGACTTTGATGGTCACGCGACACGGCAGGCGGGGTCACAGCCTTCGGCGCCAATTTGAACGCTGCTACAGAGTTAGTCATTCGCGGCCGTTGCGCGCCAGAAGGAAGGCCATCGCTGGGGATGTCGCGGCCTGCACGATGAACGGCCGGGCCATGTCTCGGCGCGCGGATTGCGCGAATGCATGCCGAAGCGTACGGTACAGGCGTGGTGAAGGTGTCCGCTTGCTTGGCTCTCGTACTGTTCACGGGCTGCGCCGGCTCGGCGATGTCGACGGCGACCGAGCACGAAGGAGCCGGCGGAGTCTCGCACGGCGCGGGTAGCTCGAACGACGGCAGGGGCATTGCGGGCGGACACGCTGGCGCCGGCGGAAAAGTGCCAGATGCGCCGAGTGGCGGAGGCGAAGGACCGCTCGCCTGCGCCGGGCCCGACTCAGGCCCGAGCGGAGGGCCGCGCGTCGATGGACCAATGGATCTCGGCGGTTGCGCGGCCATTTCGGACGCCGACGTGCTTGCCCGCTACCAGGACTTTTCGGGTCGCGTACCCCAGGGCATGTATTACGAGCCGACAGAGAGCCTCACGTTTTGGACAGAACCGTGCTCGAGCTCGGCCGAAGAGACCGCCGCTCGCGGCACGACCGACAGCGCCAGCCCACTCGTCGACTCGTACACGAGCGAGTGGTTCTACGACGCCATCTACTGCTTCAATGGCAGCGTGCGCCGCGTCGAGCGCAACCTGCGCTGCGACTACTTCGACGGCAGCACGCTGGCTAGCGCCGCGCCCGAGCGGCTGGCATTCTTGGCCAGCATGCTCTGGTGGAGCAGCCACAGTAACCTCGACGGCGCTGCCCTATTGGGCCACTCAATCAGCGGCGGCGACACCGTGGACGTCATCGAGCTTTGCAGCACCAGCGCAGTTTACGGTCCTTCTGGCCCAAGCGACGAAGTTCGGCTGGAAAGCACGAAGCACCTGCTCCGGGTCAGCAACCCCGGCGAGCCGGGCGAGCCCCAGTTCACGGTCGAGCTCGGCAAGCCCGAGATCATCCGCACGATTAAGAGAGCTGACACGAGCAATCCCTGAAAGCTATCCGAAACCGCCTGCGTTCTGTCGCTACGCGGCAAGCGTATCGCCGGTCACGACTCAATCCACTGTCAGAATTGGCGCACGGCACTCGTGCGTGGCAGGCCTTTGCGCTGACAACTAGGCTGCCGGGGCACGAGCCGTCACCAGCCAAGTGCTCGAGGTCGCCCAAACTCCGTCGGAGCGCAATAATGGTTCCAGCGCGTGACGAAGCGCGGCCTCGATTTCAGTCTGCAGCTTGCCGGCTTTTTTTCGGGCGAGCCGCAGGGCTTCGCCGGCGGGACCGATGTCGCGCGCAAAGTCCAGCGCTTCGTCGAGCGTTGCGCCAATGCACATCGGCGCATCGAAGCGAGTAAACGTCGGCTCGACGAAGCCTGCCGCGAGCAGTTGGTCGCTCACCCGATCCGCGCTCGCCCAGGAGAACGGCCCCGGGCCGCAGGTCACGTCGTCCTCTGATTTGTCGGCTTCGTCGATGAATTGCTCGACGACCTGCTGGGCCAAGTAAAAGCACGGATTGTCCTCTCGCTTGCGCCAGGCGGACGCCGCGAAGCAGGCTCCAGGGCGTAACGACCTACGCACGTTTCGAAGCGCGGCTACGGGCGAAACGAAGAACATCGTGCCGAAGCGCGCGAACGCGGCATCGTACGGGCCGCCGAGCGCTGCCACCTCGACGTCGGCGTGTAGGAATCGCGCCCGCTCGGCGCCCTGCGCACGCGCTCGTTTGCTGGCTGCCGCCACGAAGTTCTCGGCGCAATCGACGCCCACCGCTTCACCCTCGGCGCCCACCAGTTGAGCGAGCCGAACGGTGCTGTCACCGAAGCCGGAGCCGATATCGAGCACGCGCGCCCCGAGCGGCGGAGCAAACTGCTCGAACAGCCGTGAGCCGTGCTGGCCGAGCCCTCGCACGAGTAGGTGCTCGTAGCGACAGAACTTCTCGAACAACACCGTATTCCAGGCAAGGATGATGCTCGCGTTGTTCGGCTGCGTGCTCACGACGACTCCCAAGTGCGCGTCGAGTTGGGCGCAACGCCGGGCTCTGGAGGCGAGCAGCGAGTCGTGAACGTTGGCACGATGGAGCGCACGCGCCTGCAATACTCCTCGTACGGGCGCCCCAACTGCCGGCCCAGCGAACGCTGCTCGAAGAACACACCTATCCAGATGTAAACCGTGCAACCGACCGCGAACAACAAGTGCCCGAGGGTCATGGTCGGGGTCAGCCATAGGCCGATCAACAACCCGGTCATGATTGGGTGGCGATCGAAGCGATACATCCAGCGCACTTGGAAGGGGGCTTCCGTCAGCGGGCGCCCGCGCAGCGCTTGATACACCTGCTGTAAGCCGAACAGCTCGAAGTGGTTGATGGCAAAGCTTGCTGCGAGCAGATACGCCCAACCGAGCAAGGCGATTGCCGCGATCAGACCACGCACGAACGGAGCTTGCACCGACCAAACGACCGCGGGCATCGGTTGCCAAAACACGAGCAGTGGCATGATCACGAGGCCTGTCGCGAGCAGGTACATCGAGCGCTCGGCCGCGGGCGGGACAACCCGCGTCCAGCGCGCCTTGAAGCTCGTACGAGCCATCACGCTGTGCTGAACGGCGAACGCCAGCAGCAGCAACAGATCGAGTGCTAGAGCAGGACCCAAGCTCAACTCGCCGAGCGGACCACCCGTGAACTGGAAGACACCCAGCAGGATCAGCATGGTAGCGACCAGTGCGCCGACTCCGACCAGGTAGGCCAGCACGCCGAAACCGAAGAGCGTGCTGCGGTACAACAGCGAGCGTGACGCCTGAGCGCCGTTCTGCGGCATTTTCATGATTTCCTTGCTTTCTTTTGGGGTTGAACAGCCTCCGCATTCGCACGCGCGAGCCACTGCAGCTGCTCGGCGAACCGGGCCACGGCTTGACCGATCTTCATCGGATCGGCGTGGGCGCGCGACATGACGATCGCGCCCTCCACCACGATCAAGAAATGCTCGGCAAGCGCTGCGGCGCTCGGCGCACGCGCACGAGTCGGCAGGGAGGCGACGAACGACTCCATCAACGGCTCGAGCGCTTGCGCGGTCTGGGAGAACAACCGCGCCACTTCCGTCTGTAACGCTGGGCTGCTGAGCGCCATCTCGCTCGCCAAGGAGCCGAGCAGGCAGCCACGGTTCCAAAACTCATGCCCTTGCCGTGACACGGCATCGAGGAAAGCGAACAGACGCCGCTCCGGCACGACACTGCCGACGTCGATGGCCAGCAAGTTCCGCAAGCCCGCTTCGTAAAACTCGCCCAGCGCGGCAATGGCCAATTCTTCTTTGCTCGAGAACTGGTGGTAGAAAGAACCCTTGCTCACCCCAGCGTCACGGCAAAGGTCATCGACGCCCGTCGCGGTGTAGCCTTTGGCCAACATCAGTGCTTGCGCCGAACGGACCAATTTCTCGCGCGTGTCCAAAACCATGACCGTAACCTAAACCGACTGGTCTGTATATGCAAGCAGACCGGTCGGTTTAATTCATAACTGACTGAACTGATTAAGTATTATTCGGCGACGGGCCGTTGCTGGGCGAGCTAGCGCAGCCCGCGGCGAGCAACAGAGCCCCAACCCCCCACACCCCACACCCCACGCTGACCTTCGCACAGTCATCTTTTGCGTTTCACGATCGTCCAACTCGAGGTGGTAGGTCAACGATCCTTCCGCGCGCGGTGCAGCCACGCGCGGCAGGCAGCTGCGGCGCAGCGACCGAGCCTCGGCGGGGCCCCGCTGCACGACGGCGCGGACCAGATCGACGCTCGCGTTTTTGCTGGCCATGGACCACGCGCAGCCGTTCGAGATTCATGGACGCCGGAAGGGGACGCGAATGCAATCATGCTGGTCGGCATCCCGAACCCCGACGGTATTCGTTACTGCGACGCTGAGCGTGATCGGCTAGGGTTGAGTGGGTGATAGGTAGATCGCGTTGAACACCCTCGCCTTCATCGACGCCAGCCTGACCGGACTGTTTGCGTTCGCCGCGATCAATTACGCGATCCACTGGTGGTCCTCCCGCAGCGAGCGAGTCCTGCTGCTCGTCGCGGTGCAGTGCATGGTGTACGCGGCCTTCACCTGGACGAGCTGGCAGCGTCATCAGGCGACGACGATCCCCGACGTCCAGACTCTCCAGGACCGGCTCATCGCGCTGGCCTTGCTCGCATACGCAGTGCTCCTTCAGCTCTTCGCGTACCTGAGCAATCGCCGGGACCGTAGCTTTCGGGCACTTCTGCTCGGTATGCTCGCGGTGCTGTTCGTCTGGAATCAGCTCTCGCCGCTGCGAGGCACCGTCATCGACCTGCAACGGATGCCAGTGCCTGGCGGGACGGCCTTGCTGCCGATCCGCACGCCCGCGGGCGCGGGTCTGGTCCTGCTCTACATCGCGACGCAGGTGGTGAATGCATATGGATTCGTCGTGGCGCGCACGATCTGGAAGCGGGACCGGCTGGGCGCGGTCCTGATCGCCCTCGGGGCGACGGCGATCGTCGCCTCGGGCGTGATCGCGATCCTGATCGACTTCGCAAAACTGCGGGCACCTTACACGGGCGCTCTGCCGCACGCTTTCTTCGTGCTCTGCATGGCGCTCTTTCTGTCGCGGGAATACTCGGCGCGGGCCGCGCGGGAAGGGGTTGCCAACCGACATTTCGAGACCGGCTTCGAGCACGCCCCCATCGGCATAGCCCTCCTCGCACCGCACGGACGGGTGCTGCGGGTCAACCGCGCGCTCTGCCACATTCTCGGCGCGACCGCCGAGGAGCTCTGCACGCGACAACTTCAGGATCTCACGGGCCAGGATGAGCTCGCCTCGTTCACCGGCGAGAAGTGCGTTCTTCGGAAGGACGGCGAACGAGTCTGGGTGCTGCTCGAGGTGTCGGTCGTGCCGGATGACCGCGGCCGGCCCGTCAGCATCATCGCCCAGATGCAGGACGTCACCGAGCTGCGCGCTCACCGCGATCGTCTCGAAGAGCTGGTCACGACTCGGACACGCGAGCTGCGCGACGCCAAGGAGGACGCCGAGCATGCGAACGAGGGTAAGAGCCGGTTCCTCGCCCACATATCCCACGAGATCCGTACTCCCTTGAATGTGATCTTGCTGACCTCCCAGCTCATCAAGCGCGACCCTGCCGCCGGCGATTCGCAGCGCAAGCGAGTGAACCTGCTGCTTTCCAGCGGGAACCATCTGCTGTCACTACTCGACGACGTGCTCGAGATGTCCAAAATCGAGGCCGGCCACGAGCAGCTCGTCGAGGCTCGATTCGAGCCGAGCGCGATGCTCGACGAGGTCGAACAGATGTTCGCCGTCCAGAGCGCTTCAGCGGGCCTCGAGCTGACGATCGAGCGCTCCGCGGACCTGCCACGTTCGCTGTTCGCCGACGGTGGCAAGGTGAAGCAGATCGTCGTCAATCTCGTCAGCAACGCCCTCAAGTTCACCAACCATGGAGCAATCCGCGTCAAAGCCTGTGCACGCGCGCTCGCCGACGGGACTATCCGTGTGGAGATCGTCGTCGTGGACAGCGGCATCGGGATTGCGGCGCCGGACCTCGAGCGAGTGTTTCAACCTTTCGAGCAGCTGAAGGCCGGCGCGAAGGCGGGCGGTACGGGCCTCGGCCTCGCCATCAGCCGCAATCACGCGCGGCTGATGCGCGGCGACGTCACCGTGGAGAGCGCGCTCGGCGTCGGCACCACGTTCACATTCACGTTCCTGGCGCAGGCAGTCGGTCTGGAGCCGGCGGCCGACGTCAGCGCAGCGCCGCTTTCGGTCACGACGGCTGCGGCGCAGCGCAAGGTGCTCGTCGTCGACGATCTAGAGCCCAACCGCGACATCCTCGCGGAGCTGCTCTCGCAATCCAACTTCGAGGCCCGCACCACCCCCGACGGAGCGGGCGCCCTTGCGATCGACGCCGACTGGTCCCCCGACCTCGTGCTCATGGATCTCCGCATGCCCGACATGGACGGGTTCGAGGCGATTCGCCGTCTGCGGGCCGCCGGGTCCAAGGCAGCGATCGGCGTGCTCACCGCAAGCGCCCTGGCCGACGACGAGCAGGAGGCGCTCGCCATCGGCGCCGACTTCTTCATGCGGAAGCCGTACGACGAGCGCGTGCTGTTCGACCGGATCGCGCGCGTCCTCGCCACCCGACCGTAGGCCTCGGAGCACGCCAGTTGGAGGGGACAGGTCGGAACGCCGAAAAAGCGAGCGGGAACGAAAGGGTCCAGCCAATTCGCCCCGTCCCCGCGCGGGCAGGCGCGGCTGCCGCGAAGAACCGTGGCGCAGCGCGTTGCCCAACGTCGACCATCACGGGCAGCGCGCCCTTTTCTTCGCGGCCCCCCTACCCAATCCCCAAAGCAATTGCAGCACGGAATTTATCGGTGGCAGGCTGCCGGCTCATGAATCTGACGCAGGTGAGTCGCACCCTTTGTGAGCGTGTCTCCGGGCTCTCGTTTCGAGCGCCGGTAGCGTACGTGTACAATCCGCTGGAGTATGCGCGCGTGCCCCACGAGGCATACCTGAAGCGTTACGGCAAAGGACCGAAGCGCGCGTTACTGCTCGGGATGAATCCCGGTCCGTTCGGCATGGCGCAAACCGGTGTGCCCTTCGGTGACGTGAGCATGGTCCGAGATTTTTTGGGTGTGTCTGGGGCGGTCGCCAAGCCCGCGCGTGAACATCCCAAGCGCACCATCACGGGCTTCGAGTGCACCCGCTCCGAGGTCAGTGGCACGCGGCTTTGGGGGTTTGCGCAGAGCCATTTCAAGACCGCGGCGCGGTTCTGTGAAGAGTTCTTCGTGGTCAACTATTGCCCGCTCGTGTTCATGGATGAGGGGGGTAAGAATTTGACCCCCGACAAGCTACCCAAGGCTGAACAGGAAGCGCTCTTTCTGGCCTGCGATGGGGCACTTCGGGACATCGTGAGCACGCTGAAGCCCAAGTTCGTGATCGGAGTCGGCGCCTTTGCACTGGCCCGCGCCCAGCGCGCATTGCCCGGTTTCCCGGGAAAAATCGGCACGGTCCTGCATCCGAGCCCAGCGAGCCCGAAGGCCAACCGCGGCTGGGCGGCAATCGCCGAGCAAGAATTGCGCGATCTCGGCGCGCTCTGAAGTTCCAAGCCTGCGATCTGCGTTTGCTGGTTTGCGAGTCCGGAGCATCAGCACTAGGCTGCGCGCCGAACAATGCTGTTTTTGCCTAGTTTCACTTGGGACGTCGACCCGGTCTTCTGGCGTATTCCGCGCGCTGGCGTCGCCGGAACGATCGGCGTGATCGGACTCCTGATGGTGCTCTACGGACTCGCCAAGAAGGAGCGTGAGCAGCTCATCACTGGCGCGTTCTTCGCTGGCGCGGGTCTGTTGATATTTCAGTTCATGGGCCCGATGGTCGAGCTCCGCTACTACAGCATGCTGTTCGTAGTGGTCTTCCTGGGCGGGCATGCGCTCTTGAATTGGCAGATCAAGCGCGGCGGAGGCGGCCCCGAGGTCGCCGGC
>Ga0247774_1000231_pt1 | contig 27240 bp, 29 predicted proteins | sample UWRJL001104B6_FD_179933 | JGI IMG/M metagenome (GOLD analysis project Ga0247774, IMG submission 179933) | Plant litter microbial communities from Arlington Agricultural Research Station in Wisconsin, United States - UWRJ-L001-104B-6 | ecosystem: Environmental > Terrestrial > Plant litter >... | reverse complement strand
AAAAAAAAAAAAAAAAAAGAGACCGAAAGGCCCATTCCAAGTCCAAGGAAGTGACAGGTTGTCAATCTGGAATTTGCAGTTCGTGAGGACACTAGTTAAGGGTCAGAAAATGTCGATCAATCTGTTGTAGCTCCGACTCGGGGTTTTCTGAATGGTTTGATACAGGCTCTTTTGTTTTCTTCTCTACCAATCATCTGAAAAGCTCTCTTCCTCAGACTTCGGGTCTCATCGTGTCGAAGGCTGGTGTCCACAGCGCCGACGTCAGTGCAAGGTTCACCCATGTTGCCAGCAATGCTCACCAAGCTATCACCTACATAAAGAAGACATGCAAGCAAACATGCCCAAGACACCGAGCGTGAGAATGAAGATCGCATGGTCCGCCAAAAGGCAGCCTGCAGAAAATGCATTCAGCCAGAGCATGGGCTGCTTTACTTGAGTCTACGAGGCGGCCAGTCTTTTGTGCTTCCTTTTGAAGGAATAACACCAACTAGTACTGCATGGCCAACTGCACACCTCCCCAGTTTGAGCGAGAGAATATTCGTACCGGATCCCGTGGTAGTCCATCCTGGCAGGCCGCGGCGCCCAGAAATAACTACCCCCCGCAACCGCCACCCCAAAAATTATGTCATCATAAGTGTTAGGGTATCTAGGTTGGGAGAACACAATGTCTACAGACATCGCACTATACATAGCCATAGGGGGTTGAAACTGACTCCCTGCAGAAGACTTTGAATAGAAAACTGCGGACGCTGAACCTGGCCGTTACTGTAATCATGTCTCCACTAATAAGTTTCTGAATGCCCAAAAAAACTAGTCGTGCCTCCTCCGTATATAGGTACCCTACCCCACCTTTACCCCGCAATTCCACGATTTTCTGGATCGCCTTGCGAGCTGGGCCTGCACCATTTAGTGGGTGAGCAGTTCAAACTCCAGGCAGCCGCCAGGACAGCAAATCCGTTGCTGCATATGCGGGGCAACGCAAATTCACGGCAAGCGTGAATCAAAGTGTAAAAAGGGCACGAAATTAGAGATGATGGGCAGAAATATTTACGCTGGCATGTAACCCTACATCGTTCGGGTCAACCGCCCAGGCTCGAGAAACCCGAAGTCAAAATACACAAGACAATTCAATTCTTTGCTTCGAGGCTACCCTACCTTCCCAAGATAGCGCCTTCCCTCAACGTGATAAGCCTTTTCTGCGACAGCCCTTCTTTCCTTGCGTCCTGCCGGGCGTGAAGTCTTGCGGAAGTCACTAGTTAACAGTTTGATCGTACCATTTTTAACATCGATTGAGCGCCGTGCAGAAGCTGCTCTGTTTGTACTGCTCAGCCGGCACGAGCTGTAAGGGTGGCGCGAGGCTCAAGGCGGGTATTTCAGCGCACTGTGCGGCAACTCAGCTGTGGGAGATCCAAGATGTGGCTCGAAAGTAGGGCTGCGCAGCGGGGTGAGAGCCTCGCAAGTTAAGGCTGCAGGCAGAACTGCCCGGGAGCAAAGGTCCGGACGGTTCAAATAACTGCTACTCGGGCAATCGGACTATCCGTTCACGTGCCGACTTACCTTCTTTAGAGAGTTGGTGGTGGTTGGCGAGGCTGTCCGACCAATTACGGTGTAGGCTCAAAGTTGCTGCATGTGGTGTGCCGCAGGAGACACGTAGGGCTCTTGCGTCGGCCTGCACCTAGGCAGGCAGCTGCGCCACCGACCTCATCGAGTCTCCGTCGTCACGGTATGCGAGTCGCGCTCACGATCAAGGGGATCATTATATCAAAGGAATTCCGGACACAAAGAGCAGATGTTGCGTCAAATGTCGCCATACCTCCGAAAATGATGCACCCAATGCTGAGTTGCCTTCCCTCATAGACCCTTTCGATCCAGCGGACCATGAATCATCTACCCCAGAAGGATGCAGAGCATATTCGTGTTCCGTTTGTTGCAAAGCGCATTGTCTATACTCCCGACGACTTCTTCTCGTTGCCTGGCAAATATCAGTGTTCTGGAGCCCAGCTGGTGCAGGAAGGCCCCGGCCTGCTCCCTGAGCTCCCAGCCGACGTCGCTCCTACTTTCTTGCAGGAATGGATTTTCTTTTCATTGTTATCGCAGGTATTGAATCAAGATGTTGATTCGAGACAGTTCCTCAAGGAAGAAAACGGCAGGACGGAGGTTGATACGAGTGGCATCATCACTCTCTTTGACAGGTCACTGCAGGTTTCGCCTTCGCCATCCTTAGGCGATGGGCACGACTGGAATCACCAAACGAGGGCAATCCTCGCACTGGAGGAAGCAAGGTCATTTGTTCTCGCATGGTGTTCTGACAAGTACCTCCCTTTGGGCATCCAGTCCGAGTCAGAGAGCCGCCTACCATCCCCCAATGTGGGGAGGGACTGCCAATTCCGAGCCCAACACCCAGAGCTCTGTATATCGTTCGGTATCATGGGAGAGACTCTGGACCGCTTCTGCGCCAGACATAGGCAGTGGTCTCTTCCCAGAAACGACCCGGAGCCTTATGGCGGTTGGGAAAACTGCATTACGGACCAACGCTCTTGGGGCGTCAGCAACCCGCTCCGTGAACGCATGATCAAGATGGGTTGGTGCCCATACGAAGTCCGCAGAATCGGCACCACGACTGGCGACCTGAGTAGCATGTACTACATCAGTTCTTTCCAGCCGGTTATCCGCCAAGATCACTCGACTTGCAGCGACGTTGCTTGCGCCCTTGATCCGTGGAACGGGTTCAACATGCACTCGGACGACTGCCCTGGCTCGGCACACTCTGATCGGCTCCTCCCTGACCAAGTTGAGTTGGTCAGGATCATCGAAGCTGGCAATATCCCTCTGCTCAGTCTCGACGACAGGACTAGCCTGGTCTTGACCGAACATGTGCTCGGCCAGACGCCAAATTTAGACGGTAGCATGGCAGAATGCGCAGAACAGCGATTTGTTGCGATTTCTCACGTCTGGTCGGATGGGTTGGGGCCGTCAGATGGCAGAGGATTGCCCAGATGCCAGCTTGCCCGAATCAAACGCACCCTCATGAAGGACTCCGAACTCGATGGTCTGCCGTTCTGGATCGATTCCCTTTGCATCCCCATGCAACAGGATATCAGAAATAAGGCGATCCAGATGATGGGAGAGATTTACTCCCGAGCTCATACTGTGCTGGTCCTCGACTCCACTCTCCGGTCGATGTCGGTCAACCCGGACGAGAATTCGAAATTGGAAGCAATCGTTCGTATCAACACGGGCATCTGGTGCACACGCATGTGGACGCTCCCAGAAGGCGTCCAGGCACAGAATGTCCATTTCGACTTTGAGGACGGTCTCCTTTCCATCCAGAAGCTTCGCCGCCACTACAAGGACGCGAAGCACGACCCCATGCACAGAGAGCACCACGTCTACAAGGCTGGATGGGTTTTCAGCCCATCCATCTTCATCTTACGGTACGAGACCGACGAAGATGGAGTAGCGCGGAAAACGACGGCGAAGCCAGACCGCGAATCCATCGGCCACTTGTGGCTCTCCATGCAGTGGCGGCAGACGTCCCGTCCCGACGATGAGACGCTGTGCCTCGCGCGTCTCCTGGATCTAGACCCGCTGCCAATCCTCCGGGCGAGCGCTCCCGCGACCCACAAGCTGGCGGAGCAGCGCATGGTTGAGTTCCTCGACCTGATGGACCAGAGCGTCGGCATCCCCCCGGGCATGATCTTCCTCCCGGGGCCCAAGCTGCCGGTGCGCGGGTTCGCGTGGGCGCCCCGCTCGTGGATGACCATGCGCAGCCGCGACGCCGGGGCGCCGCTCCTGGTGGCCGAGCAGCGGCTGTCGTTCCTGACGCGCCGCGGCCTGCAGGTGCAGTACCCGGGCATCCAGCTGCATCCGGGCCACCGCGGCGGGGCCGCCGAGCCGCGGAGCTTCTGGATCCCGACGGCCCGCAACCTCCGCAGCTGGTTGCGCATCGACTTCGCTCCGGACTCCCCCTCCCACGGGGGCGTCTGGAAGACGGTGTGGAACGCCGCGTGTGCTGGCGCTGAGCTTCCGTGCATCATCCGCAGCCGCTTCGACCAGCACGACGAGCCCGAGGTCGCCCTGCTGGTGAAGGGGTTGTCGCGGCGCCGCGAGACCGCCGCGGAGGGCAGCGCGAGGGCGATGGGCCAGAACCGTGGCGATGTGTTCTGGGTGCAGAGCTTGTGTCGTGTGTGGATACAGTTGGAGACGGACAATGCCGTTGTGGCAAAGCGCGCGGAGGACTTTCGCCTCCACGTTGACGCAATGACCTGGGGCGAGATGCTCGACGGGGACCAGCGGTGGGTGGTGGATGGCAATGCTGATGAGGTAGGTAGGTCAGCTTCTTAAGACACGCACCGAGTATTATTTGGTAATTCATATGGGCAAACTCTTCGGGATCTCGATGCATTTGTAGTAGCGACTTGTGTATTGAAGAACCGCGGAGCAAAACCGGTATGTCTCACAAAGTCGCCTGTGGAGTCGTAGAGAGGGATCCCTTCGTAGTTCGTAGGTGCCGCAGGGGCTCCCTGAAAAGGGGCAAAGTTCGAGGGACGGACGTCCCGTATCGGAAACTTCATACTTCGCAGATAAACCAATAACTGCATATATAGGCCAACTAAGACTTTATGATCAGTGGTATCGCAAAGTTAAATTTCATAAAAAGGTCGAATTTCAAGGTGATGGTTAGGCATCAGAATTCCAAAGAATGTGGGTTGTTTTTTTTAAGATATAGGACTGCCAGTGGGCTAAAATGCTGCACTCGCTGACTGAATATACCTTAACCCTATCCAGCTTACCTTGCCCTGTGGCTTCTGCGCAGTGTCAGCACCCTAGTCGTGTCACCACCGTATCTGTAGCCTACGCATAACTGGTAGGCTGATACGGATGACAATGACTGATGTGTGCTGACTTTCTTGATTGATTGTTGATGTGTCTAAAGAGTCTCTATGGAGATGGCGGGGAAACATGTGTGCCCTCAAACCCTATCCCTAACGGGTCGGTTTGGGGAACCACAAGCCCATCTCAAAAAATGAATTGATTGTTGTAAGAAACGCTGCCGCAGACAAGCTGCCCGCGGCTGTCCGCTGAGAGTAGGGATGATCGCTAGCGATCATCGGCGACCACGCTAGACTTTTCAGAACTTTCACAAGGCATGATCAGCATAATCAGAGACACGAAATACAGGCAAAACCAGCCCTATTTTTGGTCGTAGACTGTCAATTGCATACAGCTGCGTTCTCGGCGTTATTCTCTCGTGTTTCTGACAGGTGGGGACGTGTCAGAAATAACAATAGTATTTAGGACACCTAGGGCCATTGCTCCAATAACATGTGGGCGCCTAGTTTGGTGCAGCGGTCAGAGTTTCTAACAGGAGGCATCGTGGGGAGTACGCCTCTTTGGACGGGATGAGGGGAAGGGCTTGTTGGGGCATTTGATGTTGGGCTTAGGCCGTCCATCTCGATGGAAGCGTTTATGTCACGTTCTGGGACACTTGGGATTTCAGTGATGAAGAATGGGAGTTTTCGGGTGAAGGACTGTTGTGCTTGAAAATATGTGGCAGTAGGAAATAGTAGGCAGTGCCATTTTCGCCCCTGGCGTACTAAAGAGCAGGCGGCGTCGGCGTGTCATCCGTTGACTGATGTAGGTTAGGGTTTTGCGACAAGTAGGAATCTCAGTCATACACCAAATATTCCCTTCAGAGCGACGGAAGTATACCGGAAGAATAATGCGCTGGCGTGCCGTATACATACCTGTCGTCGGACACGCTGCGGATCTTGTAGCGTCTGACACTAGACAGAGACGCGGATACATGTCAACGCGTTCCTTCTCGAGCAGCCACTCTCTGGGGAAGTCGCACAAAACACTAGAAAAGTTAGAAAAATTTCCAGTTAGGAATTTGAGGCTTCACTGGCCCTGAGTGCTTGTTGAATGTCTGCTTTTGGTCAACGACCTGAGCTCGTCGCTTGCCACGGATTGGCAAGAGAGTAGCTGATGGACGCTGACATGCCAATATCCAGCCAGCCACACTCCCAATCAGGAAATTAAACATCTCTCATTTGAGACTTCCCCTGACACCAGCCTCGAGATAATCAATCCCAGAATATTCCATCCCCGGCTAGCCACAACCCTAGACCTTGAAGGAGCGTCTCCACATACTCGCTCGCAAAGCCACTTGCGGCAACGGGACCGGCAATGACGGCGCCCGAGAGCTTATCCAGTCTAGGCCAATCAGAAGCTCCAATTGCGCCTGTGCATTGGGGAACAGGGCTGGGCTCAGGATCGGGGCGGAGGCGGTGCTTTGTTGTTTACTCCGTCGGGAAGAGAACTCGCCATTGGCGCGTTCGCCCCGAAGTCAAGCACTAAATCGTAAGCAGACAGCGCAGCTCCCCGCTGGCGCTCGGGAGCTGCCCCACTACCGCCTCTTTGGGATAGGCGAACGAAGCTCTAAGCCGTAGGGCTGGGGCTGTGCTGGAGCCGGCAACTGGAGCGACATCTGCATTTGCAGGGTCCAACCTAATGGCGATGTTTCTATCAATAGATGGATGAGGCTCACGAACTCCAGTATAAAGTTTGGGCGAGTCCTTCCTCATGAAGGTTTTGTTCTAGATCATCATCAACACATTAATCAATCAACCACATCATCTCTAATAAACTTCCAACAATCGCTCCCGACTTTTTACTCCAAAAATTCCTTTCATCAAAATGCATTCCATCACCGTCGTCTCCATCTTCGGCCTCCTCGCCACCACGACCCTTGCCGCCCCGGCCCCGCAATGGTCCGACCCGACCGTCTGCGCACCCGGTACAGGCTACTTCCAGTCCTGTTCCAACGGTTTCCGGGGCTGCTCTACCAAGGACGAATGTGCACCTAAGACAGTTCCCCGCGAGTGGTCTGATCCCACCGTCTGCGCGCCGGGCACTGGTTTCTTCCAGTCTTGTTCGAATGGATTCAGGGGCTGCTCCACCAAGGACGAATGCGCACCTAAGGCCGTCCCCCGCGAATGGACCGACCCTACGGTCTGCGCTCCAGGCACGGGCTTTTTCCAGTCCTGCTCGAATGGTTTCCGGGGCTGCTCTACCAAGGACGAATGCGCCCCCAAGCAGTATCGCCGCTCCGAGTGCGCCGCCGGCACGGGCTACTACCAAGTCTGCGCCAACGGTTTCCGCGGCTGCTCGATCAAGGACGAGTGCTCCGCGCCTGCGCCCGCTCCCGGCAACACCAACACCAACACCGACGGGACGTGCGCGCCGGGCACGGGCTTCTTCCAGGTGTGCAGCAATGGCTTCCGCGGCTGCTCTACCAAGGACGAGTGTGCGCCGAAGGTGCGCCGCTCCGAGTGCCCTGCCGGGACGGGCTACTACCAGGTCTGTGCCAATGGCTTCAAGGGTTGCTCGACCAAGGATGAGTGCTCGGCCCCGGTCTCTGCCCCGGTCCCTGCCCCGGGTAACACCAACGCTGGCACCGATGGGACTTGTCCCGCAGGCACTGGATACTACCAGGTTTGCGGGAATGGGTTTAAGGGGTGCTGCAAGGCCGATGCTTGCGGGCTTGGGTACTGCCCGTACTAGAGAAATTCTCTGCGATTTTCTTTTCTTCATTTTCTTTCGGGTTGCGTATTAAAAGCATCAGCATCTGAGCAAAAAGGCGCATTGCATGGAAGACATTACAAGGAGTTTTATAAGCATTTTCAGGAAGCATTGCAACGGGGACATTCATAGCATAAAACCGGCGGCATTGCATTAGATGGCGGGTTGATTGGCTTTGACACTTCATTTTACATTCTTGTTATCTTATTAATACATACTTTACTTTGAACACTTGCCCTTTCGCAGTGATATCTGGCTAATTCAGCGACGTTTGCAGTTGCCTAATTCATTGACAATCATTCGAATGCAAGTATACTAAGAAAACGAAAGACGAGGCCCAATACCAAAACGCTCTCGAGCATTACCTCGCGCCGCAAACCATCAAAGATCTGCTAATGCCCGCCCTCCCTGCCACGACGGACTCCAGCCCTGTCAACCAGCCCGACCCCTCAAGCGAGATGGAAGTGCTCCTCCGACTGCTCCCCATGTTCATCCTATCCAGCACATCCGGGAGAGTTTCCCTGCCAAAGGGGCTGCCACTCATGAGGCCTGCAGAAGGCACCGATGTCTTGAGACGAATAGGAATTGCCTCTATTCCCCTGAGTAGTTTTAACTGTGTGCTTGAAGAAGGCAAGAGACGTTGATAAAGTTTGCGTACCCGGCGGGACTCGGCGTAAATCGACGATATCGGTCCCTGCGCCAGGCAACCGATACGTCTCAACTGCCAATGGACCGGATGTAAAATTTTCTTGGAGCCTGGAGCCTGGAGCCCGGAGCCCGAGGGCCCTCAAGTTATAAGCAGCAGGGTGGAGATGCGTACGGCATGTGTGCAGTAAGTGTTTTCGGCAACAGCAGACAAAGCCCCGAATCTCAGACAACATAACAGTCTCAAGCCCGGTCTCTAGGAATCCACGTAGCACGCTGGTCTCCTCATTATAAACCCGGTAGCATATCAGCAGCCGTCTAATTTATTCCAGAATGTTTATCCGAAATTTTCAGATTTCACAGTACCCTGTCTACCCCAAAGATGCAATAAAGCAAAGAGGGCATCTCAGCCAAAAAAAAAAAAAAATTAAGCTCGGGATTGTGGAACGACCATTTTGTTACAATCCTATATTTTACGCTCATTACAAGTCGTATCCTTGGCCAGGTCCAACCTGCATCCTTCCAAGGTTTGCGGCCTCAATAGAGATGTGCGCTTTTTTGAAGTGTGGCGGTTATGCCATGGTCTTTTAAATTTGCGCGGCTTCCACCACTCGTTAAGATTCCAAAGATGGGCCTGTAGGCTAGACAAAGTTTTGATTCAACCTAACTAGGGCATTTAAAAAATGCTTAGATTAAGTGGCACCGGCTACTCTCGACGTCTCCGAACATGTCCCAAAGCTGTCGCCCTGTTTGATTCCCTGCTGCTTAGGTAGCGACCGGTGGAGCACATGGGGTAACAGTTGTCAGGACGTTAACCGTGGCGCGAACGATAAGATACGCGGAGGAGCCACCAGAACACACTGGGTACTGGAGCGGGGAGGGATTTGCGAAAATAGGAGTGTTGACGTCAAGGCTGCTGTACGTGTACTGGCTAGGAATGCAGCTGTCGATGGGCAGGCAATCGAGGTCGATATGAACATCGTCGAGCAAATATGATGGCACCAGGCTAAATGCGACTATTACACCACCAAGCGCATTCGCTTGTGCGGTCCAAGTGCCAACATTAACTGCACTAGAGATATCGTTGCCACTGACGCCAACATAGAGGATTCCGCTGATGCCAGTCTGCAGCTCGGCGAGGGTTGGGGTCTCGTACCATCCCCAGCGGTTGCATCCCTGTCCGGACTGAGTGTCAATAGGGTTTGAGTCTTGCGGCTGAAAACCGAAGGCGGTTCCGAAAGCGCAAGTGCCCAAGGGCGGGGGTGGTTCTGTAGTGGTTGGTGGCTCTGTAGTGGTCGGTGGTTCCGTAGTGGTCGGTGGCTCCGTAGTGGTCGGCGGAATAGTTGGATAGGAGGAAACGCAGGGTTTGGCGTTGCACACTGAACAGCTATAGCTCGTCTTGAGATGGGGATAGCTATTATCCCACGCCTTGCAGCGGCCGTTGCAGTTTCGTTTGGTACAAGGGTGTTGGTGATAGAACGGCACGACAGTTCCAGGCTCGGCGCCCTTGGGTTCAGCCTCGCCCGAGAAGGCGAGGTAGAAGCCCAGACCCGGGCCAGCCCCATTGGGGCACATCCCTTCCAAAAGGTCGATGATGTCGGTTGAGGAAACGTCCAGGATGTCGCCGAAGTGGAGCTTGCAGGTAAAAGCGCCTTCCGCGCCGGTCGGTTCGCAATCGGTTATTGGAACGGTCGCGAGATCCGCCTCACCATGGCTGGCGGGGGAGAGCGCATTACCGATCTTCTGCCAGGCGACAGAAACGGACTTGGTGGTGTAGCCGGGAAAAGGCGAGAACTTGAAGTACAGATAAGGCCCTACAAAGTCAAGGCAAACGCTCGAGACGGCGGTCGGAGCACTCCAGTCTCCGATGTAGATGGGAGGGCATTGTTCAGGCAACTGGAACTTGCCATTGTCGGGAACTGGAACCCCCGCCAGGGAGCAGTCGTTGATGTAAGCATCGTATTCAAGCTCCTTGAGGTTGCTCCCTGGTACGGCAGATGCCAGGCCACAACAGCTAGCAAAAAGCGCTGTAGAGCGGGTGAGCTTCATTGCAGCGCGCCAAAAACGAGAGACGATGGGTGGGAGATGGCGACGCGTGACAAGACCCGAATCGAATCGGTGGTACTGGGCGCGTCCCGGTCGAGAGAACAACCTGCCTAGTTATACCTACGAGAAAAATCCTCGAGGAGCTGTGCGGACCTGCGCTAGATCGATCTGTGCTAGATCGACTAACGCTAGCGACTTCCTAGCGACTTCCCGCGACGCCAAGCCAATTAAAAGATAACGCCAGCGGCAGTGCTAATTTTGCCTCCTTTTTGCTTCGCTTCCCCTTAAGCACCAATATGGACATGCAATCGGACCCCAACACCCCGACCAGTTTCGGTCCCTTACAGTTTTGCTGATTTTTGACGTCCTTTCTAGACGTTACCTCCGCATTATGCCATTATCGACATTAGCAAATGGCAGGAACTCTTCCAGGGCGAGTACATTTGGAGGGCCTACCAGTGGGAGGTGTTTGCGTCCGAGCACGCTGGATCCCCGTATCGTTGTAGGAAGGCGTCACTCGAGCACTTTCATTGGCTGGCCAGGAGCTCGGCAGGTAGTTTCACGAAGCCGCGCCGGGAGCCTCGGCGTCACCCTCGGAACATTACCGCTTTAAATTGCGTCGCCCCGCTGCCTGACTTTAGTCAGGATTAAGCCTCGGCCCCCTCTGGACGCATTCGACTCGCACAGGATTTGAGATGTTTGAGTAGATGCCACCAGCCTGGCCACGCGTAAGAGCAAAAGTATGCTCCCTGATGCACTCAGAGTTGTAACTATTATGGCTTAGAATAGAGAGGGCATCCACGACATTGCTAGGCAGGCGGCTCAGTAAGATTGTGCACTCAGGCGCGCATATTCCCAAAGGGGAATGCCCATATATCAGTCGATCTTCTCCCGTAAGACTTATTACTGCTGCCTGCCAACCTATCTCAGCCAACCTTCGGCATTTCAATTTCCCTTTTTTGGCCTCCCAACACACAAACTCAGTCTCCTCGGTAAGTACGTAGAATGGCTTCAGAAAAGACCCGATCGTCGACGGCCAGACGAAGTAGATGAGCTGGAACCATTTGTGCCAGTCCTGGCCGTGCCTCAACTTGACCAAGTTCCCGCATTGGCTGCAGCTCCCTGGGGGCGCCGAGATCCAGACAGCGACCCAGTTTCTCAGCCTACAGTTAGGCCGCCTCTTCATGGATCATTCCATATTTTGTTTCCCGTCCACTTCTCCAACGGCAAGAGATGGCTTCTTAAAGTACCCATCAATGGGACGCCGGAACACTGGGATGAAACTTCGGCCAGGGCCTTCGAATCGGAAGCCCTCTCTATGAAGCTTATCAGACAGCGAACTAGTGTTCCTCTACCCGAAGTCTTCGCTTTTTGCGCATCGCTCGACAATACGCTTTGTTGCCCCTACAAATGGCTCTCCTTTCTCCCTGGAATTTTCCTTTACGACTTGTGGTACGACAAATCCCCCACTACCTCCGATGATAAGCACCACCGGCGTCCTACACGTGCCCTAGAAGATGTGGCAACAGCTATGATCCAACTAGACCAGTTCTCGTTCCCGCTCGGCGACCGAATCCTTTTTGACGATGATGGAGAGTTTACTGGCTTGGGCTTGCCCTTGAAGCAGACCTCGAGGCTATGTCTGACTGTCGAATGGAAGAGGTTCTCGATTACATGTCCGTCTACGTCGAAAGAGGCCCTTTCAAAACTGCCTATGAGTTCTATTCCAGATTTATTCGAAGGGACGGCGGCTTAAGTATATTTTTGCTCGGGCAGAAACAGCTTCTTACCCTTTTTATCAACTGTATCATCGATTTCTTTAGACGCGACGGGGAGTCTTCGTCCTCACGCATTCGGGCTTTAGCTTGCAGAACTGCATTATCTCACCGGAAAGAAAGCTACTTGGCATCATTGACTGGGATGGTATTGCTGCCTGGCCCAGTTCTCTGGGCAATCGACGATATCCCGCCTGGTTGACACGTGACTGGGACCCAGGCATGTACGGATACGGGTCAGATGGCGTCCTCCATCATCCCAATACGCGCGAAGACTCGCCTCAGGTCCTGGCTAAGTACCGCAAGGTTTACCGTGACGCCATGCACCGCATTCTAGCCGGTAAAGCGGAAGAGGATGTGCGCGGGGAGGCAGCAAAGACGGAGACGGAGACTTACGCTACCAGCGCCACGCTAATCACTGAGGACATCTATTTTGCGGCCCGTGGAGTGGGCGCAGGGAATATCTTAGATAAATTGTTAAGGAGGTCGTTGCCTTAGTGGGGGTGCCCGGAAATCTGGACCCGGAGAACCCATATAGGGACCTCTGTAGGAAGGCGGCGGAGATCTACTTGAGGAGGAGACGAGAGCAGCATTTCAGACTGGATTTGAAATGCTTCTTAGAGACAAGACTCTGTAACTGCACAGTGCGAGTGAAGAAGCGAGAACATACGGCCGTAGATATTGTGAAAATGTGGACGCTAGAGTCGAATTTGTTGGTGCTACAGCGGCACTCTATTCCCCCCAAAGCAGGAGTAGCCTCTTTACTGCTGAGCCAGCGATGGTGCCTAAAGGTTCACTTTTGCGTTAAATCTCAGGAACACCTTTCAGATGCTAGATTAGATGCTAAAAAAAAGCTTCCTATACCTATAGTTTTGGCATACCAATCAATGGACCTATCTACGACACCTAATCTTGAGTATACTCGACACTTGTGGTGGCACAAATAGGGAGGGTGGAAGATGGCCACCCTGGCCCATCGCCATGTAGTCTGGTTAACGGTCCACCTTCGAATAGAATGAAGCAAGCTCCGTCTCTCTCTATCGCCGAGGACGCATCGCCCGCCCTGCCTCGTGAGATGTGGATTTCAAGTGCCGCGTCAGTTTCTTCCTCTGGGGCAATAACATGGTGAGCATTCTTAAGCTCCTCGAACGGGATCTTCAAGGCATAATTGGTCTTACAGCCGAAATAGGAAATGGATTTCCATCTATATTGAAGATTTGGTGTGGCGGCCATGGCCCAAAGCGCTGCGGATCGGTACAGGCTTCTATTTCGGGCATGCCGGCAAAGGTGATATGGAGACTTCACCGGCGGGAAATTCCAAGATGCAGCTTTCGACGATTGGGTTGAATACTTATTGTGAATGCCGAAGTCCAAATCCGTGGCCGACCACAAAAGATAAATCCATCTTGACGGTTGTCAGTCCCGCAGGTATCGATGGTCTGCGGGGCCATCACGACTGTCAAGAATGGGAATTGGCCAGAGTCTAAATACCGCGGGAAGGCACTTCTGGGATCCACTTCTTGAGCTTATTTCCAGGGTTTCCTTCGTATAATGCGCCCCGCAAGCTCAGCGAACATTAGCATGCGGTTCCGATGGGGAGGTGCGGCTCCTTTCGGTCTGCGTAGACTTTCATTTCGTCCGGTTGCGGTCGGGCCCGTCTACCATTTCGTTCCGAGATCCGGCGACGGCATTAAATCACGTGCTGAATATGTAGAGAGCCAGGAAATTGAGTCCATGATCGATGTACTCTCCAAATGAACTGAATGCGGAGATAGTGCTACTCCTTACCATAACGTCATCAGATCATTTAAGTCTTTACACCTCACATGGACACCTTGGTATCTCCGAAGTACATCATCTGCCTTGCAGTAACCCTAGTAGGCAAATAATCCGAGGAATCTGCGGCCAAGGGTGTGCCTGCGTCAGATGCATCAACTGTGGAGAGGGCCAGCCCCTTCAATGTGCATGATAGAATGTCCGCGTATACGTCTACCCCTCTGCGATGATCTCGCACCTCTCGGTGGATAAAAAGCGAGGCTTCAGTCCCATGTATCCGTCTCTTCGCCGCATTGCCTACGACAGAAATCTGCCGGCAAGAGGCAGGCCTAGTGAGAGCAATCGAAGCGACCAGAGCGAAGGGCCTTCGTGTCTTTGTCTGCGCTGTTGAGAGTCGGCCGATGCCTTGCTCCTCGTCGTCAGCGACAAGTCCACGAACCCAAAGCAAAAGAACAAGCTTGTCACAGAGGTCCACGGATGGACCATCTCGGCTGAATTGGCGATGAAGAACGCGCGGATCTAGAGCTTCTAGCTCGAATGTACCACGACAAGACTAATTTGGTCATGATTGATCTCCCCGGCTTGATCCATGCGACCTTCAAGCCAATTCTGGAGAATCTCCAGGATATGACGCTGCACACTCTTCCATTTCGAGTGTGGATCATTCCGGATCTGGCCAACACGCTGAACGCTCCTGTCACAATTCCTCCGCCCATATCCGCGCGTGGATCTGGGTTCGCATTCCGCTTGGACTCAATCATCCAGGACAAAACCCGCAGTCTGGAACTCAGCACCACTGCCTCGAAGGACGGTGCTGCCATCTTGAACCGTCTTGGGGCTGAGACCGGCCTCTATCGTGGCCAGGCTGCCGCACTTTTTATTGCTTTACGACCCAGTATGATTTGCTCCAAGGACCACCCGGCACTGGAGAATCCCACCTCGGTGTGAAGTTGCTCCAGGTGATTCTAGCGTACAAGAATTCGGAGGGCCTCGGCCTCATTATAGTGATGTAAGTTTCTCAGTGCGATTGTCTTCACCGACTAGGTGCCTAGGTTGACTAACTCTGCTCAATAGATCTACGCCAACTACGCCCTGGATCAATTTTGACAGCACCTTCGGAATGTTGTCATATATCACGCCGTTCGGCGGACTTCGACGACTGCAGACTTGTTGGGGTAAGCCGTAGGACCCTCAAATCAAAGCGTGAGAATTATATCTCGGTAAGGCATATTCGGAGTTGGATGAACAACGGAAATCTCTCGGACGCCGTCTGCCGAGTTCCCATGCCTTTGGCAAGACATCATCATCAAGGCAGCTACAGCGATATCTAAAGCAAAATCGCGGCCATATCCATGCCCAATTCTTCCCAAATGAGCAGCACAGATTTGTCACCGTCCTTTCGGATTTTCGGGGTTTATTTAGCTTCTTACAATTAACCGTTTACTATATCGCTATCTCAGTATAATCTCGGCCAACACATAGCCCTCTACTATCCGTTTCCGATACCTTCACAATATCTATCCTGGCTGCCCTAAGTATCTTATTCCAATTATATGTATATATACTCTTTGTTACTTCAGTTTCCAGATAAACAATCGCTTTCTGTCATGTAGCGCGAGTTACGTAGACTTCATATATGCTAAGACGAGAGATAGCCTCCACGAAATGTCAATTGTGATGAATCCTTTAAACCTGTCCGGCGCAACAGTATATCAATATACTAATACGTTACACTGCAACTGGGATGCCTGCAACTAGCTGAGAACACGAGGATTAACTAATAGACAAAGACAGTGGATTGGCTTTCTCGCTCATCTAAATGATAGATAACCTAGTCTGAAATCATGTCTAGTAGACGGCTCCTTCGATCACCCCGTACTATTGCAGTTGAAATTGTAATATGAAATAGAACTTCATCTTTCGATGAATTCACGGCGAGCTTGTCCTCTTTTAATGCAGCGCTCAGTTCAAACTTAGTCGTCCCAAGTTTGACCGTCATCTGTGAATGCTTAGGCTGTAAGATTAGAAATATCTCCTCAGAAGCCGCCGGGTCGCTCAGAAGTTTCTCCGGGACCCTTTCGAATGCATTCCGTTCAACCAAATAACACTCTGTTGTCGTAATGTTCTCGTAATCGATCCATGAAGTCCTGCGGATGCCAAATGCTACCACCTCTACGTTCGTCCCTCGAGCGTGTCTACCCCAGCCGTTGAAAGAGAATAGGAGGGCTCCCCAACAGCGGGACTGTACACCAAAGGTCAAGACAAGATTGTTTGGGGCGTTCCACAGGCTTTGAGGATATCCACGCTCGGGCTCGAGATCCTGGCCAAGAGAAAAACGAAAGGCAAATTTTCGGCTTCTTGAAATCTCGGCAAGCAAAGAAGTTGTCATGTGCAGCCTCACGTAGATTGTTCGCTCGTCGACGGCGGGGCGGACTTTGTCGCTGAAGGAAAACTCAATCACGCTTCCCGGTTGGGATCTAACGAAGAGATCGGGACCATACTTTTTAAGATAAATCCCAATCGATTGGCCCCCAAAGCCTCCGCGAGACAGAGCCGCACCTAGCGGCAAGAGAAATCCGCCAATCCCAAGTCTCGAATAAAACAAGCGAGTTGTTAGACGGAGCCCGTTGTTCGTGATGCTGAACTCTCCGTTGAACTTGGTTGTCAACTCGGTGCTGAGTTCGAAGTTTTTATAAGACACAAACGCATCTGGTGATGGAGCAAGAATCCCTGAAACAACTTCGTCTTTCTTACTCGATTTCCAAGCGAATAGACTCATGTCGTTGGAGGTTCCGATAATCTCCTGCTGTAGCCGCAAGAATGCCTTCTCCCCCTCGCCGTAGAGCATGGGCATATTGACGTCGAAAAGCCCCATAAGGCAGTATGCTCTGTCCTCCACTCTCGTTGTTTGGCGGGATGAGGCCCATGACATACGAGCTGCGACAGGGAATCTCGGAAGCAATTCGGCATCCAACAAAGCTTGCTTAGATATGCCCGTGATCCTAGAGAGACCGTTCACGAGATCCTTTTTAGATCCGACATACTCCCAGTCGAAATTATAGAACAACACTTCCTCGGGAGCAATCAGCTCCTGCAGGGTCCAGCCTCTGGTAAACCATCGACAGGGTGCGAGGTCATCGGAATGGCTTGATCGAAGATCGGCCAGGTACACGAGGCACACGCCAGCGCCTTTGTACCATCGGAACATGGAATTGATTGCCTCGGAGAGCTCGGCGCTGCTGGACTTGTCGATGCAGCAAGTATCTATCCAACAATGCTGATACTTGTGTACCTCCCTAGCGACTCGGCATGTCTCGCGAACCTTCTTGAAGCTTGGTCTTGTCGTGACCTGGGGTGAGGGATATTCATGGACAAGGTCGTGGTAGAGAACCTCGCTAGTCTCCCATGTGTGAGAGAGGATGGCATAGGGAGGCAGTTCCGCCTCGTTAAACTCTACCAATTCCAGTGTGGTGGTGTCGATGAGACGCATCTTCCACCTGTTGTAGGACCAATCGGAGCCGTGGATGAATAAACGGGGAGGGAATTGGGATGGCCCCACCAACCTTCAACAGCGAGGCGTGCGGTTATGAAAAGCGACGAAGGGATATAAAAGATGACTCCGCCTTCTTTCCCTTTAGGTGCGTGAGTGACTTTCAAGCTGTTTGTTGGCTACGGAAGCTCTCCTGACCATAGGAGGAAACTTCCTGGCAGCTGCTGATAATTGTGAGAAACAATATACCTACAGCTGCTAGCAATTGTCAATTAGCTTTCCGCATTATTAGCATCATGCCTTCCGTATTGCCAGTGGGTAAAAGCCTAGTTGGGGTATGCCCCACTTGGGAGTTCCCTTTGGTGCATATGCGGTCTTGCAACACGTATGCCCCCCATCTCGTCGCCTCTTCTTCAACGGAATCCGATCGATCGCGATTTTATTCTCATTCCGCCGTCTCTGTTCAAAACACGCCAGCTCCTGCAGCTATTTGCCTGAGAATGTTGACAATCCGCGAAGGATGTCGCGGGGGTCCTATGTCTTGTTTTGAGTCACAATACATTTATTCAGCTCAGAGAGCAGCCGGAATCCTTCATCCCTACCTCGTGCCTTTTTTCCCACTGTCTTCAGAAACTGTGGCATGCTAGAACAACATGGATGATTCACCATGGCGGTTTCTGGCGGAATTGCTGAGATCCGACGGCTTGGAAACCACTCGCAGGAGCAACTCCGAGCGCAGGTTCGTCGGCGCCGAAACAATGATAAAGCATTCATTGAGAATCAACTGGGTCAATCGGCCCGATTTCCCCACAAACATGCCTGCCATTCGAAGAGCCGCAACTAACTATTCCAACGTCACCTAGCCCATCTAAGGGATGAGAAACTCGAAAAAGATGTCTAGATTCCCGCCGAGGAATGTCTTCCTCACGAATCGGTTGACGAGCTGCTTCGTGCTGCCAAAGGTGAGTGTTATGTTACGGTGTTGTAAGAATTATCCTTGGTGCCACACACGACCTGGCCGTCCTAAGCATTACATCGCCCTTAACATGCAGGCGTCGACGAGGAGTTGACCACTGACATTTCACACCTAGTCGGAAAAGACATTCGTCTATGCGACACGATTGCACGAGACAGTACCTCGAGGTGGACTCAAACTTAGTCCAAATGAGGAATGATGAGAAACGCGCCGTAGTCCTAGAGCACGACTAGCTGTGGACACGGGCATGTTTACAACATCTTCACCGTATCTTTGGCCGCTATCCTTCCAGGCTCTGTCCAGTCCTCTATTAGCTCCTCTAGCCAATACTCAAGTCAATTGGGGTCTCGACCTTTCACAGGCCGACCGCGAGCGCGGCATCAACTACCGCTTTGGGGCCGCCAACGCTAGTCCCTACCTCTTTGCCGCTGTAATCTGCTGTCCTCTTGCTTTCCCCATCAACTATTACTTCGGTCGTCGCGGAGGTATGGCCATTGCCGCATTTCTCATCGTGTGAGCAGTCTTGCCTCGACATGGACCAAGAGCTGGCAGGTCACGTTCGGGATCCGGATAATCAATGGTGTTGGCATAGGAATTGAGGCTGTATCAACACCTATTCTAGCTTCTGAAACGGCCCTTAGGTTTCATAGGGTCAGCAGCATTCTTGCCTAGTAATTTTGGGTCGCGTTCGGGACCATGATCGGCCTGGGTTTCAATTTTTGGTTCGCGACAGCCGAGTCGGAGGCGCTCACATCCTCCCTGGTCCTAGGGCTCCATTCGTACCGCCCTTGTGCTACTCGTGGGTACGATATGGTCTTGTCTTGATTCACCCAGATACCCACTCCAGCCGGGACCGAACTACGATCCCGAAAAGGCGCTGCAGATCTTAATCCGTCTTCGCCGTACACGAGCAAGTCTATCCCGTTTTTAAATATACGGCACAAATGCTGACAAATTTTTTATCAGCTACAAGCTCTAAGAGACGTCTACCTTATCTACAAAGCTATTGAGCAAGAGGATTACATCAGTTCTGGCGCAGAAAGTCCTGTGTCAAGCCATGGCCGTGGGAATAGCCAAGGACTCTTAGGAACCCCCAGGCAACTCATCGTCCTATACAAGCAACTCCTCTGGGAACGCCGCCTCCTGAATGCTACCATCTCCTCGTCGACAGTTGCTCTTTGCCAACAATTGTGTGGAAGCGAGCCCCCCCCCCCCTTTCTTAAAATTTCTCCTGCCTCTCACCTTTCTTCCTTCTCCATGTTGCCATCTTCTAAGAGGAACCAATGCATAGATTGTTAACCTTCCTCCTCTACAGTCAATATATTGGCATTTTATTCTGGTAGGTGTCTATTCTCACTCTTTTATCTCTGCTCAATACACAGTTCAGTCGGCAACTAACTCGAAACAGCCTTCATCTTCAAGGATTTTGGCGGCGCTGACAACCCCCATCTCGCGGACGGCCTCGGTCTCGGCTTCGGGATGGTGAACATCCTCTTTGGATTGCCCGCCATCCGCGCGATTTATACGCTTGGTCGTCGAAAGTGGCGTCCCCTCACCCTCCCTTGGACGATGGTAACCATGGCTGCGGCTGCCGGGAGTGCTCACATACCAAATGAAGACACGAAGGCCCGTGTGGTCGGGTTTTGGCTCTCCGTCTTTGTTGCCCTTCACTCACCCGGACTCGGGACTATGCCATCCACCCTCGCAAGCGAATAGTTTCCCCTTTCCCATCGCGAAGTGGGAGCAGCATTCGCTATATCTATCAATCTCGGCTTCGCTGCTATTTCGGCCATGTTTTTCCCGGCCGTTAAGAGGGCTATTGGCATCGCCAAGGTCTTCGGCATGTTCAGCGGCTTTAATGGACTTGCGCTAGTGCTAGTATTCCTTCTAGTCGAGGAAACGAAAAAGAGGAGCCCTGAGGATCTCGATTTAGTGTTCGCTGTTAGCAAGGGGAAGTTTATGAAATTTCAGGTGGGCGAGTATCTCCCATGGTTTATACGGAGGTATATGCTCTATAGGGCAACAAGGCAGAAGCCAAGTTTGTACGAAGACATGATCTGGGGAGAGGCGGGCCCGGCCCAGCGATCGCTGGCGCATCCGCCATGTGATATTGAAATGGGTCAGGCAGGAACTAGTGGTGAAGCGCCGGTAAATGAGGAAGGGAGGAGGTCGGCATCTATTCATACTGTGGGTTCCTTTGATTGAGTTGATACCTAACGATACTAATGTACATTCTATCATATTAGTGATATATCTTGATTATATTTCTTCCCTCGTCCACGAACTATGGCTCCTGAGAGGTTCAAGTGGAAGGAGTAGTTAGGGGACTTATATGTCAACTCTAGTGTTCAGATTATTTCGGCATTGTGGTTAGAAGTAGAGGAGTATAGATTGAGTTTCTGAGAAGCCCACGCAAACAGCAGAGAGCAAAAACACTGTCGCTAATAAAAGAACTCTTTGTAAGTGTTAATGGTAGTCTAACTCTATACACGATTTCACGCTAAATCCGTCCATGTGATGTCTTTATCGGCTCAATATTAGTCTTCTGGGTATGTTTTATGCACAGAATGCAGAATGTAAGCCATCTAGCTCCAGTACCGTATTCTATTATTTCTTTCTATAATTGGCCGAATCCAGGGACAAAAATGTCGCGCCTGATATCATCAACGGCACGCCGCCTAGCCCGTTCTTCCAGAAGCAATGTCTGACTTCCCCGTGTGCCCTGTGATGAAGCTGCAGAATGCTCCAGATGTTGAGGTCGCCTCAGGCCATACCGCCTCGAAAGGCAGCCAAAGATAGGATCCAGAGTATAGGACACGACAATTATCAAAAATCTCAAGACTCCGACAATAATCAAGCCCAAGACCGAGAAAGACTCGTAATAACCGTCTCTCATCATCTAATGGTGCCGATAGAATGTCAGTGGCTGTGCAACTGAAATGCATGTATCCATTCCGCTCGGTCCACTTACCAAGCTATGGCAGAATTCCTTTTCCTCCGGAGCCTGCGGCAAGATCGTGTAGAGTAGGGTCGCGTAGCCCCGGGTTGTAGACGGATCCCTCGGCCGCGTCGAGCAGGCTCGTTTGTATCCCTGTCATGGACAGCTCGAACCACACATCGACATCGCGTTTCCACGACTCGGCCTCCACGCCCGCCTGGTACCGTCCGATATACGACGACTTGGAGGCCAGCGCCCGCCCTTGGAGCGTCGCCACGAGCCGATCCGGGTGCGTGTCCCGCTAGGCCGCGCTCGTGATCCAGCCTAGCCGCACCACCATCCCGTCGCGGTCGTCCCAGACCCCGCCTCGACGGCCCGCCTCCACGCGAAGGCCGGGCTTGTGAGGGGGCCAGACCGGACGGGATCGTCACGGGTGCGCGACGGGTTGTAAAACTCCTCGCGCTCAACGTAAGCGAGTGGTCTGGCTGGTTTGCTTGAGACCCAGATCTCGTCGTTATCGACCCTTTTGGCGGCGGCGAGGAGGAGGAAGTGTTGTGGATCTTCCAGGCAGTGTCTGCGTGGTGCCAAGAATTCTCGACTTTGGACGTGAAGATGATACCGGGCGAGGAGAGGAAGAATAGGTGGACGGTCGCGTCTAGAATCGAGAGCTCGGGGATGGTGTCGATAGTGGATTCTACGACGTCAAGTTTTCCAGCTCCATCTCGCACCGATGTTCGCACACTGATGGTGGCCTTTCGCGTCAGCTTAATAATGTGCCGCACGCGCAAGCAAACTGCAGGCTCCGCACGGGATTAAACTGTCTCGAGTGATGCGTACCCGATCCTATACTCCGCTATTGGCTAGCCCTGCACCCAATTTTCACTAACCATGGGGGGATCATCGAACTCAATTACGTCCAATTCTGATTCCCCGTGAGGGCCTTTCCGTAGAAGCAGGCCATTGAAATTTGCCGTCCCGTCGCAGAAGTATTTCTCAGCCCCTTGTAGCCGTCTGTTTTCAACGGCGCGCATTCCGTCACCCGACGGTACTCAAAGCTCTGGCTTGAGGGATAGTTAAGCCCAAACTCGCTGCGGCTGTCGAGCAAGCCCGAATCGACAAGCACGTTGTTGTCCTTGCTGACGCAGATGCCGCCATCAAACGGGCACGGTGCCGACCAACTCGACGCGGATTCCGGAACGATCAGCTGCATGAACTTGTCGCGGGCCGAACCTGTGGCCGGGAAGTACGACAAGTGCAGGTCAACATACTGTTCAATTGGCCTCGCCGTTCCCTCAAGGTATGCTTTGGAGTTGAAGGTGCCGCCGTCCATGGCCGCCCACGTATTGTGCTCCCATGCGCTGCCCACGTCAGTGAAGACGGCGCCCCTGTTCCCAGGGAGCACTTGTCGTACTCCGTCTGCTCGTACAGCACGACGGTACCCTGGTCGTCGTTTTCACTCAGCAAAGCGGAGAGCGCAGTGACGATAGCGAAGACGAAAAACCAAACCAGAGACAAACCCGCGAAGCCCCCCGCGCGGAGCCAAGGTCTCCGTCCGTGCGTGCGCCACGCCCACATGAGGACGAGGCTGGACACGATGCCGGTCTCGGCGTCAGCGGCGTTCCTTATGATGGCCTGGCGCTGGTGGTGGAGCGCATCTCGGGGTTTGTTAGAAGATATGGAGAAGTGTAAGGCGAAGCAGATTATCCTCCACAATCTTGTTCCGACTGTGCAAATACCATTAGCAAATCGTACGTCAGATACCTTAATATGTAGTACCCAGAGCTTTGAGGTATCGACGAGTTAGTGACGGCAACCTAACCCAAGTAACAAAAAAGGCAAGAAACCCAATTAAGATCTTGGCGTAAAATTCCGGCACTGTCAATGTAAGCCCATAAATGGGCCCTCGAGCCCAGTTTGTCCAGAAGCCAATATACGCAAGCATTATACGCAACCGGTTCTAGAGACAGTCTAGCAACATTAAAGATGTTGGCAAATGGCTCGGGCGATTCTGGGGGCTATTTCTGGATGCGGTGATAATCTCGAAGCTTCTTCAATGCCGGATATAAGGAGACGTATATGCGTTCATGTGGACCCTATTCAATACTAACCTCGCAACCAGGTACTCGGTAGCCTGGAGAACGATCCCAAAGGTCTTGGAAGCTGGGCGTATTCTGAGATCGCTTGGACGTATGTAATACTTAAGTCAGCCAGCGTTTAAACTTCGACCTACCAAATTTTGTGCTGCATCTTCTGGATCTCACTTCGCCTTCACCCTTGAATACTATTGGCTAAGTGAAATCGCGAGAGCCGGCACAACTCTCAGCGAAATCCCATTTCCCTACCCAATTGGTCAGCCGTTCATCGGCATCACTTTTGTCATCTTCAGCTCAACCCAGAATGAAAAAAAAAAGAAATTTGCAAACTACAGAGAGGTTAGGTTAAAATTTCAACATTTCTCACTCTCGACTATCTTCCACACAGAAGTCTTATGTCGCTGCTGAGGGTGCTGTTTTTTGGCACCCCGAGGCACCGGGATGGAGCACAGGGTCTTGAGAGGCCCGGATCACAAGTAGCGCTTTAATGGGTTAAAGTACTGGGCTGCATCTAATGTCGAGTCTGGGTTTCCTGGACACCAGACCTTGATTCCAGGCACAATCACTGCGTGCACAGGCTATTTAACGCATTCGAGCTTATCCAAGCCCCTCCCTATACCCCAAATCTCGTCTCTAGATCCATATGGCGATTCGATCTCAGCATCAAAATCTACCGGCGCATACAGGAACCAGGAGCTCATCGGCCGAACTGTGACCTCGTCTTCCACGGCTCTCGCCGCGAACTCAGCGTTTTTGTCTCTCTCAATTGCTTCCAAATACGATGGCGTGACGCCAGGTTTCACCTCCTTGCCGATGTTTCCAGCAAGAAGGTACGACGAGGTGTTCACGCCCTTCTCCGGATAGTTGACAATGGTCATGGGCGCCTTGGCGTATCCCACCGGAAGCCGATCCAGCCTCTCGGTGAGGCCCGTGATGTTTTCGTACGCCATAGTTACTCCCTTTTCGATGCGGCGGCCGAAGTTGTAGTCGCGGAGGGAGCCGTCCTCGCGCCAGTACAGAAAACCGACGAGCCATCCCGTTACCGTGTACTCCTTCGTACCCGCGCCGCAGGTGAAGCGCTGGCGCGCGCGCACAATTTGTCGCCAGAAGTCCCTGACCTCGTCGGAATCGGGCTCGTCGAACGTGAGCACGAAGCGGGAGAGCAGCGCCCGGAGGTTGCTCGCGTAGTCGGCGGGCTCGGCGCCGAACTCGTGGAGGCGGTCCGTCTTCTGGAGGAGCGCGACCCAGTCCTCGCGCTTGCCCAGGAGCGTCACCGAGGGGATGCCGCAGGTGATCTCGCCGAAGAACTCAAAGTAGTGCTGCATGAGCCCCATCAGCAGCACCGAGGCTTTGAGCTCGTCGTCGGGCGTCGACGTCGAGAAGCCAGGAAGGATCCAATCCAGCAGCCAGTCTGTCTTGACCTTTTCCTGGATGGCATCCCCAAATGCCGCGACAAGCCTATGCCACGTCTCCTCCCGCACGAAGATGACTTCTTTCCCCTCGTGGTCGACAAATAGCTTCCTCACGTCCTCGGCGTGCGCGGCCATGTAAAAGTTCATCTGCGCCAGGATCTCGAACCACACCTCGTCGGGCCGCAGCTCAAGGTGGCGGTGTTGGGTCCAAGCGTCGATGGCGCCACGCACGAAGGAACCAGAGGTGGCGTGTGTGTTGGGGGGGAAGGAGCCGTCGTAGGAGGAGGCGATGACGTTCGGCGGCTGGCCCGAGGAGATGTCGGGGCGGGACTCCTCGGGGCTGGATTTGAGCCATAGGTCTTGGGAGTTGTGGACGACGGTTGTCGTGTTGAGGGGGGTACGGGGGACGGGGTCGAGCAGGACCGTAATGGCGGCTCGGGCCGGTGAGAGGAGGAGGAAGATAGGGGTGAAAAAGATCATGGCGTATGAGATGAAAATGACTTAACTACAATACAATTCAAAAACAATCTTGTACCGCCCGACAGTTGGACGCGTTTCTTTTCAAAAATCGGGGAACTATGTCTTTTTATCAAGTGCCAATTCCCCGATGTGCTCTTTTTCCCTTCGATGCAACCAGTATTCCAATTTTCGAACCATGGTTGCACAACTCCAGAGATATTCGTTATATTCTACAGATTTTCTAAATGGAAAGTTTGGGGGAAAGTTATCTCCATTCACTTCATGCCACACCCCCGCAGCAGCGTACGGCGCTGTCAACCTGTCTTCCCGGTTAATCGTTCAAGTTAGCAATAAAGATGTAAATTGCCGCTGCGGGGAACGGAACCAACCAGAGAGCTTGGATGTAAAAAATATAGTCGTTAGCTCTAAAGATAGCATAGAGTTTGCTCCGGCTGAGAGCCTAGAGCCCAAGGTAATTAAGTTTTATGGAACCTAAAAATGCCGTTAATGAGAACGATTGCCCGCGACCGGGTTGCGGCGCAGGCAGTTCTGTCATGCTTCGATGGTGTTGCCCATACACAAGGTCCACCACCGGCCTTTTAGTGCTTAAACATATCAAATCCGCCACAAGCTTGAATCCCAGTGATGTCCCGGCCGCGAAATCACCAGGATGCCGCACTCGTGCAAGATGCGAATCAAACCCCTTCCCGCACATCCGGTAGTCCCAACCCAAGAACGAGTCCGAATCCGCCTCTGAATCCTCCTAGCCTCCCAGCCTCGTCGTCCTCGCCAACTCGACTTGAAGACGCAACTGAAGAATGTGTTCAATATTAACTGTTAGTTATGACCGACTTATTGCCATTCCTTTAGTCACATATACTCACTTCAACATTCATGACCAAGAACAAAATTAACGAACCGATACAACGAAACTCCGGCCCAGAAGCCACTCTGGTCCATAAGTCCCAAGCCGTCACGGCGTTACCTCCTACCGGCGGTCGGGCCCCACCACCCTCGGATGAACGCTCTCCACTTCTTGCCTCGACTGCTCACCCAGCTCGTTGGCGGTCCTTTTCATCGTGATTCCCTGAGTATTCGAGACCTAGTCAATATACCTACCTCCCAAAAGAGAGACCGCAAACCTTGGCGTGTGGATCACTCTCGACCCTACTGTTTTCCCTCGTCTATAGTGAAGCCTACGAGAACGAACACAATAGCCACCACGCCTACGCCCACACCGATTCCAATCTTGGCACCCGTGCTCAAGCCGCCACTGCCTCCGCCCGCGCCGTCGTCCTTACCGGAATCGTTGCGCGTCAAGTCCTTCCAGTCCGAAGGCGCGATGTTGCTAGATGTAGGCTCTGGCTTCGCTCCTGTTCGGAATCGGAAGTCTAAGTTGACGTGGTTAATCTTGTTTGAAGTGGTCGTCCTTGACCGTTCTGGCCTCAGCGTTGGAGAGGTCGTTCCACTCACTATTTAGTAGTGTAAAATGTTCGTCTCCTCTGAAGCATTTCTGTTTGATACCGGGAGCCTATAGTTCCTGGGGTGGGGGGTTATTATCATTTAAGTCGATAATAGCGAAATTACTTTATTCGGATCGAGGGCTTCTACCAGTTATAATCCGATCGCGCCATAATCTGAGCTAGGGGTCTGGATTTATAATTTCGCTATTGTAAACTCCGAAAGGGAAGGCCCTGGACTAGATTGTGGCGGCTCATCTCTCTTTACCGACGCTGAGCCCGGCGAATATGGCCCTATTCGTTTGAGCCTCAGGAGCATAGCAATCGCCGATGGACTTATTAACCCAAGCCTGCCGGCAGGCTATGGTACATCTTTTGTGTAACTTTGGCCGCGCTATGATTGTGGTCCAGATACCACGGGCAGCGGCGCGTTCCGAAACCACCAGATGGTTGCCTTTTGCCCGCAGTTGTACTTGTCGTCCTTGCTAGGCGGCGCAAATACGTCTAAGAGTGAACAATTTCCATTCAGAATCAGGCTACTAGAAGCGGGTACGACCACTAGAGTTGTTAGCGGGTGTGCACTTAA
>Ga0247774_1000230_pt1 | contig 27356 bp, 28 predicted proteins | sample UWRJL001104B6_FD_179933 | JGI IMG/M metagenome (GOLD analysis project Ga0247774, IMG submission 179933) | Plant litter microbial communities from Arlington Agricultural Research Station in Wisconsin, United States - UWRJ-L001-104B-6 | ecosystem: Environmental > Terrestrial > Plant litter >... | reverse complement strand
TTAGTTAGCCGGGTAGTTTCAAGAACCCGACGCGAAGGATATTCCTGATGGCAGAATGGATGGGAATAATGTCTTTAAGAAGGGTCATCTTCCCCCATGATTTTGGAAGACGACAGGCTTCAGTCTTCACCTCAATCAATACCTACCTTCGTCTCAGACTGATCTCAGTACGGAACATTGTCACCAACCCCGCACTTAACCCCAACCCTAGCGCCAGACTACGTCAGGCATCATTGACCACCTTCGTCATCGCCTCGTGGCACCTCCCGTTACACTTAAAGACATTATTCCCATCCATTCTGCCATCAGGAATATCCTTCGCGTCGGGTTCTTGAAACTACCCGGCTAACTAATCAATATGTGGCCCGTAACCAATCTGATGCCGTTGTAGCTTCTCGTAGTAGCGTCGTCAACCGGTCTCCAAACCCTAACCCTTTTGTCCTGTTACAATAATATACGTCTATAATTAGAGTCTAGGTCCGCAAAAATATCCCTAGTTAGCTTTTTCTCACGCTAGCGAAATTAGCGAGAGTAGTTACGAGAGTAAAATAGTAAAAAATAAGATATTATACCTTAGCCTTGTCTTAGGCTCCCATATTCCCAAAAGTGGTCTCGTTTACTTTACTTACTCCCCTTAGCTTTACCCAGCCCTCGCTTAGCGTTCCCTAGCTATCGCTTAGCCTTAAGATACCAGAGCTTAGCTTAGAATCCGAAAATGGCCTTTGGGTTGCGTATTTTTCGTTTGTGTTTCTGTTGGTATCTTTTATAATAGCTCCCTTAAGAAAAGTAAAGATTAAGTATTTGAAGTTATAAGGGAGAAATTAGTATTTTTGATTGGTTTTTTAAATATGATTTTAATAAAAAGTAAATATATAAATATTAATAGAGAATAAAATTAATGACTTTTAGATTAGATTTAAAATAAGAAGTTAAAAATAGAAAATTAGATTTCTAAACAAATAAAAGTAAACTAAACTAGGCTTTATAGAATTTAATAAATAATAGGTACTCTCGAAGCCTTCGGGATCCTTAAATAATAGAGATAAAGGGGGCCTAGTTCCGGGATACTTATAGCTAAAATTTAGTCTCTTTTAGAGCCCCTACAAAACTGATATATTTTATTTTCACTCCCTAAAGGAGTACAACATTGCTTTTCTGCCTAAGCTATTTTCAAATGCTTCCCTGATCATATCCTGAGCGAACCTGAGCTATGGCAGCGAGAGAGGGTGAGCTTGGCCGAAGCTGGGTGGGGCCAAAGAGGGCAATTTCCATTATCGTCCTTCTTCCTGAGCCGCGGCTGCTCTTGCCTAAGCCGTGGGTGAGCTAGGTCATGTGTTGGTTACATAGCCACCAGAGGTTTTTTTAAGCCACCCTACTAGGTTGAAAGTGCCACATCCCTATTTTTGTGGGCCCATATTTTGGTCCAGCTCTCAGAAATATGGTTCAAAGTGCTCTTCTCTTTCATGATAATGTGATACTAATTGTACAACAAAAGAAACAGGCAGGGGGGATAATGTGCTCGAAGTGAGATTTGAACCGGTAGCCTGTAGTAGTATATGAGATTCTTAATTGTCAGATGTACAGCTAAGCCGAAAACGGTCACCCACACTTACTTCAGCTTAGAGTTAAATCTTGTTTTTTAACACTTCTCCCGGTGGGCAGAACCCCTCATCGGATACCTAATCATGAAATTCGAAAAGTTGCAAGTTTGTTGGAAACACGGAAAGAATAGTGCCAAAGCCGCAGCTGTGCGCATGCAAATGTATGCAAATGAACAAAGTCAGGACAATTGAGGGTTCAATTGAGGATCAATTCCGTGTCTTTGATCAGGATCTTCTTCATTGTCCTTTGTGAAAGTTCCTTTCCGCTCCTTTCTTGGCCTGTTGTTAGATTCATTTGTACCTATTTTGTACCGATCAAGCAGGCAGGTAGCTAGAGATGCCCCGCCGATCAGAAGCTGGTGGCTCAGAAAGGATCCACAGCAGAAATGGTCCCAGCTCCCTATGAAATTTGGGGGTAGGACGGACGCCAGGGGAAAACCCTTCCGGACACCCCCCAAAAAATGCAAGGAGTGCGATTTGTTCAATTCGAAAGATACTAAAGAGTGACCTGATTTGACTCGAAAATCTGACACCTGTGGCTCCACCGAGAACAAATCCATAGGATTAGTGTTCAGTAGGCCCGTGGGACTGTGGCTCCCTAAACCGACCTGTTAGGCATAGGGTTTGAGGGCACAAACTTTTCCCTTGCCGTCTCCACAGAGACGCTCTAGAGATCTCAACAAGAATCAAGAAAGTCAGCACATATCAGTCATTGTCATCCGTATCAGCCTACCAGTTATGCGTAGGCTAGAGATACGGTGGTGACACGACTGAAGTGCTGACACTGCGCAGAAGCCACAGGACCTGTGGCTCCCCAAACCGACCCGTTAGGAGTAGGGTTTGAGGGCACACACTTTTCCCTTGCCGTCTCCACACAGAGACGCTCTAGACATCTCAACAATCAATCAAGAAAGTCAGCACACATCAGTCATCGTCATCCGTATCAGCCTACCAGTTATGCGTAGGCTACAGATACGGTGGTGACACGACTGAAGTGCTGACACTGCGCAGAAGCCAAAGACCCGACTGAAAACGTCTGCAGTGGAGACGCGCAGCTGAGCCAGTTTTCAACAATCAACCAAGTCAGCACATACCAGTCAGAGTCATCCATATCAGCCTACCAGTCAAGCGTAGGCCACAGATATGTGGTGACACGACTGGAGTGCTGACGACTGCGCAGAAGCCACAGGTGGTCATGACAGCTGTCAAAATCACAGCTGCAACTGATGCGGACAGCTGAACGCCCCCGAAGCGCGGAGTTGAAACTCCAAATCTTGGAGTCGGAACCGGAACACTTCAAGACAATTCAAGGACAAGTCGAGAGCGCAGGTCGCTGATTAGAATCATCCAGCAGACATAGAATTGGAAGTCTTTTGCTCCCTGCACCTTGCGGTCATCTTTCGGTGCCGGACTTCTGACAACTGCCGTCCCACTTCATGTGGAGTCTGTAAGTTGTCAGCTGCTCACAGCTGTCAGTACTAGCGTTTCTGACAGCAATTCTCATCCCGCCGGGGGCGAAAGCAACTTGGCCATCAAGCCTCACATCAACAAGCACAAAAACCCGGGTATCCGGTAGCTAATGTCATCGACGCTGCCACATTAACCCTGCGGCGCGTGCCGTTAATCGCCCCCACTTCAAATAGACGGGATCGGCGATCCGGTTGCGGGAAACCCGGAACGGGCTCCCAGCAACTTTAGGCAAGGTGACAGGCTTGATCGGCCGTGAGGCCGGGATCCAGCTGTCCTATGGATGGGCCGGTTTTAGTCCCCGAGGGTATCTCCAGCGGAAGGTCTTTTGGCTCATTTCTATTCCTGTCAAGTGTCGACTGCAGTTCCTTCAGATCGGCTGTCACCTGCTGCTAAAGCCCCCAATAGACAAGAGCCAGCCATACCCATTGTCCACGAAACGTGGCGCCGCCCTGTGTAGCGAGCACAAATCCGATCGCCGCCAGAAGCGCCTCGGACACCCAGGGGGGCGGGGGATCGTTATTAATTACAAGAGAAGCCATTTAGGTCCAATGGCCTTGATGTTGGAATATGTACAAATCTGGTTCGTCTTTCTGTTTATCGACGATCTACTACTCAAGACGTGGTCTTTTCCTGCGAGAATCCTCAGAGTTGTCGTCGCCGCCTATCTCCTCGAACTTGTAACCATCCTCATCTTCCTCTTCCTCATCCCACTCCTCATCTTCTCCATCTTCCTCATCCACCTCCTCATCATCGTCATCGCCATTGTCATTTTGCCCTTCCGCTTCCGCTTCCTCATCTGATGATTCTGAGAGGTCATTCCGTTTTCTACTTGGTCCCTTCTTTTGTCGAGCTCGACTTGTGCCATCAAGGCCCGTAACATCATCGAAGCACTTCATCACTTCAAGAGCTTCGTGGATGTGATTGCTTGAAATGTCTGCGTCGTCACTTGCGGCGTGAGCTTGAGCCATCTTCACAACGTTCTTGATCTGTCTTCCATTGAGATCCACGCTCGCAAACCTCCGAAGTGCACCGCTGCTAGAGCACTCATTGAGGCAGTCTTGGGATATTTTCTCCAGGAAAATGCGCCAAATGCTTTCCCGACCCTTGTTGTCAAGCTTGGGGTAGTGGATGGCAAGGTGTATCCTTGACCTGAACGCTGGGTCAAACGAGTCCAGCCTATTGGTCGTGAGGAACATAATCCCTTCGTAATACTCTAGCTCACGAAGAAAGACTGGTAGTGTCCTGGTTAGTAGAGCATGCCATAACGTATCAAATAGGATCTTACCGGACACAAGAGAGTTTCTCCTCAGGTCAGAAGAAGTCCGCTTCTCTAGAAACACGTCAGCTTCGTCAAGAAGAACAACGCTGTTCCATTTCTCGGCCAGACGGAAGGCTGCCGCGAGGTTGGTTTCCACGCTCTTGGCTGTAATGCCGAGCATACTGGCATCAATTCGCAGCAGTGGCTTCCTGCTGTGATCAGCCACACTCTCTGCACCGCTCGTTAGCCGCCACATGTTACAACGAACAGGAAAATAGTATGACGGTTAGGTAAGCATGACACTGACCTGCGGTAAGCGTTTTTCCTACACCGGGTTCGCCATGTAACAAGAATATCATGCCTTTCCCCTTTCCGGTAATGACATCATCGAACGTAGCCCTGTCGGTCCCATGGACCCGAACAAGAGATGAGATCATGTTCTTGGTACGCTGCGGAAGAACAAGGGCGTTGTTGAACGTAGCATGGTCGAATGGTACGTCGCTGATTTTATCAACCGAGAAGAAGCCCCACCTTCTCTCCTTGAGAGCGAATCCTGCCACTCGATAGTGGCAAATCATGAATTCGTCGTCCGTGAACTCATCTGCCGACTCAGCGGCGGCCTTCTTGAACTTCGGGTTCTCCCACATGTTCAACCGTATGCGGTGTGAAGGGCGAGCGTCGCAGAATGTCCTGGTGTCCAAAACAACTCGTCCGTTTATCTAGGTAATATCGAATGTCAGCTACCATAATTAGAAATATATCGCCCTCGTACGAATTCGGTCTTACCCATGTTTCCTGCAATGGGAACGAATCATCCTCGCCCATCAGCGTGTAGTTCCGATCATTTCCCAGGACATGGGCAATGCCTTGGTAGGCACGGTAATGCTGCTGGCTCTGCAGGCTCGTGAATTTGCGACCTCGGCTGGCATGGGAAGATCGAATGCCAGCAGCATCTGGTAGAAACCTCAGTGGAACGACGTTCAAGTCCCGCAAAGTCTTGAATCCTTCGAAGTACGCGATGGTTCGATAGACGTTGCTATAACCCCACTCGGTCTTATCTCGATCGATGCAACGACCGCGAATGTCCCAACGGTGGCGTCGAACGCAGAGTGCAAAGGTACAATGGCAACTCCGCGATATTTCGGTCAACTCCACTATCATGGTGAGGGCTTCCCTGTCGTTTTCTTTGAGGAAGATATAGTCCCTCGGACGGAAAGCCATCCAAAGGTTGCCGAAATCCAGAGAAGGACCATCGACGCTAAACCCACTTAGCTCGCAGTCCACCATGAGAGTCCAAGTGTTGATAGCACCACCGAGCTCCTTATACATGTATTCTATCAGAAAAGAAACATGCTTCTGGGCGTCAGAGCTTGGATCAAGGCCAAGACCATAGGAAAAAAGCTCGTCACGATAGTAGAACAAGCACCTTGGCTCGTTAAACAACGTGATGTGGGACGTGTTGACCGATGAGTCTTTATACTCTGGAACGACGGCCTTGAGCGCGGCCTTCATGTGTGGTGATCTGACCTCGAGTTCAACCTGGTCTTCTTCGCCATCTTTAGTCCAGTGTTGGGTTCGAACGAGAGCTGACTCGTATGCCTCGGTGGGGCGATCTCTTTCAAGATGGAATTTCGTCTTGGATCCACCACGTAAGAGAACCTTTGCACCCTTGGCATTGTATACGGAATCGTAATGCTTTACCTGACAATTCACACCAGCATCTGTGAACTCAACGATAGCGGGTCTGGTTGGGCGAATCTTTTGAGCAAAGTCGGCAAAGCTTGCGGTGTCGGTAAATATGTTGGCCTCGTTGCCAGTCAACAGAAAATCAAGATCGTTCTCCATGGTGTTACGTCGAATTCGACTGGTTAAGGTTGCGTCGAAGAAATTGACAACTAAGACTGGGAGCAGGGAATGAGGCAAGGTTGGAAGATGGGGGAAAAAAGTTGGACTTTGTCGGGTATTATGTGCAGGGAAATCAGCACGATTGAATGATTAAAACGCCCAATTACGAAAAGGATGGTTCACTTTGTATAGCAGAGGCATAATATGAGTAGTTGGGAGAAAATTACACTATTTATACCCGCAGACAGAGAAACCGCGGAACAAGCAGAAATCCGACTTCATGAGAGAGAAAGTGGTAGGGTACCTAAACAGTGCGAATTTCTCAGGATTGGCGCTGTTCCACAGTGCAAGGCATTGGCAATTTCATTATTGGTGGCGTCCCCCTAGCGTGCACTGCCGCCCCAAACAATGACGCTCTACTTTTGGATTTTCCCCAGTGCTTACAGGACAAGGCCCGTCTATCCTCCGTAAAATACCGAGCGCACTCATCGTTGGACAACACCTAGCTGGCGGAGCGAAACAGGCCAACACTACAGTCCTAGCAAATGAAACGGCTCCTCTTCACGTTTCTCGGCAAGCCACCTTTCCATGCATGGGCTAACAATTGTAGCCGACTTGCTCTCGGGTTTCCCCTCGTCTTTTCCACGTGACTGTTGAATGTTCTCCTTCCTGGCAGCACAGCAGGGGCTGGTGCTAGCTTCCTACAACCCCAACGCCTTAGTGTTAGAACTCAAGATCATCATTGACTCCATAATCCAGTAAAAGACAACTCAGACCTCTGATAAGTCATTTTTGCCCTTTTCCTGTGATCCTGGGGGTTTCGCATGGCGGTGGTGCTCCAACGCGTATGATGTCGAGGCCAAAGGCACGATTGGGCCGTCCTGTTGTCCTCCGGAAATATCCAGCAGTAGATGTGAAGGCATAGTGTACTTGACTAAATAAATCGGGCGTTCTTTTTCAACTCTAGATGTTTTTGCGACTTGAAAAGATGATTGAAAATCTTCTGGACGTTGAATATGCAGAGAGCAAGATCCCATTTTTTATACGTGCCTGCGCAGACAATCTCATCAATGCCTCTACGCATGCTTGGCCCTCTTGTAGCTTGCCTGAGAATTTTTTGGCATTTTCATGACATTTCGTTAGCCAATGTATCTTCCAGTCATGATTGAATGTCCAGGTACCTAATTGAAGGAAACTGATGCAAACCATATCCATCGGCGTACTATCTATCGTCCAGACTCCAGGATCCGGGACCCCCATTTTTGGATGTCCCATCCTTACGACAGGTTCGTGTAAGTATTAGATGGGATTGGGATGTGGTCGTTGAATGGAAAAAGTTGGCACTTTTGGGATAAATTTCCGATGACATTATTGGCCAAAGTTCCGGCTCTCTGGCTCGCTGGAACTCGGATCTACGTGGCTGATCAGGATAATGAATCCTTTCTTGTGCGGTGGGCAAGTCCTAATGCAGGCTCGGGGAACCTGCTAGGTGGCGCCTGCAAATACCACCCCCCTTATGCCGACCAGTCTGGATGCGCGAAAATTTTGGCACTTTTTGGAACATTGGTCGCCTGCCTGGCTGCCTCGTGGCCAAGGTCGCTCAGGGTGTCTTTGCCTCGTCATTTTCGTCAGCCGCAAATTGCCCGTTCCGCCTACGTTCTGGGGAGGGCGTTGTCAAGCAAAAATCCCTCTCGGGACCCACCTCTTGACAGAACTGACGACGCGAACACACCCTGAGGCTCCTGGCCTATCACTCGCTAGTGGTTTCGGAGCGGCAGGTATTTGCACAGTGCAAACGATCTCAATCACGCGCTGGCGAGACGGCAACACTGGACGCCTTAGAACAAAAGAAGGAAAAAAAACACCGGGAAGACTTTCTCGGTTGGACACAATCATTCCTCGCTGCTGCCAGCGGCTCTGATAAAGCCTACCTGTCCAGGTCGCTCTCAAGTTGATTCCTCTGCGTTATTTTTACCACGGTCGTCCACGCCCAAACCCTTCTGTCCTGAGTACCTTTTTTCTTTCGCCCTGAGACACAGACATCTTTTCTGCAATTTATCCGGTCGGTACCTAGTATCAAGATGGAAAGGCTAGATAATCACGATGACCAAAATTACAGACTCCCGCAATGGCCATCTGACTCCGGTCGGTGGCCGTCTGCCTCGAACATCCGCTCAGTCAACGACCGCTCCTTTGACAGTGCAAGACAACCCAGCCAAAGCCATGCAGCCTCGAACACCTCTCTCCATGAATTTTCGCGCCCTTATTCGCGTGACCTCTCCATCCTAGCCTCCAGTCCTAGCGACCGGAATCTTTTTTTGCCCATGTCCAGTGCGCCAGAGTCACAGTTCCCAGCAGCCAACCTTCCCAATGAGCCGTCTCGTCAAGCATCTGAGCGACAATCTGAAGACACCGCTGCTAAGAACCGTCGCTGGCGCCCCGATGATTCTATTTGGACTGCCCACAAGCCAATCATTGAGAATCTATACATTAAACAGAACTGGACTCTCGATGCAACGATTGCACACATGGGAAGGACCTACGACTTCCATGCATCGTGAGTATCACTCCCCCATTGCCCCAGTACATATCCGGGCCCTTTTACGCTAAATGTTGAGTAGTAAGAAGATGTACAACCAATGGTTCAGGATCTGGCGATTTAGGAAATACGTTCCTCGGGCTGTGGCTCAAGAAGTACAAGAACGAGTCGCAAAGGGCAAAGACTCTGAGGTCCGGATTGGAGGTGCAGTCATGAACCATGCCAGTGTTCAAAGGTCGGTAAACCGTCTCAAGGCCGGTGAATCTGGTACGTGCGATCAAGAATTTTCTTCGGCCATAATTCCAGGAAGGTCGTATTGTTGAGTCCATGGTGCGAACAACGCAAAGTCGGGTCATCCTTCAATTCGACGTGCTGGACTTGTGCGACTTGCTTGCCTGCTTTCTTCTCCATTTTCTAGGTGCCTAGGCATCATAGCTAATGACCTTGTCGCCCGCCAGTGACGAACTCGACAATTCCTAGGTCCCAAGATGTCAAAGTCGTGACTCCAGATGATCCAAGCTCAGTGGTACCACGCGCCGCAACATCGAAGCATCAAGAAGCACCAAACGCAAAGCGGAAGCTGCCTCGAAGTTGCTGGACGCCTTCATACCCAACCCCGTTCATTGAACCGGCCGTGGGTGTTGACACTCGATCGAACTGGGAAGAGATGACGCCTGAAGAGCTGCATCAGCTCAAGAAAGAAGCGGCAACTCTCTTCTCAGACGGCGCCGTCAAGCCCGCGGAATACAAGATGCGGGATGCCATTTCCGGATTCCGCAAGGTTCTTGGGGCAATGAGCATCCCAACAATCCTGACGTCGTATCAACTTTCGCACCTCTACGACACGCTCGGTCGCAACGAAGAAGCGAACACAGTTTTGAATTGGTTAACAGCCAATTTCATTGAAGAGCTGGGCTTGGAGAACGCTCACACAATCAATCATGCCATGAACGTGGCCGAGCTCCTGAACGCTTGGTCCAAGGACACCCAGGCCAGAGGGGTTCTTCGTGGACTCTTCGAGCCTATGCAGGCCCTTTGCCGGGGCCAGCCCGCCAAGGACGAACCCACGAAGCACGACGGAATTTTGCTGGCGGAAGATTCAGAGTCGCTCAGCAAGGCTGCATCGCAACACGCACGGCTTGTTGGCGAGAGAGACTCAGATCTGGAAACAGCGGTTAATGCCGATTTAGATCTAGATGCAGATATTCAGCTCAATGCAGACGCTCCAACAAACGAGCATGTGCTCCGCCGTCTGATTGGGCTTTATGTCAAACATGTCGACGATCTAAGGGACGTAAGGTTGAAAACCCGAGTCCGACTTGTTCTCGAACTTCAAAAAGACAACAAAATCCAGGACGCGTTTGACATGGCCAAGGACGCCATGCTGGAGATCAAAAACTCCATGCCGGATCTCATTGACCAGTCCAGCGTCGGACTTCTCGAAGCCGCACAGGAGCTCGCGTTCTTCTACCTCGACAACGACCGCCCCAAGCATTGTGAGCAAATTCTCAATTGGGCTGCCGAAAGGCTTGAGAACAGCACCATGAGCGGCCCATTCGGCCCACTCGGCCAGGTGAGACACAATGCTGCCGCCATCGACTTCATGGTGCAAGCTGCTCGGAGATATTTGACAGCTGGCCGGGAATGGTCAAGCGTTTCCCCCTGGCTGGAGCGAGCTTACGGTCTGGCTAATAGTCTTCTTGGGCCAAAGTCGACCGTGTCCCGAGCCCTCGACAGAGCGCTCGAGTCTTGCGGGGAGACTCTTTTTGCAGTTACGCGTCTACAAAAAGGCGTCATGATCGGAACGCTGGAGTATTCGCTCCAGGACCCCGATGCAGGGTATGATTCTTGAGAATGGTAGTTCCGCCCAGAAACGTCGTGAAATTGGCCCCTTTGCAAACAATTAGGGCTAGGCGGCAGACAGCGACATTCATTGAGTTCAGGTGTCGCGATGCCCGCATCCAGACGTACCACAGATAGACCGGAAATGGAGCACGTTATCGGTTCTACAAAACTCAGGTTTGTTTTGTGAAGCCCTCGTGAACCTTGTTTTGTGTCCAAGAACGATGGCAGAAACCAAAATCTCTGATCGAATGATTCACCTGTACCATTTGACTGCGCACAGTTGTCCTGGCGCTAAACGCCCGCCCCACGGCTCGCTTGCCGCAATAAAAGCCTTAGCGTGCGCCTCTTCGACGCGCTAGTTTAAGCAAGCAATCACCGCTTGCTTGTCGCTAGGGGGACAAGCAATTTGGAGACGACCACCTTTTCTACTTGACGGCGCACGTGTCAGAAACGCTGTCCATGACAGCTGCTGGCAGCTGTCATGGACAGTCCCGAGACTTCACATAAAGTGGGTCCGAAAGCCAAAAGCTTTTCAAGGAAAACATCGCGAGACGACACAAGATAGATCAAGCAGAAGACACACAATCAGACACACGGATTTAAGACCCCAAATTGCCTCAATTGGCTGTCTCCTATATTGCAGCTGAATTCGGCTGACTACGGCTGTGACGCTGGAAACATACTCCCCGTGTTTCTGACAGCACGCAAACATCGAACAGCGGGCCCGTGAACTGACTGAGCCTCGTCAAAACACCGTCTACGGGGCGCGCCGTCAATTGCCCACCACCCCAGATGGTCGGGATCGAACATTCTCCACCAGTATTGGTCGGCCTGGATTGACCAAAACGGCCGATTAGGCGTTTTTGCCTGGGTCGGTCGCTGGTGCGCGGGTGCGCGGGTGCGTGGTGCTCGCGCGCCGCCCGGGCCTACTCCACACCTCTCTCGGACCAAGAAAATCCAGTGCCAGGCTCCATACGGTGGGAGCCCTGGAGCCAGTGAGAGGTGAAATGCAAAAAAACATATCGCGGAGCCGCCCCCGCGACCGTGCGGCGACCTGGTTCAGCAAGCTGGTGGACCCGTCGTCGGCCCAGGACCTGCACAACGTCAACGCCGTCTTCTCGGCAGCTGGAGGCTTAGATTGCATCCCCAGCAAAAGTCGTCCAATGGCCCCCATAAATTGGGGGGCAACGCGGACGGTTGGGCGAAGATGCCCTCAGACAGACTTCAGAATCAGAGTCAAGAATGATCAGTGGAATTCGGATCAATCAGAAAGATACCAGAAAGTGACCGGTTCGGACCCGCAAATCTCACAATATGTTCTACAAAACTATGTGGTTACAGATGTTGAGCTCTTTTTACTGTAGCTACTAAAACCACCACGATGTATCCTAGGCGATTGAAGTACTATTTTAGTTTGAAAGCGTGGTTTTAACAACGTGTACTCTCGAAGCCTTCGGGTCATTAAATAATATTGATAAGGGGGCCTAGTTCTGGGACACTTGTGGCCAAGATTTGGTCCCCTTTGGAGCCCATGCAAAACTGATGTATTTTAATTTTACTCCCTGTGGGCGTACAGCATTGCTTTTCTGCCTAAACCATTCTTGAATGCTTCCCTGCTCATGTCCTGAGCGAACCTGAGCCATGGTAGCGAGAGAAGGTGAGCTTGGCCGAAGCTGGGTGGGGGCCAAAGAGGGCAATCAATGCGTAATGCAACAGCTGATGCTAAGTGTCCGTCTTACTACAAGGCTACGACACTACAACATAAGTAGCTTCCATCTAGTGTCCATTTACACTGCAACAGTGTTTGATTCATCATGAAAATAAGCAAGAGCGCAGCATCACTCCCGAAAATGCCAGAAGGGGCAGAAGATGACGGAGGCCCTTTTGAGGTCAAGAATTGACCTGGGTAAGCGATCGGAAGGGATTCCGAAGCAGTGCACGCCCGTTTAAAAATTGTCACACTGTCAGACTGTCGGAACGATCGGAGCCAGATCTGACGAGACTCTGTTAACTGCATAAGCTAATATCCGATTCCGAACTCCCCGCGGCTTTCGGATCGGTTTCTGGTGCTACTAAACTCCGAAGGATGCACAGCTTTCCGCCGATCTCTGAAGGATCTCGGGGACATCGGAGCACCAGTTGAACTGGTTGCACTCCAAATGAAATGAATTATAAAAAGGCCCATCACAACAACCATAACCTTCGAGATTTTCTTGTTCTAGGATTAATATCAAGAAATCAATACAGATAAGCCAACTCTCAACGAATCAATTCTCGACAGGCACAATATACCGACATGGCGTCGCTTTTCCCCCGGTTCGAGCGCCTGGAGCTGGAGTACAAGACTCTGAACAACGTACCTTTTGAGACCTCAGTTCTCATTCCCAAAGACATTCTGTCTGTTGAAACAGAATGCCCTCTCCTTGTCCATTTCCATGGAGGTGGCCTGGTCATGGGCACAGCATTGGATCCAGCCTTCACTTCACAATGGTGAGAACTACACCGAGAATCCCCTATCGAGAGTCCACTAACCAAAAATATATCTCAGGATGCTTGAGTTGGCTGAAGAACAGAATGCAATTGTCGTTTCGCCCTCGTACCGCCTCCTCCCCGAAGCCACTGGCGGCGAAATCCTCGACGACATCGCCGAGTTCTGGGAATGGGTCACTTCGCCCGCCCTCCCGGACGCAATCTCCTCTCGCTGGCCCAACCTGATCCTCAATAACACTCATGTCGCCGTCACTGGCGAGAGTGCCGGCGGCTACCTCGCCCTGCAGTCCGCGTTTTTGTTCCAGTCCGAAGCAAGGCAGAGCATCAGGGTCGTCATGGCTCAGTACCCGTCTATGTATCCCGATGTTCTGGACCCCTATTTAGTCGAACATGGCGATCCTTTTCCTAATGTCCCCGAAAACTCCGAGGAGATTGTCAACGAGTACATTGACAACCTGCCGCCTGGGTCGATTCGCCTGTCTTCACCTTTTCCGCAAAACAGCGAGGTTGCCTTCTCGCTCAGGACTTCGAAGCGAAGGCCTGCGTTGATGAGTGATACGAGGCTTGAGCTCGGGCCCTCGTTGGATTTTGCGGAAAAGGTGCCGCCTCTTTGGATTTTGCAGGGTACAGATGACACTATTGTAAGTTTAACATTTGATACCCGCAAAGAGGTAGACCGGAAATTGATTCGTTGGCAAAGATTCCTCTTGAGGTTACCGAAATGACGGTTGCCCAGATTCAGCAAAAGCACCCCGATACGCAGCTTCTGTACACTGTTCGCCCGGGAGACCATGGCCTTGATACCAACCACACCTTGGCTGAGCCGTATATTAGTGAGGCAATGATGTTTGTCCACAAGTATTGGCCCACCGGTTGACGGAAGAAACGATAGAAGAGGTCCCTGAATTCATTTTCGGAGGCCAGGTCAATACCGTCAATTGTCTTTCTTTAGCTACTTGCTAGACTAAGAGTTGGGATCATGGCAATTCGCTCATTGATCTGAGGTTTCCGACTATAAAGGTAGATATTAATGAATCGCTAACTTGGATTATATATTCCTCACCGTTTTGAACTGTAAATCAGATCATCAGCCAAATGAAACTGAACACAGATGTCCTCTGCATCTTAATGACTTGCCAGACCTGGCCGTTGCTGATTAGTATGGCCTTCGAGTGACGTTCTGAGTTTCCGGCAATGGATGGCGTGATATATAAAGAGGCGTTGTAAAATCATTTTTGTCTACTACAATTCTCAACCAAGAGCATGAACCTCAACCTTTAAACAAGGTAAAACTCACCGCTAAGTCTTTGATAAGTAACCTTGCGCGCTCCAATTTGGTGGATCTGAGTGATGGAGGTTGCAGTACTGGACTTCGGCAGTATATCGATCGTGATTGAGCTCTTTAACGAGCCTGTAACAGCCTACAGCCCTTTCGCCGAGGGCGGAGACTTGAAAACACGCCGAATCACTTTTTCGGCTCGACTAGCTATCGATTATCGCCACGATCTTCGCAGGCACCAGCGTGAGTGACAGCTGGATCGAACATACGACCGATGCCCGCCTTCTGCGTAATAAAGCTCTCACTGATGTCATCACCCGAGCTCCGACATACATCAAAGATCTCGTGTATGATATCGAATAACTGACAGCAAAGTACAGACTGAAAATCATTGGTTAATTGCTCACACCGAAAGCGGTCAATTGGCACAGAAAGGTAGCTGCCGAAAAGGCACCAAAGATGAGAGCCTCGTCGTGGGTACGCCGCTCCGATCTCCAAAGCCTTCATTTCCCAGAGAAGGAGATTCAAGTAGGCTGTCACCGAAAAAGACAGATTTGGAAAGTTGTTTGAGCAGCTGTAGAACAGTAGCATGTACCCCCTACTTCGGTACAGATTAGTATCACCATTACAAGGGATGTTCTTACCGTCTTTAGTGGTAGCTGCGAGCAACGACGCATTTAGACTTGTTCTAATCTCTGCAGATTAAAGTTGAGGCAGCCTTGGAATCCAGGGCGACGAGGGAATATATTCGGTGGCAGCAACTGTGCTGAAAATCCAGCGTCCCGAAGTGTAGGTCGACTCCACTCCGCTATCCCCAAAAATCAGATCAATTCCGGCTCCCAAGATTCACGGCTCGGAACGCTTATCGACTGGAGGATAAGGAATTAGCTTTTCCGTATAGCCCAAGACGGGGCTGCGTTGTAGCACCGGGAAACCCCCAAGCCCTCAAGCACATTCATCTCCTTGTTTCTCCTTTTAATTAACAAGCGGTTCCAGAGGAGTTGTGCGATATGCAATATCTCAGAATAACCAACTTACTCTTTTGCCCGAGCCTTCCCTGTTCGAGCCAGGCGGGAAGTACAGGCGCCGAGAGAAGTTGAAATTCTTCAGGTAAGGCCGCTTCGAGTCGTACGGGGCGGCGCCATTAGAAGAAGATGGATTTCTGAAGAAGATGACACCTTGCAGGAGGATATGTTCCTGTATATCACGTGCCCGAATGCATCTAAGTATGGTTACAGACAATTAAATTATGTAAAAAAAAATTGGAGAAATCAAAACTTGCAACTTTGTCGCACCGGCGCCTCTTTCCGTGCTTCCCGGATCTGGGATCACCCCGAGTGGGCCGTCCCCGCTCCCCGTTTGCGGCCCGCTTCGAAACTGGGCCGACCGTATCTGAGGTATCCGCCTCAAAGACCGTTTCACCGCCTAAAATCAATCAACTTCCGCCACCGGCCAGCTCGCTCCCCTCGCTCCGGCTGATTTATCGTTTATTCTTACAAAGAGTTTCTACACCTTCTCAATTACTTCCCAAATCTGGAAAAGGTGAGCTCGGCTAGGGTTGGGAGTCTTTATTAACAGGAGCGAAGGGTGCAATCCAACAGGATAGGCTAAGACCTGATGTCTCTTCAACGGTAGTAGAAGACTTGGGTTGATAATTACCTAGGTGAGACTACAGTCCTAAATACAAGAGGAGCTCTTGCCCTTATATCCTTGTGGGTTTTTTGGTGGCTTACTGGGTCTTTTCTGGATCACCGCCGTAATCCCAGACCGTTCGGGATCCAACTGCCCTGACCGTTCGTGGTCACCCGTTGTCACCAGTTGGGCTTGGGGTCTCATGGTCTCTTCCCGAGCTTCAACCGCTAGCCTGGTGCGGCCAGAACTAGGTGTGATGTATTGAACTGAAGGTCCTCTCTGGGAGGCACGATACTTTCAAAAAAAAAAAAAGCCCATTTATTCAAACTTCAACTTGAAGAATCTTCTTCCGTATCCTCACTTCGGGTTCTCCTGTCTTTGCCGCCACCTCGGTACAGTTTCGGCTAACGTACAGTCCTCTACGGTTTGTCTCAGATCCCTCTGTGATGTCCACCCCCGGTTCTCCCAGGTGTCCCATTACAAGTAAGCGTAACAGAATAAATATTTTGGGAAATTGAGAAATACTAGAAATACCTCAAAGAAAGTTCTCTCCTAAACAAAGAGTAAGAGAATAAAGGAAAGAAAATTATAGCTAGCCTTGAACTTTTCTTTATTCACTTTTATTAGCCCTTCTATACTAGCGCTCTCGAAACGAAGGTCCACTAGCGGATACATGAGCTAGCCCTCTGATTTGAGCCAGTATGGGTGGTCCTCAGCGAGCGTTCTGGTTCGAATCGCCATCGCATCCTCGAGTAGCGCCACGGCTTTCAGCCTCTCGCTGTTGGCCTGGTAGGCTCTGGCGAGCGCACGTTGCGATGTAAGCTGGTCCGGGTGGTCCCCGGCGAGAGTTCTGCTTCGGATCGCCACCACATGCTCGAGTAGCGCCACAGCTTTCGAGACCTCACCATTAGCCTGGTAGGCTCCGGCAAGCGCATGTTGCGAGGCTAGCCTGTCCGGATGGTCCTCAGCGAGAGTTCTGCTTCGGATCCCCACCACATGCTCGAGTAGCTCCACGGCTTTCAGGACCCCGCTGTTGGCCTGGTAGGCTCTTGCGAGCGTATGCTGTGAGGCTAACCGGTCTGGGTGGTCCTCGGCGAGAGTTCTGCTTCGGATCGCCACCACATGCTCGAGTAGCGCCACAGCTTTCGGGATCTCGCCGTTAGCCCGGTAGGCTCCGGCGAGCGCATGTTGTGATGTAAGCCGGTCCGGGTGGTCCTCGGCGAGAGTTCTGCTTCGGATCCCCACCACATGCTCGAGTAGCTCCACGGCTTTCGGGACCTCACCATTAGCCTGGTAGGCCCCAGCGAGCGAATGCTGCGAGGCTAACCAGTCTTGTTGGTCCTCGGCGAGTATTTTGCTGCGGATCGCCACCACATGCTCGAGTAGCGCCACAGCTTTCGAAACCTCACCATTAGCCAGGTAGGCTTCAGCGAGTGCATGCTGCGATGCAAGGCGGCGCGGGTTTTCCTTAGCGAGGTTCTCCCTCCAGAAGCAGCACCTCTCAAAACAGTCCACGGCTTCCCTTATCCGCCCATCTACCTGCAAACACCGCCCTATACAGTAATAGAGAATATACCGCTCCTCTATCTTGCATCCCCGACCTCCTTGAACTAGTCTTAGCGCATGCGGCATATACTCTCGCCATAAATTACGATTCCCGTAATCGTTAATCGGGAAAACCTGGGAAACATGCCGCATTGCCTTTACCATTGCCTCTTCCATAAGCCCATGCTTCTGCACCCATATCTGCGTTGCTAGGTGCACTAGGCTATGCATATCGTAAACCCCACTCTCTTGGCGCCGGCTTAGGAATGCGTATGCGCAGAGCGTTCCAATCGCATGCACCGTCTCCTCTTCTGATTCCATGCTCGGCAAGATAGACCGCGGTATTGCCTTAGGCTCGATATGCGATATAAACATTAGTAGATTAGCTGCTACGGTATCCCACTTACGGATCTGATCGAATGACACAAGCCATGTAGTTGCTACTGCATTTCCCGTACCCCTATACCGATTATTGTCATGGAACTCCCTACTTAGTAGCCGTATCGTATCCTGCTCGGTGCCTTGTAGGAGTCGTAGGTACTCTGTAACGGATACTTGATTCCGGTTCAGGTACGCTGCCGCTTGCGTAATAGCGAGAGGTAAGTAGGCAAGCTTATACAGAAGCTCGGTTGTAACTGTATGATCGGAGAGAAGGCTTTTATGCCGAAGCCATTTTCCCAATAATTGTTGCGCTTCTTGGCGGTCCATATCCTGAAGCTCAACAACGTCGCTCTCCGCAACTGACTCCGCTACCTCGGCAGAACGCGTGGTAAATAGGATCCTGCCATTCTCGCTTTGTGGAAGGTAGTCGATTAATCCACTGGACCTACCCGCAGCCCCGACGATCATATCTATATCGTCCGCATTATCCACAACAAGAAGCCACGGCCCAGCCTTCTCCGAACTTAGGTATCGCTGAATCGTGTCCTTGATATCGTCGTCCTCGGCGCGAGGGATACCAAGCTTCTTCGCAATCTCCGTGCAAGCCTGCTCGAACGTGGCGTCACTTAGTGCCGGCACCCAGAGGATCGAGTATTGTGGGAAGTTCTCTTTTGCCCAGTAGGCCACTTGTAGCGCCACCTGGGTTTTGCCGATACCGCCTAACCCGACAACTGCGACCCTGCGGCTCTGTTTTAGGCCAAATAGCCTCCGTTGCAGGTCGAGCAGCGTTGCATTCCGCCCAACAAAACGAGTATTTTGGGGCAGCGGAATATAATGGCAAGGTAAACAGGTATAGCCTGCAACTTGTTAATAGCTGTAATATAGCCTAGCGTCTCTATTATGATACTAACCGTTGTTTGTTCGACTATGTCTCGTTGCCATTCCTGCCCGCATACCGTGCGATGCCGCCGGAAGCCTTTCCTGCAATCTATTTTCACGTCCGTTAAGCGCGCTATATAGAAAGCGCTCTAAGACTCGGATGATAAATCGGTATTGCGGGTCGCTTCGAGCCCTGCATTTTGCCATTTGCAGGTGGTTTGCGTCAAGCCTTTCGATTGTTTCCTGGTTACTCGGTAGATCGAGCCTCGAAGAGTAGTCATCAATAACCTATCGTTCAAAATCTGGTCAGCGGGGTCTGAGAAATTATAGTTAGCCCTGGAGGCATACATTGCCATGCAGCCCCTTAACGCCTGGTATGCCTCGGGTCTCCTGGAACGAGTGAATCTTAATCCCGCTTTCGTGAACTACCGTTTTGAAATCCTCGTGAATATTTTCCAACATTTCGGTGTTAATCTCTAGCAACTGAAGGATCTTTTTGTTCAGGTCCTGTAACGTCAGCCGAGCTAGGTTCGCTACGATCCCGGCCCATCCTGCAACCTGACTGCCCCGATGCGGTGTGCCGAGGAAGATAATAAGTTTCGTTCGCGTTTGGCAAAATTTCGACCTGTTAATCGCCTATATACTATTAGAACACCTGATAGTAAACCTCGACAATACTTACATACATCTTTGACGATAATCCCCCCTAGATTATGTGCCACGAACAAGATCGGGTCCTGACTTGTACGTTAGCTCGCTACGTACCTACGGTGTATCTAATGTTATTACCTCGTTTTCTATCACTCGCTCGATGCGCGCCGCAAGGTCACGGCCATGCTGTAATATGCTGTTCTTGTTGTTGGCTTCGAAGAGACCGCCGATCGTGTCCGCATTATATCCGTATGTCCACACCCTCGCGTCGGGTATGTCGGGCGCGAGGAAGTCGTTTGGCCAGAACACCTTGAACTGAGAGGAGTCTGCCTTGTCGCCTGGTGCGTTGACAGTAGCCGAGTACTTTGATCGCCATAGGGACAGGAGGCTCTTCCGCTTGCGAGCCGGCATGGTCTCTGCGCACGCTTCTCGAATATCCTCCCATGTGTGCCGTGGATGGCCCCGCAGGCCGTGCACGAAAACGATGCTACGTCAAGTTAGCCAACGTCATCTCCCAACTAGGGCATTCCATACTTGATGCGGTAGGGCGCGCGCGTCGGGTCTTCATCGCCGGAGAGTTGCGTAAACCCGATGCGGTGTATGTCGGACATGGCTTCGACTAGGGTTGATGGGCTTCCTAAATTACGAACCCGTGATCCGGGGCTCGCTCGCAGTTGCGAACTAAGTGGCACTGCCACGGTACTTGTGGGAGTTGTCGGTGGGCTGCCATCAACCGGCGGGTCGCTAGCCTTGTTAGGCTCTGGATCGGGGACTGCATCCTCCTCGACCTTGTTCAAGTGAAATGTTCCGGAAGTCTCTGCACTGGTGTCTAGCAAAGACCGAAGATGAAAGTAATTTCCCAGTTCAGGCTTGTCGGGCGCGGTGCAACGATCGGCGTCTTTCGGCATGGGGCCATTAGTAATGGGAGCAGCGGGTGGATACGGCTCTGTGCAGTATCTACTGGAAGTTTCGCAGCGTCTAAGGTAATCCTGGAGTTTGTGGTGAACTTGCTCAATGTTGTAGCGATTCGATGCGGAAATCTTGAGAAGCCCTTGGCTAATCAAGTCCAGGAAGTCTGAGATGAAGGCTGTACAATATGGCGACCAGCGAAGGTCATTGATTCGCTATTAGAGTATTAGCAATGAGTTCATCTAGTAGCCGTTTTCCAGGGTACCAAATACCTTAACAACACTATGCTTTAGGTGAACCTTAACCTCGGCGCAGGTTTCCCTTCTCGACATGGCAAAGAATCCGCCCCCTGCCATGGAACTATCGCGGTCGTCATCTATTCGTTCCTTTGCGAACGCTTCTACCCCGTCTTCATATCCCATCGTGTACCAGACAAGGAATTCCAAGTAAACACAGCCAAGAGCCCATATATCAAATGATCTTGAGATGGGCTCCCGCATATCGCATTCCGGACTTCGGTACGTCCTTGATCCCGCGAGGTTGTCGTACATTCGGTGCTCCGAGACGGGACGATGGAATCGCGTCAGGCCGAAATCAGACAGCTGCAACACGGCGCTCTCGGCTCCATAAAAGTAGAGAATGTTTTCTGGCTTGATGTCCCCGTGTCGCCCCACCCAGGCCGTATTGGGGCTAGCATTATCCGAAGGACTTATTTGGGCCTCGAGAGAGATTGGTTGGTGGAGCGCCTTGACAGCCTGAGCCAGGCCGACACACTGTCGCGCTATCCAAATTAAAGTGTCACTCGTGTGCTCCGGCTTCACTGCCACCCAGTACTCTCGAAGATTTCCGTCAGCCCAAGGGAAGATAAGATGGTAGTGGCCTCGGTGGTAAAAGGTGGCAAGAAGCTTGACCAGGTGTTGACTCTGAATGTCCGCGAATCTCCTTAGAGCAGTGACCTCCTGCCGGAATAGTTCTTTATCTGAACTACGGTCTATGCTCGTTGGGGATATCAGCTTCTTAACCGCAAAGTATCTATCTGAGACATGAGCGGATTGAGCGCCCCGAACCTGTATTACAACTTAGTCGCGTCCCAGAAAATGAGAGCGCTTAGACTTACGTTAAATATTTTAGATTCGTAGTTGTGGTGTGATGGGTGTATTTGAACCTTGTGCACCTCCGAGAATCCGCCCGCAACCATCTCTTTCTTCATCGAGGTCGACGTAAGAAAGGGAAGCGGTGTCTGGTCTTGCAGGTCATAAAATCCGACTTTCCCGTCTGCCATGTTGAAGTACGGCGCCAAGAAGTACCACTGGGATTGGCCAAAACGCCAGAGCTCTGAGCGGGACCAATTGCGGAAGTCCCGGACGGGCGTGGAGGGACTGGCGGCTATTTCTGACTCCTCGGTGGCTGCGAACTGCTTTCTGGAATTGCAGTCGAATGGCAGGTCTTTGTCGAAGAGGTCTTCCTGGATGAAACCGAATATCCGTTCTGGGAGGTCAGCGAGGACCAGGGCGGCAAACAGCAACCTTCGGCTCGTGCGTCGGCTTGTACCATCTGCGAGCGAGTACTGGGCAGGATCCCAAATTTTCGATGTCCAGACGTCCAGATGCAATTCAATTTCCAGATGTCGATGTTTTTCCGCCGTCGCCTTGAGCTTATTTTGGATTGCTGACCGTGTCAGGAAACGGACTTGGGCATCCAGCGGTATGAATGCGTTGACTGAATCGCGTTCGCCGTCGATTGCAGCCACAAGTCCATCCAAATCCGAGGAGGGAGCCTTGGAGATGGTTACGACAGGTAAATGCCGCTCCATCTCCAGGTCAATTTGGGCGAGCCTGCTATTCCCTGTCTCCCCGAGCGTCTCCACTGTGGATTCGCCCTCGTTGGATTTCGGTATCTGTGGCGGCCTGTTCAATTCCGACTGGAATGGGATCGGATATGAGAGAATGGATAGACTACTTCGTGAGCTGTCCAACACTCGTCCGTCGAACCACTCCTCGAGCACTGGTAAAATAGGAGTAGGTGGACTACTGAGGGACATAGAAGTTTGAACCACCTCTGGTTTCGCAGGGGTGTTCTCTGTCTCCGAACGCTGGCTGACCCCTTCGACTCCTAAGTCTGGCGACGCCATTTGCACAGTCACAACCATCACCTTTTCTTTTGTGTGGTTCTCGATGTCTTTCACGATTTCCGTGGCAGGAATGACGCACGCCTCCTTCGTGCCGGGATAGGCAAGAACAAGATGCCCTAGCCAGGCTCCACTTTCTAGATCTAGCACGGGAGACCCACAGTCTCCGAGGTCGACCTGGCCGTCGTTGAGGGTAATGCTATATGTGATGAAAATAGACGGGTGTCTCGGAAGCTGTACGGCAACCGGACTGGGACGTAGCACCCCAGTTCTCGGCCCAGAAGATGCCGTGGCGACGACAATGCGTGTTGGGTAAAGCCCGATCTCAACGGGGTCTCGGGGTGTGATTTCACGATAGATATGCCCTTTCTGATATGTGATAGACAGGATTTCAGATTTCTTTGGTAGGCGAACATTCGCAATGGCGTAGTCTAGATCTGTACGCGATGATCCAGGCAAGTTCCGGCGGAAGTGGAAGCACATCTTGCTTGCCAGGACTCGGCGCGGATGTGAGTACTTCGAACTCGAACCAATAGGTTGTTTCAAAACCGCCCCATTCTCTGAATCAAGGCTCTCTGAGAGACTCGTGTCAACCAGATCTGGAGCAGCATCGCTAACTGGAGTGCCCAGGATTGCGTCATCGTCGAACAAGTCTGAGTCGTCGTTGTCCTCGTCTCCATGGCTGTCGCTGAGATACTCGGTATTCTCGGACTCTGTTAAGTCGATCACACTTAGGTTTGCCGGAAGTGGTCTTCGAAGCACATGGTCTGGAAAGAGCTGCCAGTAGGAGTCGCCAATCTTGAGAATCAGGCCAGGTGTCGCGTAAGAACTACCCCCTAGAGGGATATGATTGTGGTGTATATCAATTCTCTGGAAAAATGGGAACGGCTCCAAGGCCAGAGTTGGGTGAGAGGCAAAAGATTCCCACTGTAGCCCCTCCTTGAGCTTTGCATCGATGGGGAACGGCTTGCTTTCCTCGCGCACTGCGTGTGGAATGGTGTCAGCACGACTTTGCACCGACAGTAATAATGACTAAGGCCAATCTCGGGATACACGTACCAGTGTTTTGCAATCTATACTGACCGGGGGTGCTTGGCAAAGGAGTAATAAGGTCTTCCTCACTTGGCGTCTTTCCAACCAAGCGTATTGTTCCAAACCCCTGGCTCTGGGGCGGCTTAAGTGCGGCCGAGATCCGAAACCCTCTCCATTCCTTCTTGAAAACCTCATGTTGGCGCAGGGCTTTCATCCAGTTCTTCTGGGCTCTCGTGTCGGAGGAGCAAACCAGAACCCATGGCCAAGAGGTCTGTTTTGACTCCCCGACCATATAGAGTTGCAGTTGGACAGGAGAGCAAGCCGAGAACCCGCCGCCCATCTGGTTCGATATTTCCGTTTGGGTGGATTCATGCTTCTTTCTGTATGCTTCGAGCACAGGGCCCTGAGCGTGCCACACCTTCACCTTCCGCCTCCGGTGTCCGTAGGTGAATTCTTTGTTAATCTGGTCACCAGCAGAAGCTTCGACATTGGGATACCTCCCACGCAGCGGATATGGTAGCCTTGCTTTCCAAAGCCAAAAAGTTTCGGAAAAAAATGAGACCGACGTCGTAGGCGTAGTCGCGGCTGTCTGACTGGTGGCATTCGTGTTCGACGTGGCGGCGGACTGAATCGTCGAGTTGGATGTTCCGAGGTCTTGTAATGGAGGGTCGTGATTCGGGACAAGGCTCGTTACTGTCAACTTTGAAGCTATTTCGGTTGCATTCATCGTGTCCGTTGCGGCTGAGTTCGGGTCTGGAGGGCGGCAGTCAGTCGAGTTCGGGATCGGGGTTGAAGCCATCTCGGCGCCTGCGAGGTTTGACGGCAGCAGCCTGCTCCGTAAAGCAGTATCGATGCTGACGGAAGTTCCGCAAATCTATGATCAACAGGGGGCGAATGCAAATGTCGAAAGGCTGCTACACTAGACACATCTCTGGCCCAGTCAGGGGCAAGATGGATGGAGGCTTTGTCGATTTATGGGGCATGTTGATGATTGATGCCGAAGTTGCGAGAACCACCGAGAGGGTAAGAGCTTTCCCTTTTTGGGTGAGCCATTATTCGCATGACCGCCCGATTTCTATGGGTGACGGCATAGCCACGTTTTGTGGAGGTGTCGTCATCGCATTGGCTGGACCGTCACACAGGTCAACGAATCCCTGATATTGAGGCCCTCGCGGATGAGCATCTGGCGATACGACGAATCACTAGGAAGTAAAATTCAGCTCACTCGCTGTTGAGATATGAAGGCATTGTCACCCTTTTACCTCGCTCTCAATTCTTTATCATCTCCGCTATTACGTTCCCCGAATGCTTCATCCGGTATGGCAACATCAGATGATTTCATTGAGCTTGGGGGGGTAAAAATAGACCCTCCAGAGAAGAACATCTTAGGTGAAATTGTCGGCCAAATACCGAACGGGGGCCTTCTTTTCGACGAGGATCACAACGAAAACCTAGATCCTGACCACCCCGCCTACTCTCGATTCTGCGAGTACCTGGGCTCATACTTCTTTGGAAGTGATTTGGCCGTCCAGACCCGGCTTCCCCAGGTTCAATGCCTAGTCACACAAATCAAGAACGGCCGACACAGAGACACATTAATTGCCTGGCTGAAAGTCCAGTCCGGCAGTCGACAGGCGAACAAGACCGAGAAGATGGCCGACAACGAGGCCGAGAAGATGGTCGACATGGTTCTCCATCTTCTCTTCATGGTTCGCTTTGGGAGGGTAAGCCACGATACGGCGAAGTTGACTGCTAATGGTGGCTACGAGTTTTGGAGGCCGGGAACGGGAGTGATGACATACATTGCCACCCGACCGCCCTTCAAATATAGCCGCCGCCGCCGGAGAGCCCTGCATGGTGTTCGCTTCCCCAAAGAACTGGACGCCTGGCAACTCGAGAAGGCTACAGGTATCAAGATCACCTTCACGAACTACCTAAACGACCACCTCCTCCTTTCCGAAAACGACACTGAATTGCTGGTTTTCCATCAAGTTTCCTTCCTCGAACACCACCGCCATCAGCCAGAGTAGGTTTCACCCCATCCCTATTCCCCCAAGCCCTTAATTAAATGTGTGCCAACAAATATTGAAATGGACGCGAAGAACTCTTAGCCTATTCGCTAAGACTGGACAACCATGTCGTTAACATCCTCCAAACCGGGAATTAAAAAAAACAGCCCCCTATTCCCACCAGGATTCGCCAGCGAAACGCTCAAGACCATCGCGCTGCTTTTCCCCGAAGCTGAGTACTCAAGGTCCGGCCGGCGAGCCGGCTGGTTCCGCAAGGCGCTGCAGGCGCGCGAACAGCGGCGCGATCAGGCGCTTGTCGTCGACGGGCGCCTGACGCGGTGCGGCAACGTGCCGTCGCGGGCCCGCAACCTCGTGACTGGGTTCCGATTCTGGGGTCCACGGCTGAAGGCCCTCAAGGAGGCGTATGATGAGGCCACGCCATCTACGCTGGCGCAGTGGTGGTATGACAGGCGCAACGGCGTGACGTGGTACAACTTTTGGGTCGCCATCTGGGTCTTCATCGTGGCTACGTTTTTGGGGCTGCTGCAGTGTATCGAGAGCGGCTTACAGGTTTACAAGGCGTTTTCCCCGTCGAGGTAAGCGACTTTGGCAGGGGAGGCATTCATGGGGTGAGTGCCCAGTCGGCTGCGCGGTTAGATAATGGCTCGAACTGGCTGCGGGTCCGTCATGGGCGCATTTTCGTTCGCTTCCAATTTGTGCACGTCGATAGTCGAATGAATGGTGTGTTCAATAGCCGCCTTTGATATAAGCTACTCAGAAGCTCTTCGACCGGAATTGATAGCCGTCCTGCGCCACTGACAGTGTCGACTGTCGGGGGGGTGACGCATTTTCTAAGGTCTGGATGGCAGTACTTCTTATTGCTTCTCACCTCCAGCCTCAGTATCTATCCTTATGCACCTTCGGGTACCACAGGAGTGTCAGAATCCGTGGGAGAAACCCCATCTTTATCAAGGCCGTGTCCAAAGCATGCGAGATTCTAATCCCACTCTCTCTTGACTTCATAATAATCCATAACGGCTTGGGATTCGACGCCAAGAGAATGGCGGTGCACAGCGCGTTCATAAATAGAATCTCGGAGATGTAGCTCGCTTCTCGGTTCCTCCCGCAGGTCCATTCCTCAATGGTATTGCACACCGTTGCCTCTCCCGCCGGCAAAGGCCGTATTTTCGGGATTGAAGAGAGAAGCCCCGCAAAAGAAGCTATTTAGAAATATTGAGAAGGGTCTTGATGGGGAAATGAACGCTGGGCTTAAAATAAACGCTTTAGAGGCATTACTTGAAGTATCTAAGAATGGAAGAAAGGTTTAAATATGTCCAAATTCGAGGTTCATGAAAGAAGTTTTGTGTCAAGAAGACCAAATACACGAATTAGGGAGAAAATATCGATAGAATCAGCAGACGTACTGCCTCGCGATTTGTAGTGTATTTCGTGGACGTGTAGCTCGTTGCTGGCCGGATATAATAAGAACAGTTCAATCTGAGGCCCTGATTTTTTGCTCGTTTTATCATTCCATATCGGATTCATCATGCGCAGCTGGTATCTGGAACCGCTGCAACGTTTTGATTGAACTGGACAAAATTTCAATGTCCTCCGTAAGTTTTTCTCGGTTACTAGCATCGGTATCCGCTTCCTTCCCGGCAGCGATTAGGGCTTCGTCGTCGACATCGAGAAGTCTAGCTGGAGTAAAAACTCCAGAGAGCTTCTCAAGACAGTTTTCGACAGCAAGGACTTGCACAGATGCAGTTACGTGGCTCGTGCAAACCTGCGCAGTTTGGTTAGATTATACCGTAACGAGCATTTCAAGACAAGATATTAATATTTTCCCAAAGCCACAACCCCCCC